>Ga0079224_100009151_pt1 | contig 13478 bp, 10 predicted proteins | sample Stecom2015_FD_80414 | JGI IMG/M metagenome (GOLD analysis project Ga0079224, IMG submission 80414) | Agricultural soil microbial communities from Utah to study Nitrogen management - Steer compost 2015 | ecosystem: Environmental > Terrestrial > Soil > Agricultural land | place: USA: Utah... | reverse complement strand
CCCCAGACCCTCGATTGACATGGACGTCATTGCAATGGTGCCGGGGTCAAAATAAAAATACAGGAATCGAGTATGTTCAATATAGTGAGGAAGACCTTCCAGTACGGTAATGACACCGTGACATTGGAAACAGGAAAGGTTGCCCGACAGGCAACAGGTGCCGTAGTCGTCACCATGGGAGACACCCAGGTACTGGCGACAGCAGTAGGCAGAAAGCAGGCCAAGCCCGGCACAGACTTTTTCCCGCTGACAGTGAATTATCAGGAAAAGACCTACGCCGCAGGTAAGATCCCCGGAGGTTTCTTCAAGCGTGAAGGACGTCCCACCGAGAAGGAAACACTGGTTTCCCGTCTGATCGACCGCCCTATTCGCCCGCTGTTCCCCAAGAATTTCAATAACGAAGTACAGGTTGTCTGTACCGTTATCTCTGCCGGCAAGGACCAGGATCCGGATATCGCGGCCCTGATCGGCGCTTCAGCAGCCCTGGCGATTTCCGGCCTGCCATTCCTGGAGCCGGTTGGCGCAGCGCGCGTTGGCTACGATCTGCAGGAAGGCTACATCCTCAACCCGAATGCCAAGGCGCTGGAAAACTCCGCACTGGACATGGTGGTGGCAGGAACCAAATCTGCCGTGTTGATGGTAGAGTCCGAAGCCAAACAACTGAGCGAAGACCAGATGCTGGGCGCCGTCCTGTTTGGCCACGAAGCCATGCAGGTGGTTGTTGACGCTATCGCCGAGCTCAAGGCTGAAGCCGGCAAGCCCGCATGGGAACTGGCGGAAACAGTCGTCAACCAGGTACTGGTCGATGGTGTGACTCAGGCCTTCGCAGACAGCATCAGTTCCGCCTATCAGATCTCCAACAAGATGGAGCGTTACGATGCTCTGGGTAAACTGCTGGAGCAGGCACAGGCGCAGTTTGTGAACGAAGAATCCGCGGTTACTGCGGACGAAGTTGCAGGAGTCTTCTCCTCACTGGAGAAGAAGGTTGTCCGTAACCGCATCATCGACGGTCAGCCCCGCATCGACGGCCGCGACACCCGCACAGTCCGCCCGATCTCCATCGAGACCGGCGTGCTGCCCAAGGCGCATGGTTCCGCGCTGTTCACCCGTGGTGAAACCCAGGCGCTGGTTGTCACTACGCTCGGCGCAGTACGCGATGCACAATTGATCGAAGGCCTGGACGGTTCCCGCAAGGAGCCCTTCATGCTGCACTACAACTTCCCCCCGTTCAGCGTCGGCGAAACCGGCATGATGGGCAGCCCCAAGCGCCGCGAAATCGGCCACGGCAAGCTGGCCAAGCGCGGTGTGCAGGCAGTCATGCCTTCGGAAGAGTCATTCCCCTACGCGATTCGCGTGGTATCCGAGATCACTGAGTCTAACGGCTCCAGCTCCATGGCGTCCGTTTGCGGCAGCTCGCTGGCGATGATGGACGCAGGTGTTCCTCTTAGCGCCCCGGTTGCCGGTATCGCGATGGGTCTGATCAAGGAAGGCGACCGCTTCTCCGTGATCACCGACATCCTGGGCGACGAAGATCACCTGGGCGACATGGACTTCAAGGTAGCGGGCACCGCCAATGGCGTCACCGCACTGCAGATGGACATCAAGATCCAGGGCATCACCGAAGAGATCATGGAGATCGCCCTGAACCAGGCCAACGAAGCCCGTCTTCACATCCTGGGCGAGATGAACAAGGTGCTCGACAAGCCACGTGAAAGCGTGTCCGAGAATGCTCCTTCCATGGCGACCATGAAGATCGATCCGGACAAGATCCGCGACGTGATCGGCAAGGGCGGCGCGGTCATCCGCAGCATCACCGAAGAGACCGGTGCTTCCATCGACATCGATGACGATGGCAACATCCGCATCTATGGTGAAGACGCTACCTCCCGTGACGCTGCCATCGAACGCATCCAGAGCATCACTGCGGAAGCGGAAGTGGGCCGTCTGTACAAGGGCAAGGTTGCCCGCATCGTCGACTTCGGTGCCTTCATCACCATCCTGCCTGGCAAGGACGGTCTGGTTCACATCTCGCAGATCTCTTCCGAGCGCGTCGAGAGCGTGGGCGACTATCTGAGTGAAGGTCAGGAAGTGGTGGTCAAGGTCACTGACCTGGATGCGCGTGGTCGCATCAAGCTCAGCATCAAGGAAATCTCTGAAGAAGAGAAGGCAGAGTTCGCGGCTGCCGAGTAATCCTCAACAGATTGCTCTGACAATCCCGCTGGCGCCTCAGGCACCAGCGGGATTTTTTTTGCCTGCGACAACTACTTTTTGCCCGGATGTTCCTGGCTGTGCGCATGCGCCTTTCCAATCGCTGGACTCACTGTTAGCATCTGGACTTTGCCGGCACTTCCAGGAGCCCGCCATGTTGACGATCAAGACACTGTTCCCTGCAGTACTGCTTGTTCTGGTTTCCTGTAGTCCTTCCGACACTGAGGTGCCGGTCGATGCCTCACCAGAATCACCACCTTCCCCGACCAGCCAGCCGGCGCCCGGGAGCGACCAGGCCCTGATGGACCAAGACCTGATAGACCAGGCACGCGGCATCCACGAGCGGGTTATCACCCTCGACACCCATGCCGACATCAATACCGCCAACTTCACTCAGACCAACAACTACACCCAGGACCTCGATACCCAGGTCAACCTGCCCAAGATGATTGCGGGTGGTCTCGATGTGGCCTGGTTCATTGTCTACACGGGGCAGGGGCCATTGACGCCGGAGGGTTATGCGGCCGCGGAAACCAACGCCGTGGACAAGTTTGCGGCGATTCACCGGCTGGCCGAACAGTTTGCTCCCGACACTATAGAGCTTGCCTATACCTCCGACGATGTTCGCAGAATCGACGCCGCAGGTAGAAAGGTGGCGATGATAGGTGTCGAGAATGCCTATCCGATGGGGTTGGATATCGGCAACATACAGCGTTATCAGGAAATGGGCGCACGCTACGTGTCGCTGGCTCACAACGGTCACAGCCAGTTCGCCGATTCCAACACCGGTGAGAGAGATGGTGTGTGGCTGCACGGCGGGCTCAGTGATCTGGGGCGGCAGGCAGTGGCTGAGCTCAATCGGTGGGGCATCATGATAGATCTGTCGCATCCCTCCCGGGAGGCGAACCTCCAGACGCTGGCTCAGTCGCAGGCGCCGGTGATCGCGTCCCACTCATCGGCCAGAGCGCTTAACGACGTCAGCCGCAATCTCAGCGATGAGGAGCTGTTGGCGATTCGCGACAACGATGGCGTGGTGCAGGCAACTGCCTTCAGCAGCTATCTGGACAGCGCCAAACACAGCGCTCACCAGGCAGATCCTGAGGCGCCACCAGTGGATGTGGCCGACTTCATTAATCACGTCGATTACATGGTCGAGCTGATTGGAATCGAACATGTGGGGCTCAGCTCAGACTTCGATGGTGGAGGAGGTGTGTCAGGGTGGAACGATGCATCCGAAACCTTTAACGTCACCCTCGAACTGGTGCGGCGCGGCTACACCGAAGAGCAGATCGGGATGCTGTGGAGTGGCAACCTTTTAAGGGTGATGGATGAAGTTCAGCGTATCGGGGCGGAGATCCGCGCCGCCGAGTAGCGCCCCTGTAAGATGTGGCGCCATGTCTGATTTTTCTTCCGTTGCATGCGGTTTGCCGTGTTAATCTTGACACACCTGGCGACACGTGACGGCAATCACTCATCAACCGGAGATGCTTACATGCAACGACGTAATTTCCTCAAGGGAGCAGCCTTACTGTCTGGTGCCATCCCTCTGCGCTCAGCTCTCGCCGCTGATTCCACGCCGGTGCCGGCAGATCCACTCGCAACAGGCACTGCACATGTGCTCAACGAATCCCGCGCATTGGCCCCGATCCGGGCCACGCCCGACCGCATCATCGAGATGAATGTCTGTACCCGCGCCTTTCGTGCCCAGGGTCCGCGCATCGAAGCCGAGCGCATCGGCCGCAAGGACGTCGTGCATAACTATGGTCATGGCGGCAGCGGCTGGTCCCTGTCGTGGGGAACCGGACAGATTGCGGTGGACATGGCGCAGGTGCATGGACGCAAGGAAGTGGCAGTGATCGGCTGCGGTGCAATCGGCCTGACCACCGCCCTGGTGGCGCAACAGGCAGGACTCAAGGTGACCATTTATGCCAAGGAACGTCCACCTTACGTAGCCTCGCACAGAGCAACGGGGTCATTTACACCAGATTCGAGGATTTGCGCTGCGGAGTTTGCGTCTGCTTTCGCCAGGCAATGGGAGACGATGGCACGGCATTCCTTCAGACGCTTCCAGTCCCTGCTCGGCGTTGACGGTAATCCCATCGAATGGCGGGACATGTACAGCCTTGCAGATGTGCCCTTTGGCACCCCTCGTCCGGAGACCCATTCGGAAGAGCCCGATTACCCCAGTTTCGAACGCGAGCTGCTGCAGGACATCACCCCGCGCAGTGTCACGCTGACATCCCATCCCTTCCCGGCGCCTTATGTACAAAGGCGCCCGGCACTGATATTCAACATCGCCGAATACACCCGACTGCTGATGGCCCAGTTCTTCGCTGCTGGCGGCAGCATCGAGACTCTGGTCATGCAGGATAGAAGCGATTTTGCAGCGATCACGGAAAGGACGATTATCAACTGCACCGGTTATGGTGCCCGGGCTTTACTGGCAGACGACACCATCATTCCGGTGCGCGGACAGACCGCGAAACTGATCCCCCAACCCGAGCTCGACTATGGCTTCTATTACAGCAGCCGGCGGATCTCGATCTACCCACGCCGCGATGGCCTGCTGGTGCAGGCGCAGGCCGAGGGCGATTACAACAACGACGCGGAGGACCTGAACCCGGAGGAGTCCATCAGCGCCGTGCAGCGCATCGCCGAGGTGGTGGCGCAGATGAAAAATACCCAGCCTGCCTAGGATTGGGATACCGTCGAATCCAGACTGTCAGAAGGCGGCGCTGTCCGCCCCAGCCGTTTGCCAAATTCCCGTTGCAGCAGCGCATAGCTCACCACCGCCTGCACTGTCACCGCGGCGATCGACATATACCACACCTGGTTGATGGTGAATCCGGGCTGATACTTCAGATACACGGAGAAGGGCAGGAACACCAGCAGCCGGACGAAGGAGCTGACCAGGGCGGGCCGCGTATTGCCCAGCCCCTGGAACATGCCCGAGCAGGAGAACACGATGCCCTGGGCGATGAAGTTCAGTGAGATCAATTGCAGGAACACCGAGCCCACCTCGATTACCTCGGCCTCTGTCGTGAAGTATCCCACCAGCAGGTCTGACTTCCACTGCATCAGCACCGTCACGACCACCATCACCACCGTGCTCAGCAGAATGCCCTTGCTGCAGGTCTCCCGTACCCGGTCGAAGTGACCGGCACCGTAGTTCTGTCCGGCAATCGGCCCGAGCGCGAAGGCGATGGCCATGGTGGGCATGAAGATCGACTGCATGATCCTTCCCCCGATGCTGAAACCGGCCTGCGCGCTGGCGCCGAAGTCCTGGATCAACCAGTAGACAGCAGAGAAATAGATGAACAGCACCAGCATCTCGCCTCCCGCAGGCAGGCCGATGTTGACCATGCGGCCCCACAGCGCGAAGCGGGGCTTCCATAGCTGCGATTCGAAGGACACGTACTTCTCCAGTTTGATGAAGTAGTAGATCAGCATCAGCACGCCGACAGAAATGGAGATGGAGCTGGCCAGGCCGGCACCGAGGACACCGAGCGCGGGGCCGGGACCCCAGCCGGCGATCAGCACCGGGGCAAGGGCCGTATTAAGCACCACGGTGGCCACCTGCACCACCATGCCGGGCTTGACCAGCCCGGTGGCACGCAGCGAGGAGGCCATGGCGATGAGGGGAAACTGCAGCGCCATGCCGGGCAGGAACCAGCGCAGGAAGGTGACCCCTTCGTCCACGGCCCCCTGATCGGAGGCGATGCTGGTCATGTAGGCAGTGGCAGTCAGATAGCCCCCTACCAGTGTGATGGCGGCGAACACGAGGGAGATCACCAGCGACTGGTTGAATATCAGATTGGCCTCTTCCTGATTGCGCCGACCCACTGCCTGGGAAATCAGGGCGACGGCGCTGACGCCGAGGATCTGGGTGAGGGCCATGATGACAAACAGCAGTGTGCCTCCTGCGCCCACGCCGGCGACGGCGTCGTCGCCCAGCGCCGCGACGAAGTAGAGATCTACCAGCAGGTAGAGAGTCTGGAAGATCATGCCGGCTGCGACGGGCGTCGCTATGGCTACGATAGTGCGGGTGATGGAGCCCTGCGTCAGGTCTTTCATGCGAGTCTGTTCCTGAAGGTAAAGGAAGCGGCGCAGCGAGGTCGAATGATGCACGAGATCAGCTGGGCGCGCAGATTACCACTGTTGGGCTTCATAACCAATGTCGGATGTGAAGTGGCGCACAAGGCCGCCTCTGACACTCCTGGCGCCTGAGTCAAGTCGGTTCTGGGCCTGTCAAATGCTTATATACTGGTTCAACGTTATAGATGAAGAGAGACATCATGGATTGGTCTTGCAGTAGTCTCAGTCGACGAGACTTCATGAAAACGCTTACCACCGCTGCTGCCGCTATGGCGATACCGGGCGGTGTGCTTGCCCAGGGACAGAAGTTCAGCCGCGAGGTGGTGACCAACGCCGCCCGCGAGCTCGCTACCACCCCTTTCACTCCTCTGGAGATGGTTCCGGAAGGATTGCGCAATCTCAGCTACGAGCAGTACCGACGGATCGTGTACCGTCGTGGCGCAGCCATCTGGGGTGGGACACCGACCCGGTTCTCGGTAGAGATGTTCGCACCTGGCAGCGTCTACAACAACAGTGTGCGTGTGTCAGTTGTCGAGAATGGGGAAGCATTTGTCGTGCCCATCGACGATACCACGTTTGAAGTGCGCACTGCGGACATCGAGAACCCGGAAGAACTCGCCCTCATGAATGGTGTAGGGGAGATGCTCGAATCGCTGGGACGGGTGGCAGGTTTTCGCCTTCATTACCCTCTTAATACGCCCGAGACCAATGACGAGTTCGTGGTGTTTCAGGGTGCCAGCTATTTTCGCGCTGTATCGCGCGGCCAGAAATACGGCATGTCAGCCCGCGGTCTGGCGATCGATGTGGCCGAACCCAGCGGCGAAGAGTTTCCCGCCTTCACTGAATTCTGGATCGAGCGGCCTTCATCGCGTGCCGACAGCATTGTGGTACATGCCCTGCTGGACAGCCCGCGCTGTACGGGCGCCTACCGCTTCGGCATTTATCCCGATGATCCGACGCGGATGGATATCGAGGCTACGCTGTTTGCCAGGGCGACGCTCAATCATGTCGGCCTCGGTGCGTTGACCTCCATGTACATGTTTGGCGAGATGGACCGGGCCGAGACGCCGGACTACCGCGATGCCGTGCACGACTCTGTTGGTCTTGCCATGCTGACCGGCGGAGGAGAGTCCCTGTGGCGTCCCCTGCAGAATCCCCGCGACCTGCAGGTGAGCTCCTTTGTTGATCAAAGCCCGCGGGGCTTCGGACTGGCCCAGCGCGACCGCAGTTTCGCCACCTACCAGGATGTCGACGTTTTCTATCACGAGCGACCCTCTTCCTGGGTAGTGCCCAATGGTGACTGGGGAGCAGGCCATGTGGTGCTGGTCGAGATCCCGACACCCTTTGAGGGCAACGACAACATCGTCGCCTACTGGCGTCCCGCATCGCCAATAGAGCGAGGTACCCCTTTCAGTTTCGGTTACCAGTTGCGTTGGCCTGATGATACACCGCTGCCCGGCGGGCTGGCTCGTGTCACCCGCAGTGCTTACAGCACGAAGCTCGGTACAGGGTTACCACAGATGGTCGTCGATTACAGCGGTCTTCCAGAAGGCATTGATGTGGCTGCCATCGAGTTTCACACGAGCGTCAGTGCAGGCGTACATCTGGAGACCATAGGCCAGACACTGGGCGAGAACGCCGTCAGGGCATTCGTCACGATCGATCCACAAGGCGAGCGCATGGCCGAGATCCGGCTGCAGCCCATGCATCAAGGAGTTGTCATTGGAGAAACCTGGCTTTTCCGCTGGCTCGCAAGCTGAGCACCAGCATCGTCCTCCACGGCTGGCTTTGCCTCCCGAGAACCGGCTGTCCATGCCGCGTCAACCGCTGCATAACCGACGCAGCCGACTGCGCACGCGTTCACGCAATCGCCTGGGCACTTTTCTGGCGCGCGTGCTGCTGCTCATGGGAACGGTGGGCCTCTCTGCCTACGGCATCAGCGAGATGTATGCGGTACTGGGTAATGTCACCGTACTGCAATGGGTGTTCCTGATCCTGTTTGCGCTGAACTTCACCTGGATCGCCTTCGCCGGTTGTCAGGCGGTGTTGGGCTTTCTGCTTATTCTGGTGCGCGACATGTTCGGGCGGCGCAATATTCACGAGGAGCTGCCAACCATCAAGACGGCCATTCTGGTGCCGGTGTACAACGAGGATCCCGTGCGGGTGGCTGCGGCTGTGGCCGCGATGGCCACCGGGCTGTGGAAACTTGCGCCGGAGCGCTTCTCCTTCTTTATTCTGAGTGACAGCAACAACCCTTCGGCATGGATACGCGAAGAGCGCGTGTTCAGCAAGCTGATCGAAGAGAGCGGGCCCGGTTGTCCCGTGTTCTATCGCCAGCGTCACCACAACAGTGAGCGTAAGGCAGGCAACATCGCGGACTGGGTCATGCGCTGGGGTGGCAGCTACGATGCCATGCTGGTGCTCGATGCCGACAGTATCATGAGCCCCGAAACCATCATCGAGATGGCGCGGCGACTGGAGGCGGACCCCGGTCTGGGACTGCTGCAGACACTGCCTTCCATCGTGATGGCCGACAGCCTTTATGCCCGCCTGCAACAGTTCGCCAATCGACTCTACGGGCCGGTATTCGGCAACGGCCTGTCGGCGTGGCACGGGGTGGGCAGTAATTTCTGGGGACACAATGCCATTATCCGTACAGAGGCCTTCGCCTCGTCTGCCCACCTGCCCGTTCTGAAAGGCAAGGCGCCCTTTGGCGGCCATGTGATCAGCCACGATTTCATCGAGGCGGCCCTGCTGCGTCGGGCCGGCTGGGGAGTGCGTTTCGATACCGACCTGACGGGTACCTATGAAGAGGCGCCTCCGTCGATCAGTGACGTGCTGGTGCGGGACCGTCGCTGGTGCCAGGGCAACATGCAGCACATCCGCTTCCTGTTCGCGGGAGGCCTGGCCCTCACCACCCGGTTGCACATTCTCTCGGGCATCATGGCCTACATCAGCGCACTGTTCTGGTTCCTGTTGCTGACGGTAGGTCTGGCCCTGGCAGTTCAGGCTAGCTTCACCCGCCCGGAATACTTCGCCCAGCCATCCCTGTTCCCGACCTGGCCAGTGTTCGACTCGGCGCGCGCAGTGTCCCTGTTTATCCTGTCGATGGGCATCGTGCTGCTGCCCAAATTGCTGGCCTGGGCGACCGCGATACTCAACCTGCGCCGCTGTCTGCACTACGGCGGGCCGATCCTGGTGACCATCAGCGTGATACTGGAGGTGTTCCTGTCAGCACTGGTGGCACCCATCATGATGCTCGCCCAGAGCCAGATGGTGAGAGAGATCCTGACCGGTGGCGACAGCGGCTGGAAGCCCCAGCGACGCAACGATGGCTCTTTGCCCCTGAGTGCAGCGCTGCGCCTGCACCGCTGGCACATGCTGATCGGTTTCGTGACGGCCGGGGTTACCTGGTATCTGCATCACGACCTGTTCTTCTGGATGCTGCCGGTAACCGGCGGGTTGATGGTGTCGGCCCTGCTGTCATGGGTCAGTGGCAAGAGCGGCCCCGGTCGATTCCTGCGCTTCATCGGGGCATTGCGTACGCCGGAGGAGAGACGTCCACCGGAGATTCTGCAGAAGGTCCAGGAGTGCCTGGAAGTGATCACGGAGCGCCCGCAGGCCTCACCGATTCAGGTGCTGGTGAACGACGCCAATTTCCGCGAGTGGCACTGTGCCCAGTTACAGCCGGACTCCGCCCGCAACGCCGCGTTCGATCCGGAACTGATCCTGGCGAGAGCCAAGGCGGAGCGCAGCGTCTCCGCCGGTGCACTGGAAGACTGGTTGACCCAGGGCGAGGAAATGGCCCTGCTGCACAGCCCCCGGCTTATCGATGATGTGGTGCAGTCGTTACCGGTAAAGTCGGGCTAGCAGCAATACAGCGGCCCCGCCCGCTCATGTATACTCCATGACCTTTTTTTCCAAGCCCAGGATCAGTTCATGGAACGCACGATAGAAACTCTCATACTCAAGTCGCGCTGGCTGTTGGCCCCCGTCTATCTCGGTCTCAGCCTGGCGCTCATTGCCCTGATCGTCAAATTTTTCCAGGAAGTCATTCACCTGTTCCTGCACATCTTCGATTCCAGTGAGGCAGATGTCGTGCTGGTGGTGCTGTCACTGGTGGATATTTCGCTGGTGGGTGGCCTGCTGGTGATGGTGATGATGAGCGGCTACGAGAACTTCGTGTCGGAGATCGACGTCAAGCAGGGTGACGACAAGTTGAGCTGGCTGGGCAAGATGGACGCCTCGTCCTTGAAGATGAAGGTCGCCGCCAGCATCGTCGCCATCTCCTCCATTCACCTGCTGCGAGTGTTCATGAATATGGACAACGTCAGCCCTGAAAAGCTGCTGTGGTACGTCGTCATTCACCTCACCTTTGTGGCATCGGCATTCGCCATGGGAGCCCTGGACCGGCTCACTCGTCACTGATCTGACGGCTGAACCACATTCTTTGAAATACGCCGTCTCGACGTAGCAGGTGTTGCAGCGCTGCCGCGACGTGGCCTAGCAGCAGGATCGCCAGCGTGACGGCGAATACGCCGTGGATCTGGAACAGACGGGCGGCCAGCTCCTCGTCCTGCGGCACCAACGGCAGGGCGGGCAGCGAGATACCCGCGGCGATGTCCAGTGCCGGGAAGGCCGTGACACCCGCCCAGCCGAGCAGCGGTGTGATGAACAGCAGCAGATACAGCACATGATGCAGGCTGCGGGCGGCGACTACCGTGGCTCTGGACATGGATTGGGGATAAGCCGGGGCTGCCATGCTGACCTTGACGAGGACACGCACGATCATCAGCGACAGGACAGTAAAACCGATGGTCTTGTGCAGGGAGTAGAGGCTGTTGGTGAGCGTGTCGAAGATACCGGCAGCCCCGCGGGATGCCATCCACAGACCGACCGGGATCAGTGTCAGCACCAGGGCCGCGATCAGCAGATGGAGAATCCTCCAGGGGAACGGATACTTGCGGCGTGTCGTCATGCGCAACTCCTTGCGGGTCGGCGAAAAAATTCAGGGTCTGGGTGCGATCATCATCAACGATCAGGTCGACACTTGGCAAGAAAGCGTTTCCCGGCGCTTGCGGCGTTCCGCGCAAGGGATTATGATACTGTATGTGTATACAGTATCGAGATGCGTTGTGACAGATCATAGGCAGTTGCCGCGCAAGGGCAGAGGTGCAGTTTCCAACCTGCAGGGCCGCTTCGAGCATCAGCAGCGCGAAGATTTTGATGATGGCTGGGCGAGTGATAGGGAGGTCGATGGCTACCAACCCGATAGCGCGCCTGTGACGCAGATTACCCGGGAGACAGCCCGAAGCATTCTGACCCGCAACAGCTCTCCCGATGTTCCCTTCGATGTGTCATTGAACCCTTATCGCGGCTGCGAGCATGGCTGCATCTACTGTTTTGCCCGGCCGACCCATAGCTATCTCGAGCTATCGCCGGGGCTGGATTTTGAAACCCAGCTGTTTGCCAAGGTCAACGCCGCCCAGTTGCTGCGGCAGGAGCTGGCGCATCCCGGCTACCGCCCGCAGCCGATTGCGCTGGGGGTGAATACCGATGCCTACCAGCCCTGTGAGCGCGACCTGCGCATCACCCGTGCGGTGCTGGAAGTCCTGCATGAGTGCGATCACCCGGTGGCGTTGATCAGCAAGTCCGCGTTACTGGAGCGTGACCTGGATCTGCTGGTGCCGATGGCGCAGAACAAGCTGGTGTCGGTCACTGTCACCATCACCACGCTGGATCATGGAATAGCCCGCACGCTGGAGCCGCGAGCGGCATCGCCGGCACGGCGGCTGAAGACGGTACAGCGACTGAGCGAGGCCGGTGTCCCGGTGGGAGTCAACGTGGCGCCGGTCATTCCGTTCGTGACTGATCAGGACCTGGAGTCGATTCTGGAGGCGGCGGCCGGCGCTGGAGCAACAGGAGCCAGTTACATTATTTTAAGGTTGCCCTGGGAAGTAAGCCCGTTGTTTCGACAGTGGCTGCGGGCGCACTTTCCCGATCGCGCCGAGCGGGTGATGAACAGGGTTCGCGACATGCGCGGCGGCAAGGACTATCAGGCTGGTTTCGGCACCCGCATGCGCGGGGAGGGCATCTGGGCCGAGCTGATTCGCCAGCGCTTCGAGCAGGCAGTCAAACGCACGGGCATCCAGCGGCGCGCCGGCCGTTTTCATTGCCTGGATGTTTCACGGTTCCGTCGACCGCGCGAAGTGCCGCGCAAGGTACCTCGTGTACACGATTCAACCCCGCAACTCGATATGTTTTAATGAGCGCCGACACTGCACACTGTTTCTGTGAAAAGAGAGAAGACAATGCGACTGATATCCTGGAACGTCAACGGCATCCGCGCCGCTATCAAGAAAGATTTCCTGACATCGTTTGCACAGATGCAACCCGATGTGCTCTGCCTGCAGGAGACCAAGGCACAGGATGATCAGGTGCTGGCCGCAGTCGCCGGGCTCGAGGGATATCTGCTGTACCCCAACTCCGCAGTCCGGCCCGGCTATTCCGGAACCGCGATATTCAGCCGCGTCGAGCCCTTGTCGGTGGAGTTCGGGATGGATCATGAGGAGCATGACCAGGAAGGCCGCGTCATCGCCGCCGAATTCCAGGATTTCATTCTGGTGACGGTCTACACCCCGAACTCCGGCAATGCCCTCAAGCGTCTGGAGTACCGGGAACGCTGGGACCGCGAATTTCTCAAGTACATCGTCCAGCTGGAGAAACGCAAGCCGGTGGTGGTGTGCGGTGACCTCAACGTCTGCCACCGGCCTATCGATATCGCCCGGCCGGACGCCAACTACAACAAGAGTGCCGGTTATACCCAGATCGAAATCGATGGTCTCGAGCGCCTGCTGAACGCGGGTTATATCGACACCTTCCGCGCGCTGTATCCGGACACGGTCAAGTACAGCTGGTGGAGCATGCGGGCCGGCGCCAGGGCTCGTAACGTGGGATGGCGCCTGGATTATTTCCTGGCCTCCCAGACGCTGGAGAAACGAATCGCCGCAGCGGAAATATTGAACGATGTGTATGGTTCCGATCACTGTCCGGTGGTGCTGCAACTGGGCTGATTTTCAGGCGCCAGGTCTGCTCTCTCTTTCCCAGATCAACGACAGATAACGGGTCCAGCCGTTGCGCAGGCACCGCTGCAGGGCTGTGCCTCCGGAGAGGTT
>Ga0079224_100009150_pt1 | contig 13479 bp, 10 predicted proteins | sample Stecom2015_FD_80414 | JGI IMG/M metagenome (GOLD analysis project Ga0079224, IMG submission 80414) | Agricultural soil microbial communities from Utah to study Nitrogen management - Steer compost 2015 | ecosystem: Environmental > Terrestrial > Soil > Agricultural land | place: USA: Utah... | reverse complement strand
CAATTAAACGGGTCAAAGGCACAATGGAAATGGCTAAAATCAAAAATGGAAAAGAACGGATAAAGTTCACCACCGCATTTAAAACTCCATTCAGCAACTTATTGCTGGAAATTGAGCCTTCACGGGTTAGATACAGCGCCGTGCCAACGATGCCGCCAAAAATAATTCCCAGTACAATAGTCACGGACAACATATAAAAGGTTTCGCCCAGCGCGGTTTGAATTTCAGGCCAAACGCCAATTACTTTTTCGTACATATTAGGAAGCCTCTTTTAAGCTGGTACTGATGTCATTGAGCAGTAATTTAGAAATAATAGATTTGACCGGTTGGCCGATCGGCTGGGTGAGATCAAACTCTTCAATCACTTGACCATGTTCCATCACTGCTACACGATTGCAGATTTTGTGCACCAGCTGCATTTCATGCGTCACAATTACAATTGTGATGCCGAACTGTTTATTGATCTTTGCCAGATAATGTAGAATAGATTCTTTGGTTTGCGGATCTACCGAAGATGTCGGCTCATCGCAGAGCAGGATTTTTGGCTGGGTCACAATGGCACGGGCAATCGCGATACGCTGTTTTTGACCACCGCTGAGCTGGCTTGGGAAAGCATTTTTTTTATCCAATAGATCGACAATTTCAAGGCATTCTAGCGCGCGTTTACGGCGTTCTGCTTTCGATACACCGGAGAATTCTAAAGGCAGTTCAATGTTTTCAAGTGCTGTGCGGTTAGTTAGCAGATTAAAATGCTGAAAGATCATGCCAATGGATTTACGCTGTTCAAGTAACTGTTTTTTAGATAATTGAAGCAGAGAATCACCTTGGATTTTAATGTCACCGCTATTCGGGCGTTCCAGCAAGTTAATCATGCGCAGTAGGGTTGACTTTCCTGCACCACTGAAACCAATGATGCCAAAAACATCGCCTTGATGAATATTCAGGCTGACATCAGATACGGCGGTAAACTGACTGTCCTTTTGTACAAATACTTTATTCAGATTCTGTAGTTGTATCATCGTTTATTCTCTATGTTGACCTATCATCATGGATACGGTTGCTCTATAACAGTCAACATAGTGCAAAATTAAGTATGTTTAAAATAAATATTATTAATTAATTTATATTAAAAAAATGAATACTAAATCAGTGGTTAATTAACCGCGGTATAGCGAGTGGAAAAATATATTGCTATGAGTCTGAAAACCATTCAAAGAGGAAAGAAATTTTCTGTTAAGCTAAAAATTATTAATTTAATAGAATATATTTCAATGCTTTATGGTTTTTAGTTCAACTAATAATGTTTTGGAAAAGAGGAAATAAAAGATTTTTTTATTTTTGTGAATGTATACACTGAAATGATTATTCTTATTTTCGTCTTTTAATATGAAATTAACTTATTTCGTTTTGTACAGAGCTTATTTCTAGAATGCGCTGAAATTGAATCCTTCGATTTCATTCATGGATGTGGGCGCAAATGACTAGAATTTTATTTTTCTTCTCACTGATATTCAGTGTTTTTACCTTAACAGCCTGCAACAAGGCTGAACAGCCAGCAATAGAAGTAAAGCCTGTTGATGCAGTACATTCGAGCATACGCATTGGTTATCAGCGTTCATCAACTTTAATGACTTTATTAAAGGAATCGGGCGAACTTGAGCAGGAACTTGCAAAGTACAATGTCAAAGTTAACTGGCATGAATTCACAAGTGGTCAGCCTCTTTTGGAAGCATTGAATGTTGGTAGTATTGATGTCAGCGCCGATGTTGCGGATACCGTTCCAGTTTTTGCTCAAGCAGCTAAAGCGGAGCTAACTTATTATGCAAAAGAAACGGCGTCACCGCATGCGCAAGCAATTTTAGTCCCACAAAACTCTAAAATCAAAACACTGGTGGATTTAAAAGGAAAAAAAATTGCAGTGACTAAAGCGGCTGGCAGTCACTATTTACTGATCGCGGCTTTAAACAAAGCTGGTTTAAGCTTTAAGGATATTCAGCCAGCTTGGCTTAGCCCGGCAGACGGCCGTGCAGCTTTTGAACATGGCGGTGTAGACGCTTGGGTGACTTGGGAGCCCTATGTATCAAGTGGTACAGTTATTCAGCATGCGAAGATTTTGGGAACGGGTGAAGGACTTGCAAGCTATACGCGTTACTATCTCACTACACACAGGTTTGCAGGAAAGCATCCAGAAGTTTTAAAGCTGATCATTGTTGAATTACAGAAAAAAGCACAATGGGTTAAAGAGCACCCTGACGATGCTGCAAGAATTCTAAGTCCTTTATGGGGTGACTTACCGCAAGATGTGGTACTGAAAGCGAATGCAAATCGAAGCTATAACGTACAGCCTGTGATTGTAAGTGATATGGCTGAACAACAAAAGATTGCAGATACTTTTTACAGCGAAAATCTAATTCCAAAAACAATTAATGCAAAGAACTCTGACATTTTTCAATAATGAGTCTAGACTTCGCATAGAATAAGTTCTGGAATTTTTAATTAAATTTCAGAACTTTTCATTTTGTACCGTTTGGATTTCAAATTGGGTTTCTTGTAAGATTTTAATAGTGCAGCAGGCTGCAGTGCCATCATGCCGAGGTTTAATTTTCAATGAAGATTGAAGACATTCACGCTTTTACTGCATTTGTTAAATTGCAATCTACCAGTCTAACAGCACAGCAATTAGGTATTACCCAACCCGCTGTTACGCGCCGTATTCAAAACTTAGAACAATCTTGTGCTGTCCAACTTTTTGACCGTAACACAAGACCTTTAAAGCTCACTACAAAAGGGCGTGAAATTTATGAACAATGCTGTGTGATTGAGCATGAATTCAATAGCCTGAAACAAATCATTGCACTGCAAAGCCAGGCTGAAACACTGTTGAGAATCGGTATACCTAATAGTTTGTCAGAATCTGGTATTTTCGGCATGTTGCAAGAACTTCAAAAAGATTTTCCTTCTGTCAAAATTGAAATCAGCACTGGTTGGGGGAAGGACTTGTTGTCTAAATTGGCGCAAGGTGAACTGGATGGTGTTATTTCAACTGCAAAGGAACACAGTGCATTTCCAAAAAATTATTCACTAAAAATTATGGGTGCATTGCATATCCGACCTGTAGTGTCTAAGACCTTAAGTAAATCGGGTATATCAACGTGGGAAGACTTGCAGGAATTGGGCTGGATTTTAAACAATGAGGGCTGTGGTTTCCGTCAGTTCTTGACTGATCAGCTAGAACTGCAGCGTCAGTGTTTAAATTTAAAAATAGAAGTTACTGGTGCCAGTATTCAGTTGGATCTAGTGCGTCAAGGTATTGGTGCAGGCTTTTTTGCGCAGGAATTGATCTCAAAAAATCCACATTTTGCACAGATGTCGATCATAGATGTCGAAGAATTGAATTTGGACGTAATCGTCTATAATGCGCGCCGTGAAGACCTCAGCCAAACACAGACTGAAGTTTTTGATGTAGTGATGGAACGCTTTAACCAGCAGTTAAATTTAGCATAATTTCAAAATCACATCTTATGCATAAATTTAATATTAGTTTATTATAAATATTTATTTTACGCATATTGTTTAATTGATTACAGTTGTTTCAAGTTCTAATAAATAATGGAAATTGAAATGACAATTCAAATCTTAGGCATGATTGGTCACCGCAAATCTTCTGAAATTATTCCTGCTGAAGGCCCAGTATTTGACGCAGATTATGTGGCGGCTTTTGCCAAGGCGCATGAAGACGCGGGTTTTGACCGTGTATTGATTGGGCAGTGGTCAGATCAGCCAGATGGCTTTATTGTTGCAGCACATGCTGGTGCAAATACCACAAAATTAAAATTCCTTTTGGCTCACCGTCCAGGCTTTATTGCACCGACTTTAGCGGCCCGTAAATACGCAACTCTGGATCAATTGTTGAAAGGTCGTTTAGCCATTCACGTGATTACTGGCGGCAGTGATCCAGAACAGCAGCGCGATGGTGATTTCTTAGGCAAAGCAGAGCGCTATGCGCGTACCAAAGAATTTTTAGACATCGTTAAATTGTCATGGTATAGCAATCAACCTTTCCAATATCAGGGTCAGTATTACCAAGTTAAAGATGGTTTTTCTGAAATCAAACCTGCACAAACTCACCTTCCTGTCTATTTTGGCGGTTCTTCGCAAGAGGCTTTGAATGTTGCAGCGGAGCATGCAGATGTATTTGCACTATGGGGTGAGCCTTTAGCTGAAGCGGCTGATTTAATTGAAAAAATACAAAGTAATACGGGGCTATTTTCGCGTCAAAATCCGCTTAAATACAATATTTCATTCCGTCCGATTATTGCTGAAACTGAAAAATTGGCTTGGGAAAAAGCACAACACATTTATGAATTGACGCGTCAGCAAATTGAAGATCGAGGAATACGTCAAGACAAACAAACTGCACAAAGTGTGGGAGCACAACGTTTGGTTGATCTATCTAGAAGAGAAGTACATGACCGAAATTTGTGGACAGGGATTTCTAGCTTGGTACATGGCAACCACAACTCGACAGCATTGGTCGGTACGCCGGATCAAGTGGCTGAATCTATCGCAGACTATTACAAGCTTGGGATTAGCAGTGTATTAATTCGTGGTTTCGATCCCCTGAATGACGCAGTGGAATATGGCCGAGAATTATTGCCAAGTATCCGTGAAAAAACAGAGGCTTTAGATAAATTAAATAAGATTGCTTAAAGCAGTTTGTTGAACTCAGGAATCAGCACGATGAAAAAAATAATGATTGGTGTTTTAACAGCAGCGGCCGTGGTATTCACGGGCTGCTCGAAACAACCAAAACAGGCAGCTGCAGGAGATGCGCAAAAGCCAGTGTCACATGACCAAGTTGAACTAAAAATTGGTGACCAAAAGGGCAGTATGCGTGCTCAATTAGAAGCATCAAAATTGCTTGATGGAATAGATTACAAAATTTCATGGTACGAATTTCCAGCGGCAGCACCAGTCGCAGAAGCACTTAATGTCAATGGGATTGATATCGGTTACTTAGGTGATGCACCGTTTATTTTTGCCAATGCCAACGGTGGGCATGCTAAAGCGATTGCGGTCAATCGTTATGATCCATATGCGGTTGCTTTGCTGGTACCTAAAGATAGCCCAATTCGATCGATTCAAGATTTAAAAGGTAAATCAGTCACAGCAAACAAAGGTTCAATTGGTCAACTCGTGACACTGCGAGCACTTGAGCGTGCAGGGTTAAAAGCGGAGGATGTGGCGTTTAAATTTTTGCCCCCTGCGGATGGAAAGTTGGCTGTATCAAATGGTTCGGTGGATGTTTGGGCTGTTTGGGATCCATACACAGCCTATGCAGAAGTTATCGATGGTTTTCGAATTATCGAAAATGGTCGTGGTTTATATTCTGGTTTTACCTTCCTAGCTGGCACTCAAAAAGCGTTGCAGGATCAGCAGAAACGCATCGCTATTCAGGATTTTATTTACCGTTTAGAAGAGTCACAAGAATGGGTCAACAAAAACTATCAATCTTTTGGTAAAGATTTAGCCAAAATAACTGGCATTCCAGAAGAGCCTGCAACACTGGCATTCAAACGAAAAAATGCCAAATGGACTGCGATTGAAGATGATGTCATCACAACGTCACAAGCAACTGCTGATTTTTATCTGAAGCATCAGTTACTGAATCAAAAAATTGATGTCAGTAGTTTATTTGATCGTGAATTTAAAACCAAACAATCAGGGAAATAAAATGTCAGCACAGATTCAAGCCTTGCAACCTGTAATTCATGCCATTGAGCAAGGCTTGGCGCAGCAGTTGGATGAGCAAGATTTAATTCAGTCATTTCTGCCTCAGTTTAAACAAAGTCTGCAGAATTCGGCATGGCTAGATGCTGAATTTAAACAGCCTCATCCACAATTTTATCAGCAATATTTATTGTATCTCGATCCTGAAGAGCGCTTTTCCATCGTTAGTTTTGTCTGGGGTCCAGGACAGAAAACCCCAATCCATAATCATGAAGTCTGGGGCGTAATTGGTGTGTTGGAAGGTGCAGAAGTATCTACTGGATTTAAGCGCGATGATGTAGGCCTGCATGAAATTTTACCAAAAGACCATTTAGCGGTCGGCGACATTGACTGGTTTAGCCCAGCATCAGGTGATATTCATGCTGTGGAAAATGCCTTTGATGATCAGGTATCGATCAGTATCCATATTTATGGCGCTAATATCGGAAAAGTCGAACGCTTTACCTATCAGCTGGACGGCACAGCGAAACGCTTTATTTCTGGCTATTCAAATATTTAAAAGAGTGATGTTCAAGAATGAAAACGATTCAATATCAAGAAATCCGTGAAAAATTATTAGCTGGCGAAGAAATTGCCATTGTCGATTTAAGGGAAGAGCATATTTTTGCACAAAACCATCCTTTATTTGCCAGTAATATTTCGCTTTCACGTTTGGAAATTGAAATCTATAACCGTATTCCGCGTCTAGATACGCAAGTGGTGATTTACGATGATGGCGATGGACGTATAGAGCGCGCTTATGCAAAATTAGCTGAATATGGCTATACCAATGTCGCTGTACTGGAAGGTGGTATTGAAGCTTGGCAGCGCGACGGCGGTGAGTTGTTTATCGATGTGAACTCTGCAAGCAAAGCTTTTGGTGAATGGGTAGAGCATTTTAAATGCACGCCATCTTTAAGCGCGGAAGAGCTTCAGGCAAAGATTGACAGACAGGAAAATATTGTCATTTTAGATGCACGCCGTTTTGATGAATATCATACTATGAGTATTCCAACAGGTATTAGTGTTCCAGGTGCAGAATTGGTATTTCGCGCGCCATCTTTGGTAAAAGATCAAGACACGACGATCATTGTAAACTGCGCTGGCCGTACTCGCAGTATTATTGGCGCACAGTCTTTAATCAACGCAAAACTACCGCATAAAATCTTTGCTTTGCGTAATGGTACTATTGGCTGGACATTGGCTGAGCAGAAACTGGATCATGGTCAACAGCGCTCTTATGCCGATACGGATACTGAAATCAATGCAGAAGCAAAACAAAATGCTGCTGAGATAGCGGAAAAGGCTGGTGTGAAGCAAATCAGTTTTGAACAACTACAAGAATTGCAGTTAGAACAGGAAAAAACGACGTATGTATTTGATGTGCGCAGTGAACAGGAATATACGACAGGGCATCTTGTGGGTAGTCGCTGGGTCGTAGGTGGTCAATTGGTACAGGAAACAGATCATTATGCAGCGGTACGCGGCGCACGTATTGTCCTAGTAGATGATCAGCAAGTACGTGCAAATATGACTGGTTCTTGGCTTGCGCAAATGAATTGGGATGTATATGTACTGAATACTGATGCAAATGCTTTATTGACTGAAACAGGTGGCTGGAAGCCCGCTGTGCCAGCGATTTCAATTGATCAATATTTAAGTTCTGAACAGTTACAGGAATTAAAAGCCTCTCAGAATATTGCGATTTGGGATTTCACAACTGCCGCTAACTTTAAAAAAGGTCATATTCCAGATGCACAGTGGATTTTAAAAGCGGATGTGCCTAAAGTACTGCATCAAGCTAAATTTGCTGATAAAGATGCGATTGTGGTGACTTGCGGTTCTAGTTTACTTGCACAATATGCTGTTCCTGAGATTCAAGCACATCTGAAAGATGGTCAGAAAGTTTATGTACTACAAGGTGGAAATGGAGCTTGGGTTAAAGCAGGATTACCGATCGCAACTGACTTGGATTTGTTGTCTGAAGAAATTGACCGTTACAAGCGACCTTATGAAGGAACAGATAATTCTAAAGATGCGATGCAGGCGTATTTGGATTGGGAATTCGGTTTAGTCGATCAATTAAAAAAAGATGCAACGCATGGTTTTTTTGTTGTATAGGACTTTTAAAATTTAAAAAAAATTCAGGCATAGCCAGAACTGTGCCTGAAGTCTCTACTTCTTCAATTTTGAATTTTTCCGGGTATTGTTTGCTACTGCTCATAAACACCTCGTTAATTAGCCATTTTATCTAACAAAAGAGTTATTAATACAATTCATTGAGGACTAGCTTTTACATAGCTTAGTTTTTAAGAGAAAAATATCAGATTTGATGACATCACGAATCTATAAAATAAGATAAAATAATAATTAACAATGATTTATTAAATAAATGCGTTCGTTGAATATGAGCTTATATATAGTAGATACAGCAAACAAAAACCTGAAACCATTAGATGGTACAAAACTAAGCGAACAAAAATTTAAAGAGCGAGATGATTTACAAGAATGGCTCGTTAGCCATCCAGAAGCGTTGGGCGAAGAACTACTGATTATCCAAAAAGAATTCGATGGTTTTGATGGTACGGGTGAACGACTAGATCTTTTGGCATTGGATACCCAAGGTCACTTAGTTCTTATTGAAAACAAACGTGACGACAGTGGACGTGATGCCGTTTGGCAAGCGCTTAAATATGCATCCTATGTAGCGCCGTTTACATCAGATGATATTGAAGATGTATTTGCAAAGTACTTGCTCAAAAATAAGCCCGAATATTCTGATCTTGATGATAATGCCTTTGATACCGATCAAGTTCACAACACAGCAAAATTACTTATTCAGCGTTTCTTGGAAAATAATCAAGAAACAGATATCCAAATAACCACACTGAATCCACGTAACAGCCAGCGCATCATCTTGGTAGCAGGTGAGTTCCGCAGAGAAGTCACGAATACGGCGCTATGGCTGCTTGATCGTGATATTGATGTGAAATGCGTAAAAGTATCGCCCTATATGTTGAATGGGCAGTTGCTAGTAGACATTAAGCAAATTATTCCAGTCCCTGAAGCATCTGAATATATGGTGCGATTAACGCGTAAAGAGGCTGAACAAAAGTCGGTACAAGTAAATGACAGAGAGTTATCAAATCTAAGATTTCGATATTGGGAACAGCTTTTAGATTTTTTTGCAAAAAACAAAAATAACTCATTTATCAATACCGGTCCAACACGAACAAGTTGGATTTCTATAGGAGCTGGTATAGCGCATTGTTATTTTAATTTGGTTTTTACTCAAAATAAGTTAAGGGTAGAGTTGGAGTTAATACGAAAGGAAGCATCTGAAAATAAAAAATTATTCGATTTTTTTTATACACATAGACAGCAAATCGAGCAAAATTTTGGTCATGAATTATTGTGGCTTAGACTGGACGAAAAAATATCATCAAGAATTGAATTCATTATAAAGGTTGATGGATATAACGAAGTATTATGGCCGAAGCATGCTCAATGGCATTTCGAACATGTGCAAAAACTCGAACAGACATTTAAGTCTTACATGACTGATGTTTATCAAGTGATTAAATAATTTTTTTAAATTGGTTCAAAAGAATAGAGGGAAAGGCTTTGGAAGCTGAAAAACTACTGTCAAAAGTTCAAGAAATTTTAAGACAAAAGCCTGATTTATTTGAAATTGCAGAAAGCTCTTTAAGTGATCTAATTAATGATTTAGAGCAAAGAAAAAATTCTCTTGAACTTAAGAGCATCGAGAAGTTAAGAAACAAATACTTTTTTGTAGACAGCTATCAGCGTGGCTATAAATGGAAGCCCCAACAGGTTAAAGCATTATTAGATGATATTGATGAGTTTAAGCTTGAAAGAGCTTCTGATTTTTATTGTTTACAACCTGTAGTGGTTAAGCGAACAAAATTGGTTGAGCAAGGTGATGCTCAATATTATTGGGAGCTTATAGATGGTCAACAGCGTATGACCACGATTTTTATTATTTTAAGTTACCTGAATAAAGACAGGTTTTTCCACCTAAGATATGAAACCAGAAAAGAAAGCACAGAGTTTTTAAATCAATTATCTCATTTGACAGAAAATGTTAGTGAGACTCCTTTAAGTACAATTGATAGTTATTATTTTTTTGAAGCTTACAAGGCCGTCGAGCAATGGTTTTTGAAAAAAGAGGAGGAAGCAGGGTTTAGCCGTGAGGATTGGCAGTCCAAGCTTTTAAAGAATACTAAAGTGATTTGGTATGCAGTTCGTAGTAAAGAAAACGAAGACTCTAGAAAACAATCTATAGAAATTTTTACTCGCTTGAATCAAGGTAAGATTCCTTTAACAGATGCTGAATTACTTAAAGCTTTGTTTCTACAAAACATAGTCAAAGCTTATGAAAATCCAGAAGTTGCTATTCAAAAACAGATTGAAATGGCAAATCAGTGGGATTTAATCGAACAATCCTTACAGGATGAAGATTTTTGGGCATTCTTAAGTCCGCATAAAGGTACGAATAAATATACGCGTATTGAATTGATCTTTGATTTGATTGCACAAAAATCTAAGTCGGAACATTCAGCCATTGAGCAAGATCATCAAACTTTCCTTTATTATGCAAGCAAGTTCAAAAGTGATGTCAATTCCAAAGAACAACTTAAAGAAGTCATCGAGTCAATTTGGCAAGATGTATTGACTGGTTTTCAACGCTTAAATGAATGGTATCAAGATGATCATCTTTATCATTTAATTGGTTATTTAATCGGTCAGAAATATAAGAAGATACAGAACCTTTGGGAAGCGGCTAAGGGAAGTAAACGAGATAATTTTGAGCATGTATTGATTGGCTTTATTGAAGAAGAACTTAAAACCATTTTTAAGCAAAAAAAAGAAGATAAGGAAATTTTGGCTTTTGAGGCTATTGATTATGAACGTAGTAATGTGCGACCAAAACTGATCTCGTTATTAACGTTGTTTAATATTTATCGCCATGAGCAACAAAGAACACGTTTTCCGTTTAAACAATATTATACGTGCAAATGGGATATTGAGCATATACATGCCCAGCAAAGCCCAGAACTTTCGCAAGAGGATAAGTTAAAAAGTTGGTTTGAAGACCAGGATAAAATCATTAACAATGTACCTAGTGAAGATCAAGCTGGTTTAAGGGCAGCACTGGATAAATGTAAAGTGGCCGACAGGAATGAGTCTGATCTCTTACAAAATGAATATCTGAATGAGTTATACGCCGTAGTGGGTGAGACATCTGAAAATGTCCATACACTTGATAACTTATGTCTTCTACCAGATGAAATTAATCGTTCGATCGGTAATGCTCCTTTCTTTATTAAACGCCAAGACATTATTAGTAGTGAACAAGAATGGGAACAAGGAAATAGCGAAACAGACCTGAAAACCAGTTTTATACCTTTAGCATCTCAACAGGTATTTTCAAAGTACTTTAGTCAGGATGTAAACCAAATGTTGAAATGGGGTACTTCTGACAGGGATGCATATAAAAAAGCTTTAATAGGTTGTTTTAAAAGATATGGTATTCAACTCAACCATATCGGAATAGGGAGAGAATAAGATGGCGACATTCACATTATGGAATACCTTACAGCAATATAAAGTTGTTATTCCTATCATTCAGCGTGATTATGCCCAAGGTCGAAAAGATGACCGCCAAATTGAACAGATCAGAAAAGGCTTTGTTAAAAACTTGTTTGATCATCTTGTTTCCTTAGACCCTTTAGAATTGGACTTTATTTACGGCGCCTTACATCAAGATGAATTGGAATTGTTGGATGGTCAGCAGCGATTGACGACTTTGTTCCTGTTGCATTGGTATCTGGCAAATAGAACTGAAGAACAACTTCAGAAAATTGAAGTTAAAAAACATTTAGGTCAATTCACTTATCAAACTCGAGCAAGTTCGAGAATGTTTATTTCTGCACTCATTCAGCATGGTCATGAGATACAGGCAAAACAGGTAACTAAGGGTAATAAGCTGTCTACAGTGATTGAAAATGAGGCTTGGTATTTAGCTGTTTGGAAAAAAGATCCTACAGTTATGTCGATGTTGACGGTGTTGGATGAAATTCACAGTCAGTTTCAAAAATTAGTAGATGCCTCAGGAGTAACTGCAATTGGCTTATGGAAAGCCCTGACAATAGACCAAGTACTTTGTTTTTATCTGCTGCCAATGAATGACTTTGCGCTGAGTGAGGAACTTTACATTAAGATGAATGCTAGGGGTGTTCAGCTTACTGAGTTTGAAAATTTTAAAGCTTGGTTCCAGGGATATTTAGAAAAATCTATAGATGCTGAGATTAGAAAAGATTTCTTTAATCAAATAGATCGGGACTGGACTGATTACTTATGGACCTTGAGGCAGTCTTCAAGTAAAAGCGATGAAACTAACAAGCCTCAAAATCTCAATTTTGATGAGATGTATATGCAGTTCTTTAAGTCATGCTTATTGTGTCATAGTTATGTATTGGCAACATTAAAAAATTCAAAAACAGAGAGCACATATGACAAAGATGAAAAAAGTTTAGTCAGCCGTTTAAGAAAAAACCTAATTATTACAACAGATGAATATGAAATGTTGTTGGGAAATGCGGATTCACAAGCGCAGATTATGCAAAATATTTTTAGGCTTTTTGAGTTTCTAAAGAACTATAGTGGTGAAGGAAATATCCAGGACATTTTACTGAATATTTTTAACTCTAAAGATAGTTCTTATGAAGCTCAGGCACAATTTGCAATTCTCTATTTTTATAATGCAAATATTAATAATGAAAGCCAATTCGATGATTGGTTTAATGTTACAAAGCGATTAGTCAATAATGCCAAAAACTATTTTAATGCTGAAAAAGATTTAATTAGTGTTTTGGATGCAATCAATCACTTGTCAGTGGAAATTGCTGAAAATAATATTTTAGATAAAATCCGTTCATTGACTGAGACGAGTGAAATATTTAAAAAACTTACTACGGCATTTGATAAACAGCATATTGAGCATGAAATAGAAAAAGCAGAGTTGATACATCATAATGCAGCATGGAAATCACTATTTAGAAAGTATGAGAAACATGACTACTTCTATGGGCAAATCAGTTTTTTAATTGATTATGCTAAAGATGAGGAGAATCAAAATGTTTCTATGGATGTATTCACGAAGTATGCAGAAATCTCCAGTAAAATTTTTACTGATAAATTTCTTAAAGATGAAGATTATATTTTCCATAGAAGCTTATTAAGTATTGGAGATTATTTAGTAAAGGATGGATCTAACTGGAGTTTTGGTCGACAAGTTTTTAATACAGTTCGTCAAAGAAATGAAAATTGGCGAAAAGTATTTGAAGATAAAGACAGATGTAAAATGCTTAAAACTTTACTAAATCAAATAAATGAAGGTAATGAGTTTGAAAGCTTGAAAAATATTATTTCAAATAATATTAGCCAGATTGAAGACTGGCGTAGTTATTTCATTAAAGAACCTAAGACTATTAAATATTGTCAGAAATATCAGATACGTTTCCATAATGAAAACGAAATTTATTTACTAAGTTCAAGACAAATGAACGGTGCTCATGCTGAACTAAGAACGTATGTTCTATATTCAAAGCTGCTTAAAAAAGGTTTCGACGAATCTAAATTGCAGTATGCAGAAGTTGCTACCAGTAGTGAAAATCCTTCACTAAT
>Ga0079224_100009149_pt1 | contig 13479 bp, 10 predicted proteins | sample Stecom2015_FD_80414 | JGI IMG/M metagenome (GOLD analysis project Ga0079224, IMG submission 80414) | Agricultural soil microbial communities from Utah to study Nitrogen management - Steer compost 2015 | ecosystem: Environmental > Terrestrial > Soil > Agricultural land | place: USA: Utah... | reverse complement strand
TCCGGTATCCGTCCCGCCCCCTATTCCACCTCCTTCGCCGTGAACGACTTCACCTACGCGTCAACCAACAACCCCGCTTACCAGAACGACCATTACATCGGCTTCATCTGGTGTACCGCGCTTTGGGACCTTACCTGGGACCTGATCGACGCATACGGCTTCGACCCCGACCTGTACACGGGCACCGGCGGCAACAACATCGCCATGCAACTGGTGATCGATGGCCTGAAGCTCGCCCCATGCAGCCCCGGTTTCGTGGACGGCCGCGATGCCATTCTGCAGGCCGATGCCATCAACAACGGCGGTGCCAACCAGAACCTCATATGGAGCGCCTTCGCCCGCAGGGGGCTCGGGTACAGCGCCCAGCAGGGAAGCTCCAACAACCTGAACGACCAGGTGGAGACCTTCGACATGCCGCTCCAGAAGAACGTTGGCGTTTCGGAAGCTGTCCCCGACGGGCAGCACTTTGTTTGTGCGGACATGCCCGTGAGCGTGACGGCCTTGGTGCGCAACAATGGTCTGGAGGACCAAAGCAACATCACGGTCCGCTATGCCTTCAATGGCGGAGCCTACGTTACCGAACCGTTCCCAGGCACACTGGCTGCGGGTGCTTCGGTCAACTTCACCTTCGCGCAGCCTTTGACCATCGCTGCAGCAGGAAGCTATTCCCTGCTGGTGGGCACCGTGCTTGCCGGCGATGAATTCCCCGGCGATGACGCGGTGACCAATACGATCAATGCCGTCTTCATTGCTCCGGTGCTGCCGCCACTGGAGGAGGGGGCGGAGAACGGCACCGCCCCGGCCGGGTGGTCGCTTCAAAACCCCGACAACAGCACCACGTGGACCACCGCCAACGTGACCAATGGCCCCGCGTGCGCTTCCACCTCCGCGTGGATGATCAACTACAGCAGCTACTCCGCAACCGGCCAGGAGGACCGCCTGCTCACACCGCCCATCGACCTTACCGCCAGCAGCAGCGCCTTGCTCACCTTCGATCACGCCTATGCCCGGTACAACAGCAGCTATTTCGACGCGTTCCGCGTGGACATCAGCAGCGATTGCGGAAGCAGCTGGACCACGCTTTTTGAGGCCGCAGGCAGCGCATTGGCCACCGCTCCGGACAATACGGGCGGCAACTGGGCACCTGCGAATTGCGACCAATGGGCATCGCACAACATCAGCCTCGCGGACTACGACGGACAGACCGTAGTGCTCCGCTTCGTGGGCATCTGCGGATATGGCCAGCGCCTCTACATGGACAACATCCGGGTGCATGTGCCCACCCAGCATGATATCGCAGTGGATGCCGTGATCCCCGCAGGGGAACTCCCCGGCTGCGCTGCCTCCATGGCGGTCACCGCCACCCTGCGCAACCAGGGCGGGCAGCCGCAATCCGGCTTCGACGTGCGCTACACGCTGGATGGCGGAGCGCCCGTCACCGAAATCTTCACCGGCACGCTTGCCCCAGGTGCTACGGCGGACTTCACCTTCGCACAGGCCTTAAACCTCGCCCCCGGTACACAGACGCTGGAGGTGATCAGCCTGCTTGCCGGCGACCAGAACCCGGCCAATGATATGCTCACGGTGCAAGTGAACGCCCTTTCGCCGGCCTCCCTGCCCATGGGGGATGGTGCCGAGGACGGGACCGTGCCTCCGGGGTGGGCCTTGGAGAACCCCGATGACGGGATGACCTGGACCACCACCACGGTGAGCAATGGGCCGCTGTGCGCTTCCACTTCCGCCTGGGTGATCAACTACTACGGCTATAGTAGCGTAGGTCAGGAGGACCGGTTGCTCACCCCGCCGATCGACCTTTCAGCAAGCTCGGGCGCTGCGCTCACCTTCCACCACGCCTACGCCCGCTACAGCAGCACCTACTTCGATGCTTTCCGCGTGGACATCAGCAACGATTGCGGAGGAAGCTGGACCAACCTCTACGAGGCTGAAGGCAGCGCCCTGGCCACCGCGCCGAACAACACGGGCGGGAACTGGGCCCCGGCCAACTGCAGCCAGTGGGCCGCGCACGACATCGACCTTTCGGCCTATGATGGTCAAACGGTCATCCTGCGCTTCGTGGGGACCTGCGGATATGGTCAACGCCTGTTCCTGGACAATATCCTGGTGGATGGCAGCCCACTTGCGGCCTCCGCTTCCGTGCGCCTGTTCCTTGACGGATGCTACGAGCCCGCGCAGGACCGCATGCATGACCAGTTGCGCGCACAGGGCCTGGTACCGTTGGAAGAGCCGTACACCGCACTCGGCCAGGTGCTGCCCGGCGGTGGCGGGGAGATCACTGACCCGGCCCTGCTCGCCGTGACCGGCGATGATGCCATTGTGGATTGGGTGGTGGTGGAACTGCGTTCCGCTACGCAACCCGGGCAGGTGATCGCCGCCCGTTGTGCGCTGCTGCAGCGCGATGGCGATGTGGTGGATGCCTCAGGCTCCTCCCAGTTGCAGTTCACCGCCTTGGCGGGCAGCTACCATGTGGCCGTGCGCCATCGCAATCACCTCGGCACCATGACGGCCGATGCAGTGGAGCTGGGCGCCACCATTCCCATGGTGGATTTCAGCCTGGGCACTACCGCCACCTACGGCACCGGGGCCCAGCGCGAGCGCGACGGGAAACGGATGCTGTGGGCAGGGAACGTGAACGGGGATGCCCAGCTCATGTACACGGGCGCGGGGAATGATCGTGAACCGATCCTGCAGGCGATCGGCAGCTCCGCATCAACCAGCCAGGTGAACGGATATCTCCCGGAGGACGTGAACCTGGACGGTGCGGTGAAATACACCGGGCCAGCGAATGACCGGGATGCCTTGTTGCAGCGCGTGGGCGGCGAAGTGCCCACCGCCGTGCGCAATGCCCAACTGCCTTGATGCGGAGGTCTTGCACCTGATCCGTGCGTGAACGGGATGCTTAGCCTTGCGCGTTGCGGAACTCCTTCACGAAACTGGAGATCCGCTTGCGGAAGAACAGGAACAGCAGGATGTAGGGCACCGCGATCATGAACAGAATGCCCTTGTTCAGGCCGGCCCCAATAGACTGATTGCCGCCGTACACACTGCCGCCGGGTTTCGTTTGGGCCACGGCCTTGCACATGGAGCATCCTTGCGCCCACAGGTCCGCGGGCAGCAGCACCAGCAGCACAAGGGCGGTGGCCAAGAGCAGGTTGCGAGGGGACATCAGGGGCAAAGGTAGTCCGATCCAAGGGCCGTGGTTGACGCGTGCGGGCAGCCCGGCGACCAAGGCGGTACATGGACCAGCCCTTCAATGCGCATGCACATCCTCCGCCGTCCGGATGCTCCGCAGGTGGAACACACCGGTGATCGCCACGGCCGCATCGGGCGGCCATGCGGCCAGCGGGGCGATCGCCGTGAACCCGCCTTCGGACGGCCCGATGGCCACCGGCACTTCCGTGAAGCGCCGCCCGCCATGGGCATCGCCACCGGCATCCACGTAGATGAAAGCTTCGTTGCCCGAACGGGCCAGTGCGGCATCGGGCACGGCGAGCCGCGTGGCCGAAGTAGTGGGGATCGAGGCGCTCACCGCCATGCCTTCCACCAGCATGTCACTACCCTCCTCCACATGCGCATGCACCGGGATGGTGCGCCCGTCGGCATCAAAGGTGCGGCCGATGCTGAACACCTTGCCCTTGAACGTGCTGCCCGGTAGGTTGATCACCCGGAAATCGAACAACACCCCTTCCTGAAGGGCCGCGAGGTCGCGCTCGTAAGCGTTGAGGTGTATATGAAAGTGGTGCAGATCGATCACCTCCAGCAGTACGGTGGTGGGTTCCACGCGTTCATCCAAGTGGATGGTGATCCCGTGTACGCGGCCATCCACCGGGCTGCGCAGCACGAAGCGTTGCTGTTGTGCATCGGGCGTGAGCGCGTCCGGATCCACCCCAAGCAGCTTCAGCTGGTTGGCCAGGGACCGCATGCGCGCCTCGGTGCTGGCCGCCTGGGCTTCAGCCTGCTGCAGGGATCGGCCGGCGGTGGCATTGCCTTCCGTCAGTGTCCGTTGGCGTTGCAGTTCGCTGGCGGCGTAGGTGCGCTCGGATTTGGCGACGAGGTATTCCTCCTGCATGCGGAAGAAGGCGATGTCGCTGAGCGCGATCAGCGGCTGGCCCTTGCGCACATGCGCGCCTTCGTCCACGAGCACATCCACCACCTTGGCGCCGAGCGGGCTGGTGACACGCGCCTTGCTCACGGGCGAGGCCAGCACCCGCCCGGAGAGCCGGATGTTGCCTTCCATGCTGCGCTCCGCGGGCGTGGCGGTGCGGATGTCCAGCGCGGCTACCTGGTCGGCACTGAGGGTGATGGTGGCCGGTGCTTCGTGATCATGCACGGCGGAAGTGGTCGGTGCTTCTGCCGTGTGCGCATGTTCCGGCCCGGCAGTGGTGCCGCAGGAAATGAGGAGGGCTGAAAGAACGAGGAGGCACACATGGTGCAAGCGGTTCATCATGGTGAGGATCATTGGCCTGCGGTGAGGCGTTGGACGAGAAGGACGTTGGCGTTGTGCGCATCGATGAGGTCGAGGTGGCCGCGCCGGATGGCGAGGGCCTGTTGCAGGTTGAGCACATGCTCGGCATGTGCGATGGCCCCTGCAGCAAAGGCGGTGCGCGAAGCGAGCAGGATGCGCTCGGCGTTGGGCAGCGCTTCCTCCGCGTACCAGCGCAATGTGGTCCGGTCGCTGGCGATGCGTTGCAAGGCACTGTTCAGTTCGGTGCGCCAGCGGCGCTCGCCCTCTGCCAGTGCATGCTGTGCGGCTTCGGTCTGCAGCGATGCGGCCTTGCTGCGCGCGGCCTGCGGCCTGGCCCACAAGGGCAACGACACGCCCAGCTGGAATCCTTGGAAACGATCGCTGCGTGTGGCCAGGCGTGTATTCTCCGCATCCATCGCGCTGCCGATCAGCGTCTGGCTGAAGTAGCCCACGGTGAGGTTGGGCAGAAAGGCATTGCGCTCCACGCGGTGCTGCTGCTCGGCTGCTTCCACGCGCTTTTGCAGCAGGTGCAGCTCGGGTCCCTGCTTCACGGCGGTATCGGGCAGTGCGTCGGCAAGCGGCAGCAGCGGCGCGGCTTCGGCATCCGCACCACTGTTCAAGCCCAGCAGTGAACCGAAGGCGAGGCGTTCAGCGGCGAGCAGGCTGCGGTGCCTGCGCAGTTCATCCTGCGACTGCCCGGCACGCACTTCCGCCGTGGCGCGTGCGAGCGGCGGGATCTCGCCGGTCTCCGCGCGCAGGGCAGTGCTGCGGGCGAGCTCATTCCAGGTGCTGTCCTGCTCCAGCAGCAAGTGTTCCACCGCATGCAGGTAGTGCAGCCGGTGCCATGCCGAACGCACTTCCCAGGCGAGATCGCTCTCCACGATGCCGCGTTGCGCCTGCGCTGCCTCCGCCTCCGCCCGCGCGGCCGATGCGCGTGCGGCGATCAGCGTAGGGAACGGGATGGTCTGCGTGGCGGTGATGCTGTTGTCCTCCTTCACGTAGGCATTGTACTGGCCGCGCATGTACATCACTTCGGTACCGGGCATATCGCTCGCCGCGCCGCGCAGGGCCTCCATGCGTGCGGCCTCGGCGCGTGCGGCCAGCACCCGGGGCGCACCGGCGTTCGCGGTGTGCAGCGCTTCCTCCAGCGTGAAGCGTGGCACCTGGGCGTACGCGGGCAGCGCCATGCAGGCCAACAGCAACGCGGGCAGCACCGGCACGGCTTTCCGCTCCTTCCCGGGCCCTCGCTTGCGGCCATGGTACAGCACATAGATCACCGGCAACACCAGCAGGGTGAGCGCGGTGGCGGTGATCAACCCGCCGATCACCACGGTGGCCAACGGGCGTTGCACTTCGGCACCGGCGCCTTGGCTCAAGGCCATGGGCAGGAAGCCGAGCGAGGCCACCGAAGCGGTCATCAGCACGGGGCGCAGGCGCGATGCGGTGCCTTGGCGCACCCGTTCCACCACGCCGATGCCCTGCGCGGCGAGGTCGCGGAAGGTGGCGATGAGCACCATGCCGTTGAGCACCGCCACGCCGAACAGCGCGATGAAGCCCACGCCTGCCGAGATGCTGAAGGGCATGTCGCGCAGCCACAGCGCTGCCACCCCGCCGATGGCGCTCAAGGGCACGGCGGTGTAGATCAACAGGGCGTCGGGCAGCGAGCGGAAGGTGACCCAGAGCAACGCCAGGATCAGCAACAGCGCCACGGGCACCGCGATGGATAAACGTGCCTTGGCCTCACGCAGGTGCTGGAACTGTCCGCCGAACTCCAGGAAGTAGCCCGGCGGTAGCTGGATGCGTTGGTCCACCCCTGATTGCATGTCGGTCACCAGGCCTTCCACATCGCGACCATGGGCATTCACGCCGACATAGATGCGGCGTTGCGCGTTCTCGTGGGTGATCTGTGCAGGGGTGGACACGAAGTCCACCTCGGCCAGTTGGTCCAGCGGCACGGCGCTGCCATCGCGGGTACGCACGAGCAGACGCTGCACATCCGCGATGTTGGCGCGATGGGCACTGTCGGCGCGCACCACCACATCGAAGCGCCGCTCGCCCTCGTACACCGATCCGGCGGGTTCACCTGCGAAAGCCGCGCGGACCGTGCGGTTCAGCTCCTCTACATCGGCGCCCAGCACGGCCATGCGCTCACGATCATAAGTGATGGTGATCTGCGGTGTGCCTTGCACACGCTCGATCGCCGGCACTCCGGCACCAGGCACGTCGCTGATGACGGCGGCCACTTCCTGCGCATAGTGCAGCAGCGTATCGATGTCGGGGCCGAAGAGCTTCACGGCGATGTCCTGCCGCACGCCGGTCATCAGTTCATTGCTGCGCATCTGGATCGGTTGATTGATCTCGAAGAACACGCCCGGGATCTGATGCAGGGCATTGTACATCGTGTCGGCGAGTTCCCAATAGCTGCGCCCGGTGGTCCATTCACGCTTGTCGTGGAGCAGGATCAGCACGTCGGTCATCTCCGGGCTCATGATGTCCGTGGGCACTTCAGCGGTGCCGGTCTTGCTCACCACGTCCTTCACCTCGGGGAACTGCATCACGATGCGCTCCACGTTGGCGTTATTGGCGATGCTAGCGCTGAGCGAAGCGCCCGGAGGCAGGATGCTGTGGAAGGCGAAGTCGCCCTCTTCGAGCTGCGGAATGAACTCGCCGCCCATGCGGGTGAAGGCGAACACGGCTGATGCAAGCAGGGCGATGGCGAGGACCAGCACGAGCCGGGAGCGGCGCAGGGCACGGTCCAGCACGGGGCGATAGGCCTTGGTGAAGCGGTCCATCATCCGATCGCTGAAGGTGACGGAGGGGCCGGTCCTCCGCGAGACGAACAGCGCGCTCATCACGGGCACGTAGGTGAGGCTGAGCACGATGGCGCCGATGATGGCGTACACCACGGTGAGCGCCATGGGGCGGAACATCTTGCCTTCCACGCCGGTGAGCGCGAGGATGGGGATGTAGACGATGAGGATGATGAACTGGCCGAAGGTGGCCGCCTTCATCATGCGGCCGGCGGCATGCTGCACTTCATCGTCCATCTCGTGGCGCGGCAGCAGCCCCTCGCGCTTGGCCAGGTGGTGCATGCGGAAGAGCACGGCCTCCACGATGATCACGGCACCGTCAACTACGAGGCCGAAATCGATCGCGCCAAGGCTCATCAAATTGCCGCTGACGCCGGTGAGCCGCATGAGGATCACGGCGAAGAGCATGCTGAGCGGGATCACGCTGGCCACGATGAGGCCCGCGCGCAACTGGCCCAGGAAAAGCACCAGGACGAGGATCACGATCAGCGCACCCTCCACCAGGTTGTTGCGCACGGTGCGCATGGCCCGGTCCACCAGGTCGGCGCGGTCCAGGAAGGACTCGATCACCACGCCTTGGGGAAGACCCTTGCGGATCTCATCGAGCCTCACCTTCACGGCATCCACTACCTCGCTGGCGTTCCCGCCCTTGAGCATCATCACGATGCCGCCCACTACCTCGCCTTCGCCGTCACGCGTCATGGCGCCATAGCGGGGTGCGGCACCGATCCGCAAGGTGGCCACGTCGCGCACCAGCAGCGGCGCGCCCTCGCGCGGGGTGTCCACCACGATGAGCCCCAGGTCCTCCAGACCGGTGGCCAGGCCCACGCCCCGGATGAAGTAGGCGTTGTTGGCGTGCTCGATGTACGCGCCGCCGGTGTTGGCGTTGTTGCGTTGCAGGGCATCGATCACATCGCCGATGCCGAGGCCCATGGCATGCAGGCGAACGGGGTCCACCGCCACTTCGAACTGCTTCAGTTCGCCGCCGAAGCCATTGATCTCGGCCACGCCGGGCACGCCCAGCAGCTGCCGGCCGATCACCCAGTCCTGCAGTTCGCGCAATTGCTTGGCGTCGTACTGGTCGTGGTGGGCGCTGTCGGCGCGTACCACGTACTGGAACACTTCGCCGAGGCCGGTGCTCATGGGCGCGAGGAAGGGCGGGTCCACGCCGGGGGGCATGGTGCCCGCCAGTTGTTGCAGGCGCTCGTTCATCAATTGGCGCGCGAGGTAGGTGTCCATGCCATCCTCGAACACGGCGGTGACCTGGCTGAGGCCGAAGCGGGAGATGCTGCGCAGTTCCGTCATGCGGGGAAGGCTGGCCAGGGCCTGCTCCACGGGGTAGCTCACGAAGCGCTCCACTTCCAAGGTAGCCAGCGTGGGCGCGAGGGTGATCACCTGCACCTGGTTGTTGGTGATGTCGGGCACGGCATCCATGGGCAGGCCGCGGAAGGCCACCAGCCCGCCGATCAGCAGCGCTAGCACACCGACGCCCACCACGGCCTTGTGGTGCAGGGAATAGTGGATGATTCGTTCGATCATGGGGAATGCGGGAAATTCGTGGACTTGTGGAACACACCTGCTGCATCGAAGCTACAGGCAGGCGCATGGTCCGGCGTACAGGTGAAAAAAACGGCCGGGCCGCTATGGACCGATGAGGGGACCCGTGCAATGGATCACCGCACGTTCATCGGAGGGATCAGCAGCGCGGCGGCTGGATCAGGCCGTAGCGGTGGCCCGCCAAGGGATGGCCGTCGCCATGAACGGCATGCGCAGGAACCGGTTGCTGCGGGGCATCCAGCAGCGGCATGGCCGCCAGCAGCACCATGGTCGGCAGGTTTTCACCTGCTGGATGGGGATGGTGGAAAGGCAGTTGTTCGTGCGGCCCATCGCCATTGTGCTCATGCTCCTGGTCCCCGTAGTGCAGGGCCAGGAAATCCAGCAGCGGCAAGTCGGGGTCCTCCGCACGATGCTCGAGATAATGCCCTGCCAAGGCGGGCAGGTGTACCGCCTCCGGCACCAGCACCAGCCCATAGGCCAATGCGATCAGGGAGGAGGACAGCAGGCGCCGCATGGAGCAAAGCTACTCAGGCGGGTGTGTGGTCAAGACTGATGGTCGTCATTCCGGAAGCACCCGGGTCAGTCCGGCCCCTGATGGCGCCATGACAACCAGGGACTTCACATGGCCATCGCTGGTTCAGCCTTCCTGGCTTGCCGCTCGAACCAGATGCAGGAGGTCATGTCGTTCATCACATTGAGCGAGGAGCGCACCATGCCCAGCAGGCGGTCCACGCCGATGATGATGCCGATGCCCTCCACGGGGATGCCCACGCTGCTGAGCACGGTGGCCAGCACGATCACCCCGGCACCGGGGGCCGAGGGCGTGCCGATGGAGGCGGCCACGGTGGTCACCACCATCATCACGATGGCGGGCATGCCCAGGTCGAGGCCGTAGACCTGCGCGAGGAAGATGGCGGCGATGGCCTGGAAGGCGGCCGTGCCGTTCATGTTGATGATGGTGCCCACGGGCACCACGAACCGCGCGATGCTCTCGCGCACGTTGAACTTCTCCATGGCGGTCTTCAGGCTCAGGGGCATCACGGCGGCGGAACTGGAGGTACTGAAAGCCAGCAGCATCATGTCGCGGCAGCCGGCCAGGAACTTCCCAGGGCGCACCCCGCACCACCACGATACCAGCACGTTGGCCAGGCCCAGCAGGCTCATGGCCAGCAGCACGGCGAACACGTACACGCTCAGCCCGCTCAATGCGCTCCAGCCCACCGAGGCGGTCACTTGGCACATCAGGCCGAACACCGCGAGTGGCGCCATCTTCATGGCCCAGCGGATGATGGTCATGCAGATCTCCTGCACCGCGCCCAGCAGGCGGATCACCGGCTCGGCAGTGGGGCCGTCCAGCGAGAGCATGGCGATGCCGGCGATGATGGCAAAGACCACAATGCTGAGCATTTCGCCAGAGACCATTGAGGCCAGCGGGTTTTCCGGCAGCAGGTCGGTGATGAAGGAGGTGATGGTGGGGCGCTCGGCGCTGATGGCCTGGGTGGCGGTGTCGGTGGCCCAGCCTTTCGCCGCCAGCAGATCGCCCGGCCGCAGCCAACTGGCCACCCCGATGCCGATGATGATCGCGGCCACGGTGAACACCAGGAAGAACAAGGCCACGCGCGGGCCCAGCACCTTCAGTTCCGCCGGGTCGCCGCCGCCCACGATGCCGCGGATCACCGAGGAGACCACCAGCGGGATCATGATCATCTGGATCAGCCGGATGAAGAGCAGTCCCGGCAGCGCCAGCCAGTCGATCAAGGGCGTGGCGATGTGGACAGGCACCAAGGCTGCATCGCCGCTGAGGGCTACGCCCAGGCCGATGCCGAGGAACATGCCGATGAGCACCTTCAGCCACAGGCGGGTCTCCACCAGCCGTTGCAGGTGGCGGTACATATCCTGCAGGGCCAGGATGGGGCGTGTGGCGCTGGGGGCGGTCATGCGGGAACGGCACCGAAGATACCTGCGGCCCTCCATCGGCGACGAAGGCGGCGGATCATCCGGCCCAGGACAGGGCCTTTGCGCGCAGGGTGCGGTGGCCGAGCGGCCCTGCGGAGATCAGTAGTAGGGGGCGCACATCAGGTAGACCACCACGCCGGTGATGCTGACGTAGAGCCACAGGGGGAGGGTCCAGCGGGCGATGGCGCGGTGCTTGTCGAAGCGGGCGGCCAGTGCGCGGACCAGGGTGATCAATACCAAGGGGACGATCGCTGCGGCCAGCACGATGTGGGAGAGGAGCACGGGGTAGTACAGCCAGCCCATGCTGCCGCCGTACTTCACCGAGGGGAAGCTGCCATGCTGGATCACATAACTCACCAGGAAGAGGACGCTGAGCGTGACCGCAGTGAACATGAAGGCGCGGTGCATGTGGACGTTGCGCCTGAGGATGGCCGCCCATGCGCAGACCAGCGCCACGGCGGCCAGGCCGTTCAGCGTGGCGTTCACCTTGGGCAGGGTGGAAGGGGCGAGGCCGGCCACCACGATCAGCTTGGGCCCTATGTACAGGAATGCCACGATGCCGATCACCGCGAAGCTCAACGTCCAAGCGATCGCGGTGCCCCGGCGTTTGAACAAGGTGGACATGGGTTCAATTTCCGCTCTGCGCTGCGGCCTCGCGGGCCAGGGCCTTCTCCTCCTGCAGCAGCATTTTCAGGTCCACCATCAGGTCGCGCATGGCATCGGTGCTGGTGCGGTCGTACATGCCGCGGATATGTCGGCGCTTGTCCACCAGCACGCATTGCGGGGAGTGGACGAACATTTCAGCCGACTAGGAATCGACATTGGCGCTCAGCAGGTAGCCCATATTCCCCTGGCGGTAGTTATCGGGGGCATGGCCCGTGAGGAACTTCCAGCGGCTGGGATCCGCCTCCAGGCGTTTGGCGTAATCCTTCAGCACCTCGGGGGTATCGTGCTCGGGATCCACCGTATGGCTCAGGAACATGACATCGTCGTACTGCGGATGATCGAGCTGCAACTGCAACTGTTGCATCTGGATGCTCATGCGTGGGCAGATGCTGGTGCAGCGGGTGAAAAAGAAATCCACGATCAGCACCTTGCCTTCCACGTCCTTGTCGGAAAAGGGCTGGCCCTCTTCATCGGTGAAATTGAACGGGGGAACGGTGAAATAGGTGGTATCGCCCGGCGCGTTCACCTCACGCTGCCCGATGTAGGGCAGGTTGGTGTAGTGGCTTTTGCTTCCCTTGCCGAGCAGCAAGGCCCCCGGGATCAGCACCAACAGGATGAGCAACAAGATGATCTTCCTGCGCTTGCTTGCCGGTGCGGGTCCCTTGCTCACAGGAATATCTTGAGGACGTTCTGGATGTATGTCGCCTCCCAGATCAGGATGTAGGCGATATAGATCAGGAACAGCACATAGGGCAGAAGGATCATGCTCCGGATGTTCCTGCGCTCATCCCCCAGGTGCATGAAGGTCATCACGATGTAGGCGGCCTTTACCATGGTCAGCACGATGAAGACCCATTTCACCCAGTGCCAGGCATTGGGCATGAAGTCCATCCAGAACACCCCGAGGAGCACCTCCACGGTGGTGATGGCCGAAAGCAGGATGGTCACGAAGTAGATCTTCTTGCGGATCACGCGCCCCTGCTCCTCACTGTGGCCGGCATCCAGGCTATATTCGATGATGTCGTCGCGTTCCATTCTTACCGCCGCAGCCCGGCGCAAGCATTTGGTTTATTCCGCCGCAGCCCGGCGCAAGCATCCTGGGTCACACCAAGTAGAAGAAGGTGAACACAAAGACCCAGACCAGGTCAACGAAGTGCCAGTAGAGCCCTGCCTTCTCCACCATCTCGTAGTGGCCACGCCGATGGAACACCCCCTTGATCGCCATGCTGAGCACAACGATGTTGAGGACGATGCCCGTGGACACGTGGAAGCCGTGGAATCCGGTGATGAAGAAGAAGAAATTCGCATAGGCGGGGGGGCCGTACTCGTTCTCGGTCATGTTCGCGCCGGAGACCACGGTAATGGCGTTCTCGTATAGGGCATGGGCCTCGGGCCCGCGCACCACCTCCTCACTCTGCACGCTGCCCATGGCCAGGGCGAAGGTGGCCGGGTCGATCTCGCCGTGGTGGCCGTCCACCACGAAGGCGGTGCGCCCATCAGCGAGGGTCACGCGGGGGTTGGCACCGTGGATGAAGTGCGCCCGTTCGAATGCTTGCGAGCCCACGAAGAACAGGCCGCCGATCACGGTGAGGAAGAGCCATTTCACCACGCCCTTCTTGTCCATGCGGTGGCCGGCCTCCACGGCAAGCACCATGGTCACCGAGCTGATGATCAGGATAAAGGTCATCAAGGCCACGTACATCAGCGGGTAGGAACCGCTGAGCCCCGGGAAGGAGCTGAACACGATATCGCCCACCGGCCATTCCATGCCGGGCGCCAGCGAATGCCGCGCAAAGCCATAGGCGGCCAGCAGCCCGCTGAAGGTAAGGGCATCGGAGACCAGGAAGAACCAGATCATCATCTTCCCGTAGCTCAAGCTTAACGGAGAGCGCCCGCCGCCCCAAAGGACCGCGTTGCTTATGGTTTTGGATGCTTCGCCAGACATGGAAAGGATTTCGTGGGCAATGTTAGTGAACGTAGGCCAAGAACAAAAGCAGGTACACCCAG
>Ga0079224_100009147_pt1 | contig 13479 bp, 11 predicted proteins | sample Stecom2015_FD_80414 | JGI IMG/M metagenome (GOLD analysis project Ga0079224, IMG submission 80414) | Agricultural soil microbial communities from Utah to study Nitrogen management - Steer compost 2015 | ecosystem: Environmental > Terrestrial > Soil > Agricultural land | place: USA: Utah... | reverse complement strand
CGGTACTTTGGCCCCAACCTTTCATTGGTCATATCGTCGATCTCGTTGCTTTTGCTCGTCCTCAATCTTAGCCGCAATTGAACATGAAGGATCTCCCAAAGGATATTTTCGCTGAAGACAATAAAGAGGAAGGACTTAGCATCGATTTCAAGCGTGTCTTAAACCGGTGCATTCGATACTGGTACGTTATTGTAGCCTGCCTGGCAATTGCGCTTCTTGTGGCTTTTCTAAGAAATCGGTATGCTACCCGCATCTACCCAATTTACTCCTCCATATTAATTAAGGAGGGAAGGGAAACGCCAAACGTGGGGGTTATGGGCAATAACCCGTTATTCGTCAGCTATCGTAATTATTACAACGAACTCTATATCCTCAAATCCTATCCTTTAATTAGGGACGTACTTGTAGCTCAAAATTTTGGGGTCTCATTTTATCGCGAGGGAAATCTCCGGTCTTCGGAAGCGTACGATTATGTACCCTTTCTTATGAAAGTCGTGGATAACGGAGCCATTAGGGTGCAGCGGTTTTACATTAAGGCCTCGGACACTATTCAGTATACACTATCGCCCAACGGGGAAACGGACCCTCCGGTCGAGGGACCAAAGACGTTTGCTTTTGGTGACACAATACACTACGGTGGCTTGAAATTGTGCGTCACACTCCGAAGTAAGAATGTGCTGAATCAATTCAACAATGTGCCGTTCCTCATGACATATAGGAATGAGGCATCCCTAACCGGGCAATACGTAGGAAGGCTGCAAGCAGATTGGGCGGAGCAAGGTGCGGGTGTAATCAATCTGACAATTAGCGATGCAGTGCCTTCAAAAGGGATTGATTTCCTAAATGGGCTCATACGTAGGTACCAGGAGTATGACCTTGAAAAGAAGAATCAAATCGCCACTCGTACAATAGAGTTCTTGAACGAGCAACTGCAGGCGATCAGTGATTCATTAAACAAAGCGGAACTCCAACTCGAACGGTTTAAGGACAAGAACGTTATTACCGACTTAAGTAGTGAGGCGGTCAGGCTTTATGAAAAGATGGAACGCCTGGGTATTGAGCGTACCGAACTGACTATGTTTGATCACTACTATCAGTACCTCATCGACTATATCGATAAGAACCGGAATCTTGACCAGATTATTCTACCGAGCTCGGTGGGTTTAAATGATCCCATCCTCGGGCAGTTGGTTGCCAGAATGGTGGATGTGCAGCTTGAGTTGAAGATGGTCGCAGGAAGCGGCAAATCAGACAATCCATTAATAGCCGATCGTCAACGACAAATCAATGAGATCAAGGAAGATATTATAGAATCCGTAAACAATCAGCGATCTGTAGAAAAGATCAAACGCGACTTCCTGGACCGTGAAATGGCCGAAATCGAGCGGCAGTTGCGGCAGCTTCCCATTGCGGAACGTCAGCTTGTGACAATCCAACGCAATTATTCTGTAATGGAAAACCTGTATGTTTTCCTTTTGCAAAAGCACGCGGAGGCAGGGATATCGAAAGCTGCAAACGTATCGGATATTGTAGTGGTCAATCCTCCCATGGCAGGTGGTCCGATCTCACCGAAGCCATCTCAAAACTATGCCATAGCCAGCTTCATCGGCTTGGTCGTCCCGCTATTGATCTTTGTGATTCTCGAATTGCTCAACAATAAGGTCCAGTCGAGGGAAGACATTGAAAAGCTTACTAGTATGCCGTTTATTGGTGGGATAGGTCACAAAAGAGGGGTTGATAATCTTGAAGTATTTCGCTCGCCTAAATCGTCAATATCCGAATCTTTCAGGGCGCTGCGTTCCAACCTCAGTTATTTTACCGGGGACAAGCCAAAAAGTACGCTGCTGGTCACCAGTTCGATAAGTGGGGAAGGCAAGACGTTTACTTCTATCAACCTGGCCGCGGTGATGGTTTTGTCCGGAAAGAAAACGCTTATCGTCGGTGCTGACCTGCGGAGGCCTAAGTTGTTTGACGATTTCGGACTGCACAACAAGGTAGGATTAAGTTCCTATCTTGCCGGACTGGAAGATATTGACGGCGTTATTCAACACACGCCGCACGAGGGTCTCGACCTCGTAAGTTCCGGTCCGGTTCCGCCTAATCCAAGCGAACTCCTCATGACGGAGAAAATGAGCCAGTTCATGACTGAGATCAAAGCACGGTACGATTACATTATCGTCGACTCGCCACCGCTGGCTATCGTGACGGATGCTTTTGTACTTGCGCCCTATACCGACCATATCCTCTTCCTGGTGCGGCAAAATCATACTCCTAAGGTATTCCTTAAAAACATCCAGGAGTTTTACGCATCCGGCAAACTGAAGAACGTCAGTGTTGCGCTCAATGATATTTATAAGTCGGGACCGGGTTACGGATACGGATACGGTTATGGCTATGGTTACGGTTATGGTTACGGCTACGGATACGGACGGAAAAAAAGCAACGGGGGAGGGTATTACACTGAATAGAATTCTTCCATGCGGATAAGCTTTGTTGCCTGCGGAAACGGGTATGGCCACATGAAAAGGGTGCTGGAGGTGGTGGAAGAAATTTTAGCAGGGGGTAGTGAAAAACACTTGGTACAGATCGTGGGTGCCACTGCACATCAGGCGATGTTTGACGCTTGGATCAAAGCTACATATGCCAGGAAGGAGTCTGTTTGCTTCGTGAACGGACAAACGGAAATGAATGTCGGCGTGACCCTCCCGAAAGGATATACGGTTGACGACTACCAGCAGTCACTAAAAAATATATACACCAAAGTTAAGCCGTTTGGACCTGATGTGGTGGTCAGCGACAACCTCGTCGGAATACTCAATTATTTTAGTGACGCCATTTTGATGGGGTCATTTATGTGGGGTGATGTACTTGAGACGGGTGTCCTCGGTGAAATTGCCATGCTGGAGAATGCGCTGGCCCTTCGGCTGTTGCCAGAGATGATTGGCGTGGGTGACATTGTTATGCCGGGAGTTTTGGAAAAAGCGAGATTCACCGGATTGCCGTGGTTCTGCCATCCTGAGCCTGGCGCTCCGGCCTCGACATCACGCCAAAAGAACATACTCGTAACCGGCGGCGGAACGGGGGTACTTACCCAAATGCTAGAGGGACTTGCCGGTCGACTGTCCAGGGACGCCGATATGCGGGTTTATGTTGATTCTAAGCTGGATCAGGGTATTTTAGGCGTTGAAAGATTTTCGTTTCGCCAGGAAGATTTCCGTAAACTGGACTGGATTGTGTGCCGGCCGGGGGCAGGGATTCTAACTGACGCCGTACGGTTTCGCGTTCCTGTTTGCGCGGTTTGTGACGACAATAAGGAAATGACGCACAATGCGGATTGTGTAGAACGACTGCAGATCGGCTTTACGCACGTGGAAGTGGAGGATACCGCACGTGTATTGCAGGAGAGGCACCGGGCCATGTATCGCGCGGCATTTGAAAGCCTTGAAACCGGCGGGGCAGCACGCGCTGCGGAGTATGTATTGAAGAGGAGTAAGGCATGAAGAATATCGACAAGATCATTGCGCGGAAGGATGCAGTATTGAAGGATTTGCTTAGGCAACTTGACGATGCACCTCGCTATGATGTTCCTGGTGGGATCATTCTCATTGTTGATGATTCCGACCGTGTTATGGGGACCATAACAGATGGTGACATTCGCCGCGCAATACTCGAGCGGAATACGCTAGACATCCGGGCCGAAGAGATTATGACGAAGGATCCGATCGTCTTTCCGGATGACTACTCCATTGGTCAAATTCTGGATTCCATTGTTCCAGAATTGGAAAAGCGCAAGAGGAAAAGCAAGCGATACCTGAGTAAGATTATCTTAGTGGACAACGAGAAACGTCCCGCGCGGGTCCTGGACTACCATCAGTTGTGGGAGCAGCGCGTCGCCATGCACCGGCATCTGTGTGTGGTGGGCATGGGCTATGTCGGGTTGACGCTTGCATTGGTGCTGGCCGATCAGGGTTACCTCGTATCCGGAGTAGATCAGGATAAATCGCGCGTGACCGCTTTACAGGCAGGTGAGAGTTACATCCATGAGGTCGGACTTCCCGAATTGCTTCGCGAACACATCAATCGAAATTTGCGGGTAGACGTTGCGATACCCGATTCCGCCGATGTGTTCATTATCGCCGTGGGGACTCCGGTGGAGAACAACGGTGCGCATCCTGTTCCCTCGATTTCATATCTGACGGAGGCAACCGAAGCGATTGCTAAACGCCTGAGACGGGGGAATCTAGTGATCCTTAGATCAACTATACCGGTCGGTACATGTAGAAATGTGGTAAAGGAAATCCTTGAGCGGGATAGCGGATTGAAGTGTGGATTGGATTTTCATCTTTCCTTCGCTCCTGAACGGACTGCAGAGGGCAAAGCACTGAAAGAATTGAGAAGTTTGCCTCAGATCATTGGTGGTTATAACAGTGATTCGGTCGAAGCCACGGCTGCGGTTTTCCGCGAGATCACACCTACGATCATAAAGGTCGATTCGTTGGAGGCTGCGGAAATGGCAAAACTGGTCAATAATTCGTTCCGCGACTATGTTTTTGCGTATTCGAATCAACTAGCCCGGCTCGCCACGCGCTTCAACATCAATGTGTTTGATGTAATACACGCAGCCAATGAAGGCTACCCTCGCGACCCGGTCCCGCTGCCGAGTCCCGGCGTCGGTGGCCCTTGCCTCACCAAGGACCCTTATATCTTCGCCTATGTTGCCGAGTCGGCGAAGCAGGATGGTGACATGTTTCGTCGTAGTCGCGCCATTAATGTGGCTATGCACGAACACGTCGCAGGTCGCGTTCTCGAAGTGCTGAATCAACTGGGCAAACGTCGAGAGACGTGCAATATCCTGGTGTGTGGTCTCGCGTTTAAGGGCAATCCTGAGACTGGGGATTTACGTGATTCGAGTGCGATAGCAATTGCACGGCTTTTGCAAGAGCAGGTAAACGCCGTGTACGGATATGATCCTGTAGCCCTGAAAGAGGATATCACCGCAATGGGGCTAATTCCCGCATCGCTCCCGGAGGATTTTCGGGAAAAGGACGTGGTGCTATTCTTAAACAACCATAAGAATTTCGAGAAGGTAGACGCGTTTGGCATGGTGCGTGCGATGCGCGATAGGCCGGTTATTCTCGATGGATGGAACATGTTCAATAAAGAAGATATACTCAATTCCCGTCCCTCAGTGTACATGGGATTGAGCTTCACGGAATCTTCGGTTGATCGCGTATGAAAGTGCTCGGAATCATACCAGCTCGGGGAGGATCGAAAGGAGTTCCAGGCAAGAACATTAAACCCCTGGCAGGGAAGCCTCTCATTGTGTATACGATTGAAACAGCATTGGCGTCGCAATTGACCGACGTGGTTGTTTCGACAGACGATGACTCCATTGCAAGTGTTGCCCGTGAGGCGGGTGCCAACGTGCCGTTTCGACGGCCCGCCGAACTTTCCAGCGACAGCGCGCGGTCTATCCCGGTGGCGCAGCATGCCCTCCGGTTTATGGAAGAAGCCAACAGCGTCGAGTATGATGCTACAATGCTCCTGCAGCCCACGGCACCGTTCCGCACCGTCGAGGACATTAACCGGGCTGTCGAGCTCTTGAAGGCAAGCGGCGCTGATAGCGTGATTAGCGTTCAGGACGTTGAAGCGTTTCATCCGGCACGAATGAAATACCTTGAAGGCGATCGTCTCATCGATCCACCATTTGGTGAGGCATACGAAAATCAGTCCAGACAGGAACTCCCTCCAATGTACATCCGGAACGGGGCGATCTACCTTACCCGCCGCAATGTATTGCTCAACAATTCTTATAAAGGAATCGATTGCCGGGCATTGATTATGCCACCGGAACGTTCGGTCAACATTGACACAGTACATGATTTCGAATATGCGGAGTGGGTTTACACCAAATATCTCGCATGAGGATTTTACACCTTGAAGCGAACCGGTATCCTGAAGAATCGCTGTTGGAACTCAACAGGCGGAACATAGTAGAAGTACCCTACTGCCCGGACCAAAACGCGTTCGAATTACAGTTGTCGGCCAATCAATACGATGCTATTTTTACGCGCCTCGGGTTGAGAATCGACCGACAGGTGCTCAGCCTTCAGCAGCGTTTGAAGTACATTGTGACACCAACGACCGGGTTGAACCATATTGATATGGAGGCCGCGGAGGCACTTGGCATTTCGGTAATTTGTCTGAAAGGAGAAACCTCTTTTTTAGACAATATCAAAAGCACCGCAGAGCATACCTGGGGCTTGTTGTTGGCGTTGATTCGTCATATACCGGCAGCGCACGATCACGTGATGAATGGAGGCTGGGACAGGAGTCCGTTTCTGAGTGATGAATTGAATGGTAAGGTGTTGGGAATTATTGGCTTTGGAAGGCTGGGGCGGATCGTGGCGCAATATGGAGTGGCATTTGGAATGATAGTAAGAGCCTACGATATTAACCCGGAGCGCCGCGACGATTCCGGAGAAGTGGAGATGGTGAGTTTGGACACGTTGCTCAAAACGTCGCACTGCGTCGTGCTCCTGATTTCGTGGAATAGGGAAAACGAAAATTTCATGGACCGGGATAAATTTGCACTCTTACGGGAGGGAGCCTGGTTTGTCAATACCTCCAGGGGGGAACTGGTGGACGAGGCTGCTTTACTGGAAGCGCTACGCGCGCAGCGACTGAAAGGTGCGGCGTTGGATGTCCTTCGCGATGATTCTTCGTGGGCTGGTAAGAGCCAGGGGGCGTCGGCATTGCTCAACTATGCCAGGGAACACGCGAACCTGTTAATTACGCCGCACATGGGTGGATACGGCAGGGAGTCAATTGCGAAGACTAGGGCGTTCGTGACGCGAAAGTTTTTAGATATTGTTTACGGGCCAAAATAACCTGACGAATTACGAATGAGACCAATATTAATCGCTGAGTGCTGTCAGAATCACAATGGAGACATGGAAATTCTTAAGCGGATGATCCATGCTGCAGCTGAGAATGGTGCAGACTATGTTAAGTTACAATCAATACGTTCGCGTGAGCTAACCCATCGTGAGCGATTTGATGAGGGCGTGATTGAAAACGGTGTGGTTAAAGTCATTAAGCGGCCTTATAAGCCGGAGTTGGAACGCTTGTCGAAACTCGATCTGAGCCTGGACGTGGAGCGTTGGTTTGTGGAAGAGTGCTGGCGGGCAGGGGTTGCGCCACTGACGACAACCTTTACGCGTAGCGCTGTACAGGAAGTCAAAGATCTTGGATACGAGGCTATTAAGATTGCGAGTTACGACTGCGCGTCTTATCCATTGCTCGAAGATGTAAAAAAATACTGGAACGTGCTGTTTGTATCGACGGGGGCAACATACGACGAGGAGATCGAGAAGGCCGCAAATGTGCTTCGCGGTACTGACTTCACCTTTCTCCATTGCGTGACATTGTATCCCACCCCCATGGAGGAATTGCACCTCCGTAGGATGAACTATCTACGTCGCTTTACGCCCAAAGTAGGATTTTCGGATCACTCCAAAGTAGCAGATACTGACTTGTGGGCAAGCAAGATTGCTTTGGCATTGGGTGCAACGTGTATTGAACGCCATTTCACTATACTAAAGCCAGAGGAGACCAGAGATGGCCCCGTTTCAATTAATCCAAAACAACTAAGAGAATTACGCGAATTTGCTGACCGTGATCGCAACGATCGCGCTAATATTGTGCGACGGGAATACCCCCAATGGGAACAATCCTTTGGTCAAATGTTTCGAAGGCTTTCGCCTGCTGAACTGTTAAATCGTGACTACTATCGGGGTCGATTCGCAAGCAAGGACGGCGACGCAGTGAAGTACAACTGGCAGGAGTAATCTCACTTTTACACGGAGTAGGTCGACCCTCTACAGATAAAGCACCATGAAGGATCTGAAACGAAAGGCTTTGGCAGGGCTTGCTTGGTCTTTTCTTGAGAGATTTAGCCTGCAGGGTATCGGGTTCGTCGTTTCGGTGATATTAGCGCGTGTGCTTCTTCCTGAGCAATTTGGTCTCATAGGCATGCTCAGCGTATTTTTAGCGGTAGGCAATTCCTTAATCGATAGCGGGCTAACCTCTTCCCTGATAAGAACAGAAAACCCCACCAATGCGGATTACTCAACCGTCTTCTTTATTAATCTGGCAGGAAGTGTCTTTGTGTATGCTGTTGTCTACGCCACCGCTCCGTTGATCGCATCATTCTATAATCAATCTGATTTAACGCAGATATCCCGAATCTATTGTCTGTCTTTTATAATCAGAGCTTTTACTAGCGTTCAAAACACCCGCCTTACTAAGGAAATGGATTTTAAGACGCAAATGACGGTGCAGACAGTTGCAATTGTCGTGGGAGGGGGGACAGGGGTTTGGATGGCCCTCGCCGGATATGGGGTTTGGAGTCTGGTTGGGATGCATTTGGTCCAGTCTACTTCCGTATCGGCACATCTATGGGTTGTAACCAATTGGAGGCCAAGCTTTCTACTGGATTGGAGAAGATTGCGTGAGCATTTTGACTTCGGATACAAACTCACCTTGTCCGGAATGTTAAATACCATCTACCAGAATTTGTATGTGCTGATAATCGGCAAATTTTTCAATGCGGCGGAATTGGGGTTTTTCACTAGGGCAAACTCGATGCGGCAATTGCCTCTTCGAAATATTTCGTCCGCTCTTGATAAGATCACATATCCGGTTTTCGCGTCAATACAATCAGAGGATGCAAGGTTGAAAAGGTGGTATCGACGGCTGATGCAGCAGGTGCTGTTCTGGTTGAGCCCTCTGCTTATCTGGATGGCTGTTGTGGCTAAACCGCTGTTTGTCCTCTTGTTCACTGAAAAATGGTTACCGGCCGCCGAGTACTTTCAAATTCTCTGTGTTTCTGGAATTTTCTATCCTCTGGCTGCCTATAATTTGAATATTCTTAAGGTAAAGGGCAGGAGTGATCTGGTTCTCAGGTTGGAAGTGATAAAAAAAACGTATACAACACTCCTTATATTTGCCGTAATACCTTTTGGTATCAAGGGGCTTTTGACTTTTCAGGTGGTGACAACGTTGGTGGGTTTCTTGGTAAATACATACTATAGTGGTAGACTTATTGGCTATGGACTTCTGGAGCAAATACGCGACTTTATACCGGTGATCATACTTTCTATAGCTATGGGTGTTGTCGTTGGTCTCGAGGTTAGGTTATTGGAATGGTTTGTAACAGAGCCTTCCAATATCCTGCAGGTTCTTGTGACCGGATGCACGGCACTACCACTTTACCTTTTGATTGGATGGGCCCTGGGAATGGCACCTGTTAGAGATTTTAAAGCGTTAATTTTGGATCGGGCATGATACCTGTTACGAAACCCTTTCTTCCTGAGAAGCAGGTTTTTGAAAACTATATAGATCAGATTTGGGAGCGGAATTGGCTTACCAATGACGGCCCTTTGGTGAGAATGTTTGAGGATCGAGTCAAGGCCTATCTCGATATCGAGAACTTTCTCTTTGTGGCGAATGGAACCCTTGCCTTGCAGATGGCAATCAAGGCGTTAGGCCTTCATGGCGAGATCATTACAACACCGTTTTCCTATGTAGCCACGACATCTTCAATAGTCTGGGAGAACTGTAAACCGGTATTCGCGGACATTGATGAGCATACTTTAAACATTAACCCCATTAACATTGAAGCCGCAATAAGTCCACATACTGTGGCTATATTGGCTACCCACTGCTTCGGAAATGCCTGCGACATACACGCTATTGAGAATATCGCGCAAAGGCATGGATTGAAGGTAATATATGATGCAGCGCATTGCTTTGGGACGAGGTTTGAAGGAAAGTGTATTTTTCGTTATGGCGACATGTCGGCTACGAGTTTTCATGCAACAAAGTTGATGCATACTGTTGAAGGGGGCGGCGTTATCTCAAATGATGCGCAAATAATTGAGCGGGTAGCGCTTATGCGAAACTTTGGCCATAGTGGATCAACTACTTACGAGGGAGTGGGGATTAACGCAAAGAATTCTGAAATCCATGCCGCAATTGGGTTGTGCGTGTTGGATAGTATTGACTTCATATTAGATCGGAGAAGACTGCAGTCGGAGTATTATGACAATGCCCTTGAGAAGGTGAGTGTGAGAAAGCAATCAATTACAACTGGTTGTGAGCATAATTATGCCTACTATCCGATAATATTTGAGGATCAAGCGTCCTGCAACAGGGCGAAGGAAAATCTGGAACGCCGAGGTGTGTTTGCCCGACGGTACTTTTCGCCATCGCTTTCACAACTGGAATATGTCACGCAGGTTGAAATGCCTGTTTGCGATAGTGTTTGTGGCAGGATCCTGTGTCTCCCATTATATCACGATCTGACTGAGCAGGATCAGGATCTAATTGCAAACGTGCTAATGAGTGTTTAACAAGTTGCATATGAGATTCGCAGTAATGCAACCTTATTTTTTGCCGTACCTGGGCTATTTCCAGCTAATTAATGCTGTGGACGTATTTGTCGTGTATGACAATGTGGAGTTTTCAAGGAAAGGTTGGTTTCATCGGAACCGACTCCTGTTCGATGGGCAAGTGGAGATGTTTACAATAAATCTTGTTAAAGATTCGGACTATCTTGACGTCGTCGATAGAAGGGTGTCGGATGTGTATATGGAGAGGGACCGGCACAAGATTTTGCGAAAAGTGAAGCAATACTATCGTAGGGCTCCTCATTTTGATGAGGTATTTCCTTTTCTTGAAAGTGTCTTTATGTTCGATTCAACGAATTTGTTCCAATATATTCACAATGCGATTGTGGAGACCTGCAGGTTCCTTCAGATCAAGACAAAAATACTGGTTTCCTCGACCCTGAGTGTTGACCACAGCTTGAGAAATAAGTATAGAATTTTCGAGATTGCGAAGTTTATGAATGTCGCGCACTATGTGAATCCTATCGGAGGTCAAACGCTTTACAATGTCGAGGATTTTGCTTCGCACGGCGTGAAACTTAGTTTTTTGCGTCCACATTTGCGACCTTATCCTCAGGTGGGAGACGGTGAGTTCGTGCCTTCGCTTTCTATCATCGATGTGATTATGAACCTGGATTTGCCGGAAGTTCAAGCCCGAATAAATGAATATGAGCTAGTATAATCTGGATTGCATGAAGAAGGTAATGGTAATAGGGTTGAGCCCTGAGTATAACTATCCGGGTGACTATGACAAGTGGTCTTCGGAGAACACGCGCTACGCAAGTAATCATGGTGCGTCACTGATTTCGCGAACTTTGATTAAGATGTTTGATGCGGACTATATCGATGATTTTTCCCGGGTAGAAGAGTACCGCCGGAAATACGAGCTGTGCATTTTGGCATTTGCCACACACATTACGGACTGGCGGGATGTTAAACCCTATGCTGATTTTGTAGAGGAGCTCGATATTCCTACTGCTGCATTTTCGCTCGGTATACAGGATTACGTAGGCAATGCGGGGAGCGTCCGTTCCGTACATCCCTCTATGCTGCGGATTTTGAAACATGTTTCGAATACCACTGGTCTTATTGGTGTGCGGGGATTTTATACGGCGAGCCTGTTATATAAGGAGGGATTCAATAATGTTGTTCCGGTGGGATGCCCAACGCTGTTTGGTCCGCTTTCACAAAATTTTGGTGTAGAGAATCGGTCAAATTATTCTAAGCCACTGAATGTTTTTCACAGGACACTTTCCGATGTGACAGAAAAGCTTATTTCAGGAATACCTTTACTTGGTCAGGACTTCCTGGATGAAGCGGTATTCACGGATCGACTCAGTGGTGATAAGAAGTTAGTCCATGCCGAGACCCAACGGTATAGGGGGCATGCGCACGGACAAACTGCACTTGACAATATTAAACTAAACGGGGAGTTTGTATGGGATTTTGACTCATGGTTTCAGAGAATTGGTCAGGCAGACTTTGTTTTCGGTCCGAGACTTCACGGTTGCATTGCTGCAATCATTCAGGGAATTCCTGCTATTATGTTGGCGAGGGATATTAGGGTAAATGAGATTGCCCGATTTTTTAAAATACCCGTACTGAATTATGGGGAAATTTCCGGCCTGTCGGTTGACGACCTGTTTGAAAGAACGAACTATCAAGACTTTAACAAGGTCTATCCTCGTCGCTACAACAATTTCATTGCATTCCTAGCTGAGTGCAATATTTTGCAATATTTGGTGAAAAAAGAGGAGCCCCGGCCTCTGGAGTTTTCGTTTGGTGATTTGCAAGAGGATCGTGTGTGTACATACCAAAAGATCGAAGATCTCAACAAGCGATTAGCGCTGCTTGAACGGAATGCCGGTCTACGGGCGATTGCGCGCGTTCCGAGAATAGTAAAGCGTATCCCATTTGTAAGTAAGTTGTGGTCACGCTAATGAAAGCAGCATTTCCTGTTGGAGGCTATTTTGAACTTGAGCTTGACGACGGAGGAGAATATCATACCTCTGGGATTAGGTTTAATCTAGGCAGAAGTTGCCTCGAATTTTTGCTACGATGTAGCCCTCCGGAAGTTGTTTATATTCCATATTATACCTGTAGTGCGGTGCTCGAGCCGATTAAAAAACTCGGACTTGATTGCAGGTTTTATTCTTTGAATGCGAACCTGGAGGTGGATTTGCTCCATCCGATTTCGCCCAATTCAAGAATACTTTATACCAACTATTTTGGGTTGAAGAGCAGATACGTTGAGAGTCTTTGCTCTCGGTTTAAGAATTCTTTGATAGTCGATAATGCTCAGGCTTTTTATAGTTTACCCCCGACCGGAATAGATGCCTTTTACTCGTGTCGGAAGTTTTTTGGTGTGCCAGACGGCGCGTACCTATATTCCAGCAGTGGGAGAATTGAGGACTATTCTGAGTTGGCTTTGGATACCTCGGTTGAGCGAATGGATTATTTGTTGAGACGGATTGAATTCGGTGCGAGGGAGGGGTACCAGAGCTTCCGACGAGTAGAGGATTCTTTCCAGTCGGTTGGAATGCGCCGGATGTCAAAGTTGTCCGAAAGGCTCATGCGTAGTATCAGATACTCTCAAGTCGCGGAGATTCGGAAATTGAATTATTCGCGGCTGCATGATGCGCTAAGCCGATTCAACGAGCTAGGAATCCTGCCTGATGTTGGTGAAGTGCCGCTAGCATATCCATTTCTCATCGATAAACCTGGGCTTCGGGAACGTCTGATCGAAAATGATATATTTGTTCCGCTATATTGGGAGAACGTGCTTAAGGACGCTGCCCAACATCAGTGGGAATACTACTTGGCTTCGCGGTTGTGTCCTTTGCCGATTGATCAGCGTTTGAATATTGAGGACCTTGACAAAATTGCCGGTGTGGTAAAGAGTTTCTTGAATGAAAAATGAATTGCGACAGGACCGGTACAAAAAGATCGAAGATCTGGAGAGGGTGTTTCGCGAGATGGAGCAGTTGCTGGCCGACCCTGAAAAGCGTGCAATAGAGCGGTTTTCGCG
>Ga0079224_100009146_pt1 | contig 13480 bp, 14 predicted proteins | sample Stecom2015_FD_80414 | JGI IMG/M metagenome (GOLD analysis project Ga0079224, IMG submission 80414) | Agricultural soil microbial communities from Utah to study Nitrogen management - Steer compost 2015 | ecosystem: Environmental > Terrestrial > Soil > Agricultural land | place: USA: Utah... | reverse complement strand
GCGCCAACCGGCTCAGGGCTCGGGTTCACCCACCACCCGCGCGACGAGGAAGGCCTGGCCGCCGGCCTCGAGCCGCGCACCAGCCTGTGGATCATTGACCGCCTCGAGAAAGGCGGAGTCGAGGTCATACACCCGCGGGTCGAGGCCGGCGGCGGCGCTGGCGCGCCGAAAGCCCGCCGTGGTGCCGTAGCCGGCTTCACTCAGCGCATCGATGCCGGTGTCGACGAAACCCCGGTTATCGGGCGCATCGAAGGAGGCTCGGCATTGCCCGACGTCGGTCGAGTGATAGTTCCGGCACAGCGCGGGGCGCACTTCGTACACCGAACAGGCGGAGTCGACCAGGAAGGGGCAGGGCTGGTTGCTCGCGCGATGATCGGCATACGACAACCCGGCCGCCGCGCGCGCGTTGTCGGTCGCGCGCGCGACGATCGCCTCGCGAAGCGGCGGCGCGAAGCTGGCGACATGCCTGGCAATCGCCAGGACCTCGGGCGCGGTCGCTTCGACCTTGAAATGGCAACACCAGGCGCAGCCGGAGCGACAGTCGGGCTCGACCGGCGAGGCTGCCCGTGCCTCGGCGAGGATGCGTTCATGGCGATCGTAGAAGCGCAGCAGCGCCCAGGCGGGCGCGCCATCGCGCAACTGATCGGCCGCAACAGCCGCCTCGGCGCGGGCGTAGGACGCAGCGTGTTCTGGATTCATCCCGGACCTCGATGCGTGGCCGACCAGCATACAGGGTCGGCGGCGGCTCAACGTCCGGCGGGCACTCCGGGCCGAGGTCCCTTGCCTTCCAGGCCATGGAATACCGCGAGCGAAGCATAGGCGTCGTTGGCGGCATAGAGCAGCTGGGCCGGGCGCAGTTGCGGCAATGCCCAGTTCGACGTGGTCGCCGACTTGGGCTTGCGCAAGCGCCGCCCGAGGACGATGGCCACCGCCGCCTTGAGCCCGACGTCGTGGCGGTAGCCGGTATCGCGCAGGCGCCTGCCAATATCCACCGCGGCGCCCAGCCGGATGCCGGTCTTGACGAGCAGTGGGCCCCGGTCGGAGCGCAGGCCGAAGCCGACCTTGACGATGGCGTCGGACTCGAGCACCGCGCGCAGGAACTCGCCCGGCATTCCGGGCCCGACCTGGATGATGAATGCCTCTTCGAGCGTCGCGAGCTGCACGACATGCGGCCCTTCGTTCGGCTGGCCCCGCACGAAGACCGGCCTGGATTCGGTATCGAAACCGATATGGCCGGCTTGCACGAGGGCGCGCTCGGCATACGCCGCCTGGGCCTCGTCGCGGACGAGGCGGATCCGCTCGAGCGGCAGTCCGACGAACTCCGGCATCTGCGCGATCGTCTCGCGCGCGGGCCGCAACAACGGCGCGGCGCCCGCTTCCGGCGCCGGTCCGGCGCCCGGATTGGATTTCATCAAAGGATTTCCCGGATGGCGCCGCTTCGTGCCGGCGGCTATGGAAGCGAAGGATAGCGGACAAGCGGCCCCGGCTGCACCCCCGCACGGAACAACGCACAATGCGGGCAGGAGAATGTCATGGCCCGCACGTCCGAAAGACCGTTCCACCCGCCGTCCGATCCGCGCTGGCAGGCAATGCATTCGGAAGCCGCGCTCGAGCCGGCGCTCGAGATCGTCGATGCGCACCATCACCTCTTCGATCGGCCGACCTGGCGCTACCGTCTCGAGGAGCTGCTTGCCGATTTCGCCGGTGGCCATCGTATTCGCGCCTCGGTGTACCTCCAGTGCGGCGAGCAATACCTGCGCGACGGGCCGGAGCATTTGCGCCCGGTGGGCGAGACCCGTTTCGTCGACGATGTTGCCCGCCGCAGCCTGCACCTGACCGAAGGCGCGGTGCATGCCTGCGCAGCCATCGTCGGCTTCGCCGACCTGACACTGGGCGCCGCCGTCGACGAGGTCCTCGAGGCGCACATGCAGGCCGCGCCAAACCGGTTCAGGGGCATCCGCCACGGCCTGTCGAGCGATGCCGATCCCGCCTACGCCCGCTCCGGCTCCCGTCCCTCGCCGGGACTGATGGCCGAGCCCGCCTTCCGCGAAGGCTTTGCACGGCTGGCGCCGCACGGCCTGTCCTTCGATGCCTGGCTCTACCACCCCCAGATCCCCGAACTGGTCGACCTCGCCCGCGCCTTTCCCGACACCACGATCGTGCTCAACCACGTCGGCGGGCCGCTCGGCCTCGGTCGCTATGCCGATCGCCGCGACGAGGTGTTCGCCCAATGGCGGTCATCGATCGCGGCGCTCGCCGGCTGCCCGAACGTGGTGGCCAAGCTCGGCGGCCTCGGCATGCGCCTGACCGGCCTGGGCTTCGAGGAACAGGCGCGCCCGCCCGATTCGACGACCCTGGCCGCCGCCTGGAAGCCCTGGGTCGAAACCTGCATCGAAGCCTTCGGCGCCAGGCGCGCGATGTTCGAGAGCAATTTCCCGGTCGATGGCTGCTCGTGCAGCTACGGGGTGCTCTGGAATGCCTTCAAGCGGCTGGCCATGGGCGCATCGCCGGACGAGAAGGCGGCGCTTTTCGAGCGGACCGCAAGTCAGGTCTACCGGATCTGAGCGACCCAAGGGGCTCGGGCGACCGCTGTCCGGGGGCCAGGCGGCGCGCTTCACCATCCACCCACATCGGAAATTCCGGAGATTCAAGCATGTCAGACGATACCGAATACGTTCCGCCGAAAGTCTGGACCTGGGTCAAGGCCAGCGGCGGACGATTCGCGAACATCAACCGGCCCGTCGCCGGGCCGACCCATGACAAGGAACTGCCGGTCGGCAAGCATCCGCTCCAGCTCTATTCGCTCGCCACGCCCAACGGCGTGAAGGTCACGGTGATGCTCGAGGAACTGCTTGCCGCCGGCCATGCGGGCGCCGAGTACGACGCCTGGCCGATTCGCATCAACGAAGGCGAGCAGTTCGGCAGCGGCTTCGTCGCGGCCAACCCGAACTCGAAGATTCCGGCGCTGGTCGACCACAGCGGTCCCGAGCCGATCCGGGTGTTCGAATCGGGTTCGATCCTGGTCTACCTCGCCGAGAAGTTCGGCGCCTTCCTGCCGACCGAAGCCGCCAGGCGAGCCGAGTGCCTGTCGTGGCTGTTCTGGCAGATGGGCAGCGCCCCTTATCTCGGCGGCGGCTTCGGCCACTTCTACGCCTATGCCCCCTTCAAGATCGAGTACGCGATCGACCGCTTTGCGATGGAGGTCAAGCGCCAACTCGATGTGCTCGATCGACGGCTCGCCGAGGCCGAGTACCTTGCCGGCGATGAATACACCATCGCCGACATGGCAGTCTGGCCCTGGTATGGGGCGCTGGCCAAGGGATTGGTGTACGGCGCCGGCGAATTCCTCTCGGTGCACGAGTACACCCATGTGCAGCGCTGGACCGACCAGATCGCCAAGCGCCCGCCCGTCAGGCGCGGCCGGATGGTCAACCGGCTGGTCGGCGATCCGGCAAGCCAGCTGCACGAGCGCCATGACGCGGGCGATTTCGACACGCGGACGCAGGACAAGCTGAACCCGACGATGTGAATCCGCGGCTTCAGGCGGCCACGGCGGCGGCGGGCTCCTCGGCGAGGCAGCCCAGCCCGACCAGGGTTGCCTCGACCGCTTGCTCGAGCGGGGTGTGCGGCTCCGCGCCGAGCACGCCGAGCAGGCGGGAATTGTCCAGGCGCAGCGGTTCGCGCCAGAAGCGGCGCACTTCCCGCATCTCGCGCAGCGTTTCGTTGAACGGCGCGAGCAGTGGCACCACCCACCAGGGGAAGGCGGCAAGGCCGGGCTCGCGGCCGGCGCGCCGCATGACGACGCGGCGAATCGCCCCCACCATGGCCCCGCCGTCCGGGTCCCAGTGGCCCGCCATATGGAAGCGGGCAAAGGGCTCGAGGACGTCGCTGCGCTCGAGCAGGCGCGCCATCGTGCGCGCGACATCGGGCAGGTAGCCCCACTGGTGGCCCACGCCGGCGCGACCCGGGTAGCGTAGCGTGGCTACCGGCCGACCGGGCCGGAGCATCGCCTGCGAGAACCAGCTGCCGCCAAGCCGCGGGCCGAAGTAATCGCCCGCTCTCACGATGATGGCTCGACCGCGTCCCGAGTCGGCGAAGGATCTCAGCCGGGACTCCATTTCGACCCGGATCATGCCTTTCGGACCCTGTGGGTTCTGCCGGGCATCCTCGCCGGCCAGCACGGGCACGTCGGACCCATAGTTGTAGATCGTGCCCGGCAGCACCACGGTCGCTCCCGCGGCACCGGCCGCCGCCAAGGTGTTGTCGAGCATCGGCAGGACCAGTTCGGTCCAGCGCCGATATCCCGGCGGGTTGACCGCATGGGCGATCACCGCGCAACCGCGGGCTGCCGTGGTCACTGCCGAACGGTCCAGCGCATCACCGGCGATCCATTCGATGCCTTCGCGCCGGCCCGGACGCGCCCCCCGGCTCATGCCACGCACCGACCAGCCGCGCTCGCGAAGCTGCTTCGCCAGTTCGCCGCCGATACCGCCGCTCGCGCCGAGAACCAGGGCCGTCCGCATTTCCTTCGTCATGACTTCTTTCCTCTGAGCGATTTGGACAGGGCTGAGTCTGTCGACGAATCGGCAGGAATGAAATTGCCTAAAGGGATCGATCAGCCATACATTTATGCATGGCCAAGTCGATCGACTGGACGCTGTACCGGACTTTCCTCGGTGTGTTGCGAGAAGGTTCGCTCTCCGGCGCCGCGCGAGCGCTCGACATCGCGCAACCCACCGCCGGCCGCCATGTCGCCGCGCTCGAGCGCTCGCTGGGGGTGGCGCTCTTCACCCGCTCGCCGACCGGGTTGCAGCCGACCCCGGCGGCGCGGGCCTTGCAGCCCCTGGTCAAGGCCATGGCCGACACCGCCGCCTCGCTCGAACGCGCCGCATCGGCGCAGGCCGAAGGCGGCGACGAAGCGGTGCGCGGCGTCCTGCGGATAACCACCAGCGACGTGATCGGCTACGAGGTGCTGCCGGCGGTCTTCGCCCGCCTGCGTGAACGCTATCCGGCGCTCGTGCTCGAACTCGCGCTCACCGACCGGGTCGAGGATCTCCTGCATGGCGAGGCCGACATCGCCGTCCGCCTGGTCCGGCCCGGCCAGGAACGGCTGATCGCCCGCCATGTCGGCAACCTGGAACTCGGCATGTACGCGAGTCGCGACTACATCGAGCGGCACGGCATGCCGACCGACATCCCCGACCTGATGGGTCGCACGCTGATCGGCTACGACAAGGAAAGGCCCTTCCTGCGCGATGCGTCGCAACGCTTCGGTGGTGTCGGCCGCAGGGACTTCGCCATCCGCTGCGACAGCAACTATGCCCAACTCGCGATGATCCGCGCCGGCGCCGGCATCGGCGTATGCCAGGTCTCGCTCGCCGGACGCGGCGAGGCGCTGATCAGGGTGTTGCCAGACACGCTCTCGATGTCGCTCGAAGCCTGGTTGACGATGCACGAGGACCTGCGCAACAGCCCGCGCTGCCGGGTCGTCTTCGATGCGCTGGCGCTGGCGCTCGCCGAACATGTCGCGGCCGCATCCGTACGGGCCTGAATCTTGCACTCTCCACTGGCCCCGCGATCGCTCGCCTGTCGACTCGATTCAACGAGCCGACAGGCGGGCGACGGGGTAGACTGGGCTCGCAGTACCGCACCGACGCGCCCCGAGCGCCGCTTGGGGCGTGGCACTTTCGCTATCCAATCTCCCGGAGAACAACCATGGGTTTCTTCAGCAAGATCCTCGACAAGCTCGGCATCGGCAGCGCGCAAGCCGCCGAAACCCCCGCCCAGACCAATGCGCCGACCGGCGGTGCCGCGCCCGCTGCGCCTGCGCAGGGACAGGCGATCCCCGTGGTCGACGTGGTGGCCCAGCTCGAGCAACGCGCCGCCGCCAATCCCCAGAAGCTCAACTGGCGCACCTCGATCGTCGACCTGCTCAAGCTGCTCGACATCGACAGCAGCCTCAGTGCGCGCAAGGAACTCGCCACCGAACTCGGCTGCCCGGCCAACCTGATGTCGGACTCGGCGCAGATGAACATGTGGCTGCACAAGAAGGTGCTCGAGCGCATCGCGGCCAACGGCGGCAACGTTCCGGCCGACCTACTCGACTGAGCGACTCGGCGGGCGAGTCCCGCCAACCGGGAGCAGGCTTATGCAGATCACCGACTTACTCGCCCAGATTGGCGGGCTCGATTCCATGTCGCGCGAACTCGGCGTGAACCAGCAACAGGCCGCCTCCGGCGTCGAGGCGCTCCTGCCGGCAATTCTCGGCGGCCTCAAGAAGCAGGCGCAGGCGCAACCCGGCGGGCTGGAAGGCCTCGGCGGGCTGCTCGGCCAGCTTGGCGGCGGCGCGTTGCTCGACGATGTCCTCGCGCCGGAACCGACCCACGTCGAACGCGGCAACGACGTGCTCGGCCAGATCTTCGGCTCGAAGGACGTCAGCCGCACCGTTGCGCAGAACGCGTCGGCGACTTCCGGCCTCGACCCTTCGCTGCTGAAGAAGATGCTGCCGATGCTGGCGATGATCGTCGCCGGCTTCCTGTCCCGGCAGGGCTCGGCGGGCGACACCGAGGCCGCGCCTGGTGGCGGCGGCCTCGGCGGCATGCTGGGCGGCGGCGGTGGCGCCGGCGGCCTGGGAGGGCTGCTGGGCGGCCTGCTCGGCGGCGGCCGCGGTGGTGCCGCCGGTGGCGGGCTCGGCGGCCTGGGCGCGATGCTCGACATGAACGGCGACGGCAATCCGCTCGACGACATCATGCGGATGGCCGGCAAGCGCTGATTCCGGCCACATGAAAGGCCACCCGTCCGGTCCATCGGGCCGGACGGGCTGGCGAACCCCAGGGATTGAGCCAGGGGGGATGGAAAACTACGCGGCGGATCCGGCAGCCGTCGGGAACGCCGCGAGGCGCGCGAGCGCGACATCCTCGTCGCCGCACCGCAAGGCGAAGCCGAGCAGGCGCTTGAAGTAGCCGCCCACCGGCGTTTCGGCGGCCATCCCGATGCCGCCGTGCATCTGCACGCACTCCTGTGCGATCCGCCAGGCCGCCCGCGCGGCGGCATGGTGGGCGACGTCCACGGCACGCGCGCGCTGCGCGGCCGCATCGACCCGGTCGATCGAGACCGCGGCGTACTCGCAGGTCGCCTCGACTTCGCGAATCGCGAGGTGCAGTTCGACGAAGCGATGGCGCAAGGCCTGGTTCTGCCCGATCGGCGTGCCGAACTGCTGGCGCATTCCGAGGTACTCGCCGGTCATGCTGACCAACCGGCGCATCGCGCCAAGCGCATCGGCGCAGTTCGCCGCAATCCAGGCGTCGCGCATCCAGGCGAGCAGTCGGTCGGCCTCCTTGCCACGCGCGAGGATCGCGCCGGCGTCGACGGCCAGGCCATCGAAGCGGATTTCAGCGGCGGGCTGGCCATCGATGGTCTCGCATGGCGCGATCCCGATGCCGCCTTTGGCAAGCCGGGCGGCAGCGCCGCCGCGGTCGACCTCGATCGCGAGCAACACCGATTCGGCATCCAGGCGTGCGGGCACGAGCAGGAGTCCCGCCTGCGCGCCGAAGGGAACCGCCCGCTTGCGCGCGTCGAGCACCAGGCCGTCGGCGACATGGCGCAGGCGCGCTGACGGCGCCGCCCCCAGCAGCAAGCCGTCGTCCTCGTACCAGGCGACCGTCGCAATCAGTTCGGCGCGGGCGATACGCGCGCCGGCGTCGCTGATGGCACGCCAGCCGGCGCGCTCGAGCGCGCGCCCGGCCACCGCGCAGGAGACGACGAAGGGCGAAACGAGGCCGCGCTCGCCGATCGACTCGGCAACCAGGGCGACAACGCGGGCGTCGTCCATCGCGCCGTCGACGTCGCGCATCGGTGCCGCGAGCAGGCCGGCTTCGGCCAGCGCGGCATGGATCGCCGGCCAGTCTTCGACGGCCGCTGCGGCATGGTCATCGAGCAGGCGGTCGGCCGCCTCGCGGATCATCGGGTATTCGTCGGGCGCGACGAAGGCGAGCGAAGCAGGGGCGTCGAGGGTCATCGTGCTAGCCGAGCAGGCGCCGGGCGGCGATGTTGCGCTGGATCTCGTTGGAGCCGGCGTAGATCGTCGTCTTGCGCAGGTTGCAGTAGGTCGCGGCAACGCCGTCCGGGCGCAGGCCATGCACCCCGAGGATGCGGGTCTGCAGTTCGGCGATGTCCTGCTGCAGGTGCGAACTGATGATCTTGAGCAGCGGCGGATCCAGGTCGTCGCGAAGGCCGCGCTCGAGGCGCCGGAACACCTGCAGGTTCATCAGCTCGACCCCGGCGAGCCGCGCCTCGAGCGCGGCGAGCCGGGTGGCGATCGCCGGGTCCTCGAGCACCGGCCGGCCGCCACGCTGCGCCGTTGCGGCGAGCCGGCGCAAGAGCGCGATCTCGCGCTTGCAGAAACCCATGCCGCCGAAGTTCAGCCGCTCATGCTCGAGCAGGTACTTGGCGCAGGCCCAGCCGCCGCCTTCCGGGCCGACCAGGTTGGCGGCCGACACCCGGACCTGGTCGAACCACACTTCGTTGATCTCGTGATGGCCGTCGAAGGTGATGATCGGGCGAATATCGATGCCGGGACTGCGCAGGTCGACCAGCAGGAAGCTGATGCCGTCCTGCTTGCGCGGCCCGTCGGCGGTGCGCACGAGGCAGAAGATCCAGTCGGCGAGGTGCGCCTGGGTGGTCCAGGTCTTCTGGCCCTCGATGACGTAGTGGTCGCCGTCGCGTCGTGCCCGGGTGCGCAGGCCGGCGAGGTCCGAGCCGGCACCCGGCTCCGAATAGCCCTGGGCCCACCAGCAGTCACCCGATGCGATCGGCGGCAGGAAGCGCCGCTTCTGTTCCTCGGTGCCATAGCGCATCAGCACCGGCGCGACCATCCGGTGGCCGAATGGCACGAGTTCGGGCGCCCCCATGCTGGCGCAGATGTCGTCGAACAGGGCGCATTGCACCGGCGTGAAGCCGGCCCCGCCATGCTCGACCGGCCAGCGATAGGCGCTCCAGCCGCGCGCATGCAGGATGCGGGTCCAGGCGACGACATCCTCGCGGGTCTCGCGCTCGCCCGCGCGCAGCCGTTCGCCGATCGACACCGGCAATTCGGCCTCGACGAAGGCGCGAACTTCGTCGGCGAAGGCGCGCTCGGCCGGCGTATAGAGCGAGTCCATCGCCAGCCCCGGGGCGGGACCCTGGCTCATCGGCCGGTGAAGCGCGCCGGGCGCTTCTCGATGAAATGCGCGACACCCTCGCGGAAATCATCGCTGCGCACGCTCAGGGCCATCTCGCGATTGGCGTCGATGGTCGCGTCGGCGAGCGACTGGAACGGCACTTCGTAGAGTTGTCGCTTGATCACCCGCATCGCGCGCGGCGACACATTGTGGGCGAGGTCGCGCGCATAGTCGTAGGTGAAGCCGGCGAGCTCGGCGGCCGGCAGCAGGCGATTGACCAGGCCCATCGACTTCGCCTCGGCGGCATCGACCCGGCGTGCCGAGAGCAGCAGGTCGCAGGCATTGGCGTGGCCGACGATCATCGGCAGCATCCAGCTCAGGCCGTGCTCGGCAATCAGGCCGCGGCGGGCGAACGACGTGGTGAAGACCGCGTTGTCGGCCGAGAAGCGCACGTCGCAATAGAGCAGGTGGACCAGCCCGATGCCCGCGGCCGCCCCGTTGACCATGCCGATGACGGGCTTGCCGATCGCCGGATAGAACGAGTAGCGCGTCTGCCAGTCGGCGCGGCGGTTCATGTCGAACGGCCGGGTCCAGACGGTGTCGGAGATGTCGTTGGGATCGAGATCCTTGAGCTCGTCCATGTCGGCGCCGGCGCAGAAGGCACGACCGGCCCCCGTGAGCACGATGACCCGCACCTCGGCGGCGGCATCGGCGGCTTCCATGGCGTTGCGCACCTCCCGCTCCATCGTCATCGTCCAGGCATTGAGCCGATCGGGACGGTTGAGCGTTATCGTGGCGACGCCGTCCTCGACGGCGTAGAGGATGTGCTGGTAGTCCATGCTGGCCTTCCTTGTCGAATGGCGTGGGAAATTCGGCGGCCCGGCGGCGCCGCGCTTCAGCCGCGGGCGCCGCGCGCTCGCCGCGCGAGATAGGCCTGCGTCTCGGGCCGTTCCCTGAGCCTTTCGGTCCAGCGCGCGAAGACCTTGTCCATCCGCGCCGGGTCGACGCCGAGCTGGTGCATCGCCACACCGCCGTTGACGGATTCACGGTACTCGGCGATCAGGCCGTCGCGCAGCACGAACTGGCTCATGCCGTCGATCACGACGAAGCGGCCCGCGAACTGCTCGATGCGCGAGGAGAAGCTCGACAGCGACCAGGCATAGGCGATCTCGCCATTGCAGACCGGGTCGAACATCTCCCAGCGGTAGTCGTCGCCGGCATCGCGATGGAACAGGTTGGACATCATGTGGGCGATGTCGGCACGGCCGTGATGGGCGCCGTAGATGTAGTCGTAGTAGATGCCGTCCTCGGTGAAGCAGCGCGAGAAGCGCTCGCCGTCGCCCGACTCGGCCGCCAAGGTGAATTCGTCGAGCAGCCGGGCGAAATCGTCCTGGGTCATGTGCGGGGCTCCTGGTTGTCTGGATTGACGGTCGGTTCGGCGGCGATCGCGCGCAATCGCAGGCGGTCGACCTTGCCGGTGGCATTGCGTGGCAAGGCGTCGACCACGCGGACGTCGCGCGGGACCTTGTAGCGCGCCAGGCATTCGTTGCAGTGGCCGAGCAGCGCGCCCGCATCGATCGGCATGCTGCCGTCGGCGGCGACGACGAAGGCGATGATCCGCTCGCCGAGGCGCTCGTCGGGCGCGCCGATCGCGGCGACCTCGAGCACGCCCTCGAAGCGGTGGATGACTTCCTCGATCTCCCGGGGATAGACGTTGTAGCCGCCGGTGATGATCATTTCCTTCTTGCGGTCGACGATGAACAGGAAGCCGTCCTCGTCGACGCGACCGATGTCGCCGGTCCGCAACCAGCCCCCGCCAAAGGTCTCCGCGGTCAGCTCCGGCTTGCGGAAGTAGCCGCGGGCGATCCCGGGGCCACGCAGCAGCAGCTCGCCCGCCTGGCCGGCCGGCAGGTCCGCGCCCGCATCGTCGACGATGCGCATTTCGACGCCGAGATAGGGCAGGCCCGCCGAGCCCGGCTTGCGCATGCCGTGGAAGCGGTTGCCGGTGACCGACGGGCTCGCCTCGGTCATGCCGTAGCCTTCCGAGATCAGCACGCCGAAGCGGCGCTCGAATCGCTCGTGGACATCGATGGGCAGCGCCTGGCCACCCGAGACGCAGGCTCGCCAGCGCGACAGGTCGAGGCCATCGGGCAGTTCGGCGCGCGCCATCGTCCAGTACATCGTCGGCACGCCCATGAACACCGTGGCGCGGGTCGTCGACAGCCCGTTGAAGGCCGCCTGCGGATCGAAGCCGTCGGCGATGAACATCGAGGCGCCGGCGAACAGGAAGCTCGAGTACAGGCAGGTGTGGCCGAAGACGTGCGACAGCGGCAAGGCGGTGTAGCCGACGTCGTCCGGCGTCAGTCGCAGCAGGTCGAAGGCGAACGCCTGCGCGTTCCAGAGGATGTTCGAATGACTGAGCTCGACGCCCTTGGGCAGGCCGGTCGAGCCCGATGAATACAGGATCAGCGCGGTGGCGGCGGGGTCGGCCGGCGGGATCGGGCGGGGCTCGGCTTCGCCGTCGGTGAGCCCCTGGCCGGATTCGAGCCACGCCGGCGCGCAGGCCGGCGGCACCGCGGCGCGCACCGCTGCCAGCACGCCTGCTTCGGCGATGACGGCGGCCGGCTCGCAGTCGCCGACGATGGCGGCGAGTTCGGCCGGCGCGAGCCTGGCGTTGACCGGCACCGGAATCGCGCCCGCCTGGAGGGCGCCCTGGTAGACGATCGCCCAGGCGAGCGAGTTCGGCATCACGAAGAGGACGCGCTCGCCCACTACCACCCCGGCCTCGCGCAGGCGCAGCGCGCAGGCGGCGGCGCGACGGTCGAACTGCCCGTAGCTCAGCGCGCCGCCGGCGTCGGCGATCGCCGGCGCATCGGGCGTGCGCTGCGCGTGATGGCGCAGGAAATGCCCCAGGCTGAAGCTCGTCACTTGCGCTCTCCGGCGAGCGGACCGGCGGTCTCGCCCCGGCCGCGCCGCAGCCCGGACAGCCGTCCGACCAGGGCCGGCACCAGCCCGTGCGGCAGGAAGATCATCACGATCACGAGCAGCAGGCCGTAGACGATCAGCCGGAAGACTTCCGCGACGCGCAGGATCTCGGGCAGCAGGATGGTGAGCGTGGCGCCGACCAGCGGGCCCGACAAGGTGCCGCTGCCCCCGAGGATGACCGCGAGGATGGCGTTGAGCGAGGCGTCGACCGAGAACGGCGTCGGGCTCAGGAAGCCCATGTAGTGCGCGTAGAGCGCGCCGGCAAAGCCGGCGAGCGCGCCGCTGCCGGCGAAGGCGAACAGCTTGTACTTCCAGGCCGCGATGCCGGTGGCCTCGGCGAAGGTCTCGTTCTGGCGGATCGCCATCAGCACCCGGCCGACACGCGAGCGGACGATCGCGGCCATCAGCGCCATCACCAGCAGCAGCGCGACGAGCACGATGTAGTACATCGCGATGCGCGAATCGACGTCGATCGTCCAGTCGCCGAAACCGATCGGCTCGGGCATGGGGATGCCCGGATAGCCGCCCTCGCCACCGGTGACCGGGATCCAGTTCACCAGCACGATGAACACCACCATGTTCAGGGCCATCGTGACGATCGCGAAGTAGTGGCCCTTGACCCGCAGCGACGGGTAGCCCGCCACCACCGCGGTGACCGCGGTGAGCAGCGGCGCGACCAGGATCGACAGCCAGACCGGCCAGCCGCCATCGACCGAGAGCAGCGCCGATGCGTATGCGCCGATACCCATGAACGCGCCCTGCGCGATCGACACGTAGCCGGTATAGCCCTGGATCAGGTTGGCGCCCTGGGCGACGATCATGAACACCATCGCGAGGACCGCGAGGTGGATGTAGTAGTTCACCGGAACCCACATCGGGAACAGGAGCGCGGCGGCGACGACCGCGACCAACGCCGTGATTCGCCACATCAGCGGCTCCCCCTACGCATCAGCCCCTCGGGGCGAACCAGCAGCACGGCGATCATGAGCATGAAGGAGATCACGTCCTTGTAGCCCGACGAGATGAAGGCCGAGGAAAACGACTCGGCCACCCCGAGAACGATGCCACCGATGATGGCGCCCGGGATCGAGCCGAGTCCGCCGAGGATCAGCACCGCGAATCCCTTGATCACCAGGCCGCCGCTCACCCCGGGGGCGACCGCGAACAGCGCCCCGACCAGTGCGCCGGCGGCCACGCCGAGCGCGGAAGACAGCGCGAACACGAACATCGAGACGCGGTCGACGTCGACACCCATCAGCACCGCGGTGGGACGGTTCTGCGCAACGGCGCGGATCGCCATGCCCATCCAGGTACGCTGTACCAGCCACGCCATGCCG
>Ga0079224_100009145_pt1 | contig 13480 bp, 11 predicted proteins | sample Stecom2015_FD_80414 | JGI IMG/M metagenome (GOLD analysis project Ga0079224, IMG submission 80414) | Agricultural soil microbial communities from Utah to study Nitrogen management - Steer compost 2015 | ecosystem: Environmental > Terrestrial > Soil > Agricultural land | place: USA: Utah... | reverse complement strand
TCCGGGATCGTGACGCGTACGGCGCATAACGGGGGGCCGAGGGGGTGCCGCTGCGGTGCTTCAGACCGGGAGGGTCGAGGTGCGGCGCTGCTCCCTGGCGGTGGCGTAGAGGCAGACCGCGGCGGCGGTGGCGAGGTTGAGGCTCTCGGCGCTGCCGTAGATGGGGACGCTGACCGCCCCGTCGGTGAGGGCGATGGTCTCCTCCGGCAGGCCCCACGCCTCGTTGCCGAAGACCCAGGCCACGGGACCCGCGAGCATTCCGGAGTCGGAGACGTCGTCCAGGCTGCGCTCCCCCCGGCCGTCCGCGGCCAGGAGCGTGAGTCCGGCCTGTCGCAGGAAGCGGGCGACCTCGTCGATCCGCGCGCCCACGACGATCGGGAGGTGGAAGAGGCTCCCGGCGGAGGCCCGGACGCATTTTCCGTTGTACGGGTCGACCGAGGCGTCGGTGAAGACGACGGCGTCGGCTCCGGCCGCGTCCGCGGTGCGCAGCACGGTCCCCGCGTTGCCGGGGTCGCGGACGTGCGACAGGACCACGACGAGCCGGGGCCTGTCCAGCGCGGACAGCGGGACGTCGACGAAGGAGCAGACCGCGAGCAGGCCCTGCGGGGTGACCGTCTGCGCCAGTTCGCCCATCACGTCCAGGGTGACCCGGTGGACCGGGACCCCCGCCTGTTCCGCGGTGCGGACCAGGGAGCCGTGCCGCTGCATCGCCTCGGCGGTGGCGTACAGTTCGCGCACCACCTCGGGGAGGGCGAGCGCCTCGCGCACGGCCTGCGGCCCCTCCGCGAGGAAGCGCCGCTCACGCTGCCGGAAAGCACGTTTGGCGAGCCGACGAGCCCCCTTGATCCTGGGGGACCGAATACTCGTGAACTCGTGGCTCGCCATCGTCGATCACACCGTCGTTCAGGCCGCGGAGCTGGTGGGCGCCGGAATGGCCTTCTTGGCGGTCTCGACCAGCGCGGCGAAGGCGGGCGCGTCGTTGACCGCCAGCTCGGCGAGCATGCGGCGGTCCACCTCGATGCCGGCGGCTTTGAGCCCCTGCATGAAACGGTTGTAGGTCAGGCCGTTGGCGCGGGCGGCCGCGTTGATGCGCTGGATCCACAGACGACGGAACTGGCCCTTGCGGTCCTTGCGGTCGCGGTAGGCGTACGTCATCGAGTGGAGCATCTGCTCCTTGGCCTTGCGGTAGAGGCGCGACCGCTGGCCGCGGTAGCCGCTGGCGCGTTCGAGAACGACCCGGCGCTTCTTCTTTGCGTTGAGAGACCGCTTCACGCGTGCCACTTGCAACTCCTCGATTGAGACTGACGTTCCGGACACACCGTCCGGCGATGACCGCCAGGAGGTTCGGTGAAGACTCCTGGACCGGTGCGGTCTCCACCGCGCGCCCGTGCGCGGCGGGGCTCGACAGCCGACGACCGCCTTCCCGGATGCCGGGGGCCCGGTCTAGCCGAGCAGCTTCCTGATCCTCTTGGCGTCGGCCGGGGGCAGCTGCGCGTCCGCGCTGAGGCGCCGGGTGCGCTTGCTCGGCTTGTGCTCCAGCAGGTGGTTCTTGTTGGTGCGGCGACGCATGATCTTGCCGGTTCCGGTGACGCGGAAACGCTTGCTGGCCCCACTGTGGGATTTGTTCTTCGGCATGCCGCCGTCGCTCCTTTTCGCTTCTCAGTCGGTGTGCCGCCGCCACTGGGCGGCGTGACCACTCCCGCCGCGCACGAAGAGAGCGGGGTGCGCGACCCGTGCGGGGTCGCGCGACCGCGCTCGTCTCAATACGTCAGGCGGATGCCCTCGGCCCTGTCAGGCCGAGCCTTCGGGCCCCTGCCCGTGCCCGCCGCGGGTTCTGGAGGCCTGAGCGGCGGCGCGCGCCTCGGCCTTGTGCTCGGCGCGGCGCTTGTGCGGGCCGAGCACCATGACCATGTTGCGGCCGTCCTGCTTGGCCTGGGACTCGACCTGACCCAGTTCCTGGACGTCTTCGGCCAGCTTCCGCAGGAGGCGGAACCCCAGCTCCGGTCGGGACTGCTCGCGACCGCGGAACATGATCGTCACCTTGACCTTGTCCCCGCTCCGGAGGAAACGCTCGACGTGACCCTTCTTGGTCTCGTAGTCGTGCTGGTCGATCTTCGGGCGGAGCTTGATCTCCTTGATGATCGTGTTCGTCTGGTTCTTGCGCGCCTCACGGGCCTTGACCGCGGACTCGTACTTGAACTTTCCGTAGTCCATCAGCTTGGCGACCGGCGGGCGGGCGGTCGGCGCGACTTCCACGAGGTCGAGATCGGCCTCCTGGGCCAGGCGCAGGGCGTCGGCCACGGGAACTATTCCGACCTGTTCCCCGTTGGGGCCGACAAGACGGACCTCGGGCACCCGGATACGGTCGTTGATGCGGGGCTCAGCGCTGATGGGACCCCTCCCTAAAATTCGTCGGGTTCTCGTTAGGTGCGGGGGTCTCCTGAATGGCTGTGCGCCGGAACAACGAAACCCCGCCAGCTGGTGCAAGCGGGGTCGAACCACCGTACGGACGGGACGCCGCGACGGTTTCCCTCGTACGGTTTCTACCGGGACCCGCAGTACCCGGGGGCACTGCAGGTGGGAGGCTCGTTCCTCCGCTTGCGGTCCGGCGCGCGTACATGCACCGGATCAGGTCGTTGCTCACTCTACCAAGAAAACCTGGCTGCCGGGAACGCCCTGTCGCTCCGGACGTACCGCCACCGGATTCCCCTCACTGGAGAGACAACGCTCACGGCTCCACGTTATTCCCGGCGGCCCGGCGCGCCAACTCGGCCTCGCCGGCGGCACGCATCGCCTCGACCGGGGCGGGCCGGCCGGTCATCAGGGTCAGCTGGGCCGCCGCCTGGTGCAGCAGCATGGGGAACCCTCCGATCACGGTGGACCCCGCCGCGGCCGCCGCGGCCCCCAGCACGGTGGGCCACGGCGCGTAGACGACGTCGAAGACCGCCGCCGAGGAGGCGGCCACCGCCGGGGCCCACCGGTCGGCCGCTCCGGCGGGAACCGTGGAGACCACCAGGTCCACCCGCAGGTGTTCGTCGAGGTCGGCGAGCGGGGCCAGCGCCACCTCGGCCGACATGCGTTCGGCCGCCGCGGCGAGGTCGCCGGTGCGGGCGAGGTCCCGGGCCAGCACGGTGACCGCACCGGGTTCGGTGGCGCCCAGCCGGCGCACGGCCGCGAGCGCGGACGCGGCGGTCGCGCCCGCGCCCAGGATGGTCACGGTGTCCAGCCGCCGCACCCCCGCCTCGCGCAGCGCCTCGGTGATCCCGGCCACGTCGGTGTTGTAGGCGTGCCGCCGCCCGTTCTCGAAGACGATGGTGTTCGCCCCGCCGACCTCGACCGCGGTCTCCTCGACCTCGTCCGCCAGCGTCAACGCGACCTTCTTGAGCGGCATGGTCAGCGACAGGCCGGCCCAGGAGTCGTCGCACCCGTCGAGGAACGCGGCCAGGCCCCGTTCGTCGCACTCGTGGCGGCCGTAGTGCCACCGGTCCGCGATACCGAGCGCGGTGTAGCCCGCCGTGTGCAGCACCGGCGAGAGGGAGTGGGCGATCGGCGAGCCGAGCACGGCCGCACGTTTCACGGGTTCCTCCTGCGGGGTCGCCTGCCGTGGCCGCGCCGCGGCCACGGCGTGGGTCGCTCAGTTGGCCTGGCTCTGGTTGAACTCCTCGACCAGTTCCCAGAACTCGGCCTCGCTGTCGGTGAACTTGGTGACGCCGTTCTCGGGGTCGGTGGCCACGAAGAACAGCCACGGCCCCTCCTCCGGGGCGAGCGCGGCCTCGATGGCGTCCTTGCCGGGGCTGACGATGGGGCCGACCGGGAGACCCTCGTGGAAGTAGGTGTCGTAGCCGGTCTCGTCACCGCGGCACCGGTCCTGCTGCTCCAGGTTGATCGCGATGCCGTACTCGCCGAGGGCGTAGAAGCAGGTGCTGTCCATCTTGAGGTACATGCCGTCGGCCAGGCGATTGTAGACGACCCGGGCGATCTTGCCCATGTCCTCCACCTTTCCGGACTCGGCCTGCACGATCGCGGCGATCGCCATGATCTCGTTCGGGTCGAACCCGGCCTCCTCGGCCCGGCGCTCCAGTTCCACCTCGGTGGCCACCTTCCGGTACTGGGCCACCATCTGCCGGAGGATCTCGGCCGCCGAGGCGTTGCTGTCGAACTCGTAGGTCTCCGGGAAGAGGTACCCCTCCGGTCCCTGCGTGGCGTACTCGGGCAGCCCCAGGGCGTCGTGGTCCTCGTAGGCGGCCTGGAACTCCTCCAGCGGGATGCCGGTCTGCTCGGCGAGCCTCTCCAGGATCTGCCCGGACCGCAGCCCCTCGGGGATCGTCACGTTGAGCGCGATGCGGCTGTCGGAGTCGAGCAGCAGCGCGATGGCCGCCTCCGCGCTCATCTGCATCCGCAGCTGGTAGGTGCCGGGAACGAAGTTGGCCTCGGAGAACCGGACCTCGTTGGTGAACGCGCGCACGCTGGCGATCACCCCGGCCTCGTGGAGCTTCTCGGCGATGGCGGTCCCGGTGTCGCCCTCCTCGATGACGATGCTGACCTCGCCGGTGCCCTCGCCGGAGTAGTCCGGGGGGATGACGTAGGTGCGCAGCAGCAGGTAACCGCCGGCGCCTGCGGAGACCACGAACAGCGTCAGCACGAGCACGGCGCTGACCAGGGCGGCCTTGCTCTTCTTGCGTTTGCGTCTGCTGCTGGCCCGGCGGCCGGAGGCTCGTCTGCCGCCGTGCCGGCCGCTGCGGGAGCGCTGGGGGGGTTCCTCGTCGTCGTCCTCGTCGAACGGCAGCGCGAAGGAGTCGGGGTCCTCCTCGTCGGGGGTGGTGGCGCGCGTCCGCCGTTCTCGCCTGGGGGGTGCCTCGTCCACCGCCGGGGCGGCGGCGCGCGCCCGGCGTCTCGACCGGGGCGCCGCGTCCTCGTCGTCGGGGGCGGGGGGACGCCCCCGACGGCCTCTCGGGGGTGCGTCCCAGTCCTCCTCGTCGAGGACGCGCCTGCGGGAGCCGGCTCTTGGGGCCCCGTCCTCCGCGTCCGCCGGGAGCACCGCCTCCCGGCGTGGGCGGAGCGGATCGTCCGACCACGCCTCCTGGGTGCGCAGGTCGTCCCGGAGGCGGGGGGCGCCCCGGTCCGCCGGACGCTCCGTGCCGTCCTCGGGCCTGGCCCGGCGTCCCCGGCGGACGGAGGTGTCCGGGGCGGCCGTGGGACGGCCGCGTCCCGCCGTCCCCCACGCCTCGACCGTCTCCGCTCCCGGACCGGACGCCGCCCGTTCCGGGGTCGGGCGGGGGTCGGGCGGCCACTCGTCGCTGTCGGGTTTGCGCCGCCGGCCGCGGGGCCGTTCGAGCAGCGCCTCGGCCTCCGTGGGGGGAAGAGTGAAAGAGCCGGTGTCAGCGGGACCCGGCCGTCTGCGGCGCCCTCGGGGGCGCTCGGTCTCCGCGGGCCTGCCCGTCTCCGTGCCGGGAACGGGGGCGGCGGTCTGCGCCGCTCGGGGGGACGGCCACGCGGTGCTGTCCGCCCGGGGGGTGTCCACGCGCCGCCGGCGCCCCACGCCGTGCTCGTCCCGGTAGCCGCGCCCGTCGTAGTCGACGGCCGAGGACCCGGTGCGGGGCGCCTCGGCCTCCCGGTGGAGCGGCCAGGGATCGGTCAGCGGGTCGGGCCGACGCGATCGGCGCGGGTAGTCGTCATACCGGTCGTTGCCGTTCATGGCGTCCCCTCGACGAGTTCACCGGGAGGCAGTTGGGTACGCCGCTCGGTGTCGAGGGCGTTCTGCAGCAGGACGGTGGCGGCGGCCTGGTCGATGACCGACCGGCGGGCCCTGCCGCCGCGAGCCCCCCGCCTGCCGTAGCTGGCACCTGTCTGCAACTGCTGCTGCGCGGTCACCGTGGTCAGCCGTTCGTCCACCAGCCGCACCGGAACCGGGGCGAGCTTGCGGGCCAGCGTCCGGGCGAAGGCGCGCGCCGAACGCGCGGCACGCCCCTCGGCTCCGGACAGCGACGCCGGATAGCCGACGATGACCTCCCGGGCCTCGTACTCAAGCACAAGAGCGGCAATTCTGTCGAGATCCCCCGGCCCCCGGCGGATCGTCTCCACCGGGGTGGCCAGGATGCCGCTGGGATCACTGCGGGCCACCCCGATACGGGCCGTACCGGGGTCCACCGCGAGCCGCACGCCCGTTCTCACCGGGGCGCCCCCCGGACCGGGCGGACACCGGCGTCCGCCGCTCCCGTCACCGTCGGGAACCGGGGCGACGGACGCCGCCCCGCGCTCACGACCCCGCCACTCTCTGTTCCACGGCGCGCAGCGCCGTCTCGACCGCGCCGGCGTCGCTTCCGCCGCCCTGGGCGATGTCCGGCCGTCCGCCGCCGCCGCCGCCGAGCGCGCGGGCCGCCACGCCCACCAGTTCCCCGGCCTTCAGGCCCCGGCCCTGGGCCTCCTTGTTGGCCGCCACCACCACGACGGGCCGGTCTCCGGGGACGCCGGCGACCACCACGACCGCGGGCGCGTCCTCACCGAGCCGTCCGCGCACGTCCAGCGCGAGCTTGCGCATGTCGTCGGCGGTGGTGCCGTCGGCGACGCGGTGGGTGACCACGCGGGTGCCGCCGAGGTCGCGGGCGCCGGCGGCCAGTTCCCCGGCGGCCTGGAGCACCTGGGCGGCGCGCAGCCGCTCGATCTCCTTCTCCGCGGCGCGCAGCCGGCTGATCACGGCGTCGATGCGCTGCGGGAGTTCCTCGCGCGGCGCCTTGAGCTGCTCGGAGAGCTGTCCCACGAGCGCGGACTCGGTGGAGACCCGGCGCAGCGCGTCGAGGCCGACCAGCGCCTCGACCCGGCGCACGCCGGAGCCGACCGAGGACTCGCCCAGCACCTTGACCAGGCCGAGCTGCCCGGTCGCGCCAACGTGGGTGCCGCCGCACAGTTCGCGGGAGTAGTCGGTCATGTCGACCACGCGCACCCGGTCGCCGTACTTCTCGCCGAACATGGCCAGCGCGCCCATCTGCAGCGCCTTGTCGAGGGTGGTCTCCATGTACTGGACCTCGATGTTGCGGGCGAGGACCTCGTTGACCTCCTCCTCGACGTGGGCGATCTCGGCCGCGTCGAGCGGCTTGTTGGCGGTGAAGTCGAACCGCAGCCGTCCCGGCTGGTTCTCCGAGCCCGCCTGGCCCGCGGAGGGGCCGAGCGCGTTGCGCAGCGCGGAGTGGATGAGGTGGGTGGCCGAGTGCGACCGGGACACCGAGGCACGCCGGTCGGTGTCGATGGCGGCGTGCACGGTGTCGTCGACGACGACCTCGCCGTCGCGCACGGTGCCGCGGTGCACGAACAGGCCCTTGATGGGCTTCTGCACGTCCTCGACGTCGACCACGCCGCGGCCGTCCACGGCGATGGTGCCCTTGTCGGCGAGCTGGCCGCCGCTCTCGGCGTAGAACGGGGTGCGGTCGAGGACCAGCTCCACCCGGTCGCCCTTGCGGGCCGCGCCCGTGGCCTCGCCGTCGACGATGACGCCGAGCACGCGGGCCTCGCCCTCGGTGTCGGTGTAGCCGAGGAAGTCGGTGGGACCGCCGGCCTCCAGCAGGCGGGCGTAGACGCTGACGTCGGCGTTGCCGAGCTTCTTGGCCTTGGCGTCGCGCTTGGCGGCCTCCCGCTGGCGCTGCATGAGCTGGTGGAAGGTGTCCTCGTCGACCTTGAGGCCCTGTTCGGAGGCCATCTCCAGGGTCAGGTCGATGGGGAAGCCGTAGGTGTCGTGCAGCTGGAAGGCGTCGGCGCCGGAGAACTCGGTGCCGCCGCTCTTCCTGGTCCGTTCGACCACCCGGTTGAACAGCGTGGTGCCGGCGCGCAGCGTGTCGGCGAAGTTCTTCTCCTCGGCGTCGATGACGCTGTGGATCTGGTCGGCGTCGGCGCGCAGCTCGGGGTACTGGTCGCCCATCGCGTCGATCGCCACGCCGGTGAGGTCGTGCAGGTGGAACGACTCGTCGCCGGAGAGCAGGCGCAGGTTGCGGATGGAGCGGCGCAGGATGCGGCGCAGCACGTAGCCCCGCTTCTCGTTGCCGGGCTTGACGCCGTCGGCGACCAGCATGGTGGCGGTGCGCACGTGGTCGGCGACGACCCGCAGGCTCACGTCGGACCGCTCGTTCTCGCCGTAGGTGACTCCGGTGAGCTCCGCGGCGCGGCGCAGGATGCGGCCGAGGGTGTCGGTCTCGTAGATGTTGTCGACGCCCTGGAGGATGGCGGCCATGCGCTCCAGGCCCATGCCGGTGTCGATGTTCTTGCTGGGCAGCTCGCCGAGGATCGGGTAGTCCTCCTTGCCGCTGCCCTCGCCCCGCTCGAACTGCATGAACACGAGGTTCCACACTTCGAGGTAGCGGTTCTCGTCGGCGACGGGGCCGCCCTCGGCACCGTAGTCGGGGCCGCGGTCGAAGTAGATCTCCGAGCACGGTCCGCACGGGCCGGGCACGCCCATGGACCAGAAGTTGTCGGCCTTGCCGCGCCGCTGGATGCGCTCGGCGGGCAGTCCCACCTTCTCCCGCCAGATGGCCTCGGCCTCGTCGTCGTCGAGGTAGACGGTCACCCACAGGCGCTCGGGGTCGAAGCCGAACCCGCCGTCGGCGACGGAGCTGGTGAGCAGCTCCCAGGCGAACGGGATGGCCTTCTCCTTGAAGTAGTCGCCGAAGGAGAAGTTGCCCAGCATCTGGAAGAAGGAGGCGTGCCGCGAGGTCTTGCCGACCTCGTCGATGTCGATGGTGCGCACGCACTTCTGCGCGCTGGTGGCGCGCGTGTACGGCGGGGTGCGCTGTCCGAGGAAGTACGGCTTGAACGGCACCATGCCGGCGTTGACCAGCAGCAGGGTGGGGTCCTCAGCGACGAGGCTTGCCGAGGGCACCACGGTGTGTCCGTTCTTCTCGAAGAATGCGAGGAAGCGGCGAGCGATCTCTGCCGTCTCCATGTGATGCCCTCCTGGTGAATAGGACTCCAGTCGACCGGTACGGGTGGACTGAGGTGCCCCGGTCGAGACTCGGCGCATGAGCGGATATCAGGCGCCTATGGTAGGTGGGAACGGCCCGTGGAGGTTTCCTGTTCCACGCCGTCCCGGCGGCTCCGTGCTGGAGACACCCTACTGACGCCCGGTCGGTGCACTGTCCCGCGGCAACCCCTCCGAAACGGGGAGAATGCGGTCACGCACCGTCCACGTCCAAGGCTACTCTCCGGGTGCGCGACGCACAGCAGAATAAGACACGCCCGAAACCGGGGGATCGTGGCGGTTCAGGATCTTAGCGGCCCTCGCCCGGGAGTAACCCACTCGTGATCTTGGCCCCGGAGCCAGATCCGACGCCGTTTCTGCCCCCAGGGCCCTTCCCCGGCGCGAGGGGCGGGGTCAGGCTCCGATGAGGCGGCTGGTGAATCCGGCGTCGACGAGTGCCTGGTAGGCGGCGTGGACGTCGTCGGGCACGTGCTGTTCGACGGCGAAGCCGCGGTCGGGGTACTCGATGACCCGTTGCAGGTCGCCGACCATGGTGTCGATGACGAGCCGGTCGTCGCCGATGCCCGCGAGGTAGTCGCGGAAGCCCACCGGTTCGGAGGCGCACACCACGGTGACCTCGGGCCAGACCCGGCGGGTGGTGGCGTAGGCGCGTCGCTGCATGTAGGGCATGGTCACCAGCATCACCGTGGCCGGGGCCAGGCCCGCCTCGGCCAGCAGTTGTCGGGACAGGGTGATGTTCTGCCCGGTGTTGGCCGCCCGGGGCTCCACCAGGACGGCCTCGTCGGGCACCCCCAGGTCCAGGACGTGCTCCCGGTAGTGCACGGCCTCGCCCCGGGGAAACACCTCGGCGGTGGAGGGGCTGTTGCCGCCGGTGAGCACCATGCGGGCAAAGAATCCGGCCTGGTACAGCTTCGCCGCGCACGCCGCCACGTCCAGGTCGTGGCAGCCCAGCACGACCGCCACGTCCACCGGCCGCAGCTCATGGCCCATCCGGTGGTAGTCCCAGATCCGCTCGGCCAGGCGGTAGTGCTCATCACTGATCGTCGGTGGAGTGTTGGACATTGGTGTCTCTCTGGTCGTGCCTGTGGAGGTCTGCCCCCTTGCCCCTGGGACCGCCCGGGGTGTCCCGCTACGGCTCCGCGGCACGGGCGATACGCTGCCCCAGCGTCTCCGGCCGAGGGGCGGATGCGTCCATGAGCTCTCCTTCGCGTACTGGCCATGGCGAGGACAGCCTACGCACCTCTCCGACGCGAGGGGCTGTCACTTTCCTGGTACTCCGGAAGACACCGCGCCACTACTCTCGGCACCCGAAGCCATTCTTTCTGTGGCTGACCGGAGTATCCGGTCACTCCGCCAATCCGTGCTCGCTCGTATCCCCTATCGCGATCGGACGAACACGCCGCACTCCTACTCAGCCACGACAACCGACGTTGGGAAGAGTCCGTGTCCTCACCACTCCCGCCCACTCCTGAACAGGCGCGCATGGCCATGGTTGACGCCATGGCGGCCGAGCGCGCACGACTCGGCGCACAGCCGCTGCCACGAGCCGTGGAGGAAGCCCTGCGTGCCGTTCCCCGCGAGGCGTTCCTGCCCGGACTGCCGCTGACCGAGGCCTACGACCCGCACCAGGCGGTGGTGACCAGGCGCGACGAGGAGCGGGGCGTGGCGCTCAGTTCGGTGTCGGCGCCCACCATCGTCGCCACCATGTTGGAACGTGCCGACCTGCGTCCCGGGCATCGGGTGCTGGAGGTCGGTTCCGGTGGCTACAACGCCGCTCTGATTCGCCGTCTGGTCGGCGTGGACGGCCAGGTGGTCTCCATCGACATCGACCCCGAGGTTGTGACCCGTGCCGAGCGGTGCCTGAAGAGCATCGGCGTCGACGACGTGCACCTGGCGGTCGGCGACGGCGCCCACGGGTTCGCCGCCCGGGCGCCCTTTGACCGGATCATTGTGACCGCAGGAGCCTGGGACCTGCCGCCCGCCTGGGAGCAGCAACTCGCCGAGGACGGGGTTCTGGTGGTGCCCATGCGGATTCGGGGCCTGACCCGCTGCCTGACCCTGCGCCGCGCTCCCGAAGAGGGGTGCTGGGAGGCGGTGGCGGTGGACATGTGCGGGTTCGTGCGGATGCGGGGCCGGGACGAGCACTGGGAGGCCATGCCCTGCCTCCACGACGAGGACGGCTGCCAGGTCGCGCTGCGTCTGGAGGACGGCCCCGAAGTGGAGGAGAAGGCCCTGCGTGAGGCCCTGGCCTGCGAGCCGGTCACTGTCTGGTCGAACGTCGAGGTGGGCGCGGAAGAGCCCACCGACTCCCAGGACCTGTACCTGGCCTCGGTCGCCGACCGGTGGGCGCAGTTGACCGCCGAGCGCGGTGCGATCAAAGCCGGACTCGTCAGCCCGATCTCCCGCCTGGGCACCCCGGCCCTGATCAGTGCCGAGGGCACCGGCTTCGCCTACCGGACCCTGCGCCGCTGCCCCGGGCGCGCGGACCGGTGGGAGTTCGGCGCGGTCGGCCACGGCCCGCATGCCCGCGCAACCGCCGAACACCTGGCCCATCTGATCGGTGAGTGGGACCGCGACCACCGCCGCGGCCCCGGCCCCCGCATCACCCTGTTTCCCGCCACCACCCCCGACGACCGCCTGCCCGGGGGGCGCGTGGTGGACAAACGCCACACCCGCACGGTCCTGACCTGGACCATCACCTCTTAGAGAGAGAAAGGAAGGAACAACCAGTGAGCACACTCACGGTCTCCGACACCCCCGACGGCATGGTCCCGGTGAGCCGGGACCGCCACCCCGCCGGCGACCTGTTCGACCTGGACCTGCGTGTCCACGTGCCGCAGCAGGGCGAGCCGCTGTGGTCGATGACCAACGACGGATGCGGCAAGACCTGCGAGACGGCCTGCACCCCCAGCTGCACCGACAACGGCTGAGTTCCTCCACCGACTCCTGGGCGCCTTCCTCGGGGCGCCCAGGAAGTTCCTGTCCGGAGAAAGGATTCCCGGTGTACGCCCCCCCTGGAATCGGTGGGCCTGACCCTGCGCGCCACCACCCGCACCCCCGACACGGAAACCCCCTGGCCTGATCCGGGCACCGCCCCCATCGAGGAGCTGCGCGGTTGGATTCACGACCTCCACACCCGTGACCACGCCCTGATCGAGGCCCTGGCCGTGGCCAGCCCTTCCCTAGTCCGGCAGTTGGACGCCATCGTCGGCGCCGATGCCGTCGCGGCGAAGAAGGTCCGCCGGGCTGCTGTCTCCCTCATGCGCTATCTGCTCCGCTACGGTGGCCGCCCCACTCCTTACGGGCTGTTCGCGGGGGTTGCTCCGCTGACTTCGGGTGGTCGAACCCGCGTCCGGTGGGGCGAGCACCACCGGGAGACAGCCCAGCCGGCTTCGGCCTGGCTGGCCGTCCGCGCCCGTCACCACCCAGTCCCGGGCTCCTTCACCACTGTGGTGGCGGCCTCCACCGCTCGTGTCCGGGGCGATCGGCTGGTCCTGTCCCACAAGCCCGGGGCAGACGATCCGCGCCAGGCGGCCGAGGTGTCGGTACGTCTCACTCCTGCCGTCGCCCTGGTGGTGGAGAACGCCCGAACCCCTGTGCCGCTCGCGGAGCTTCTCCGCATGCTCGGCGACTCCTATCCCGACGCCGATCCGCGAGAGGCCGCCGCGCTGGTGGACTCCCTCCTGGAGCACCGCATCCTCATCGGCTCCCAGCGGCCTCCCGTCTGGCATCCACGGCCACTGGCCCACCTGGCCGACCACGATCCCGGACTGAAAGCGGCCAGTGAACTCCTGGAGTGCCACAACGATCCCGGTACTCCCGCCGGGGAACGCCCCGGCCTGCGCGGCCAGATCCTGCGGCGGCTACCGGACACCGACACCGAGACGCTGCCGCGGCTGGCGGTGGACACCCGCCTGGACGTGGACCTCGTCCTGCCCCACCAGGTCGCCCATGAGGCAGCCCGCGCAGCCGGGGTTCTGGCTACGCTGGCCCCACACCCCACCGGCCACCCCGCCTGGATCGACTACCACACCCGTTGCCTGGAGACCTACGGCCAGGGGACGGTTGTGGGACTGCTCGACCTCACCGGCCCTGCCGGGCTGGGATTCCCACACGGCTACCGGGGCTCACGTCTGTCCGAACCCGCCCCGGACCGGGGAAACCTCGAACGCTCCCGGATTCTGGTCGCCGCCCTGCACACCGCCGCCCTCCAGGGCCTGTTCGAGATCGACCTGCAAGACCCGGCCTGGCAGCACCTGAGCGGTGAGCAGACGGTTCACCCGCCGGTACACGTGGAACTCCGCGCCCAACTGCACGCTGCCACCCCCGAAGCGGTGGACGCGGGCGATTTCCGTCTGTGGATCACCGCAGTTTCCCGAGGGGTGGGCACGCTCACCGGCCGGTTCGCCCACCTGGACGGCATGGTTCCCGCTGATCTGGACCGGGCTCTGCCCACACTCACCGAGAGGGCTGTAACCGTTCAGGTCCTGGCTCCGCCGATGGCCGACACCGCGGCCC
>Ga0079224_100009142_pt1 | contig 13481 bp, 14 predicted proteins | sample Stecom2015_FD_80414 | JGI IMG/M metagenome (GOLD analysis project Ga0079224, IMG submission 80414) | Agricultural soil microbial communities from Utah to study Nitrogen management - Steer compost 2015 | ecosystem: Environmental > Terrestrial > Soil > Agricultural land | place: USA: Utah... | reverse complement strand
GCAGGACGACTACTCCGGCGGCGTGCGCGTGATCGCCGAGCGGATGCTCGACCTCGCCGGTGCGCGCGCCGAGTTCGCCCGCGCGCTGCGCCTGTCGATCAACGGGAATGCCTGCGGCAAGCGCCTGCGCGAGCTGATCGGGGAGTATCGGGCCGGCGCCGAGGCCTCGGGCTGCCCCGTGGAGATCGCCTACCGCAACGAGGTCGCGAGCTGCGTGGTGCGGCTGCCCGACGAGTGGCGGGGCAGGCTGCAGGAGACGATGCTGGACGAGCTGCGGGAATGGCTCGATGCCGACGGGGTCGAACTGGTCTATGGATAAATCGACGGGCGGCCGTGCCCGCATCAGCGCCTTCACCTTCCTGCGCAACGGCATCCGATTCGGCTATCCCTTCGTGGAGAGCATCCGTTCCGCCCTGCCGCTGGTCGACGAGTACGTCATCGCGCTCGGCGATTGCGACGACGGCACCCGGGAGGCGCTCGAGGCGATCGACGATTCCCGCATCCGGATCGTGTCCACGCAGTGGAACGAGGCCATGACCGACCGCGGCTTCGTCTACGGGCAGCAGAAGATGATCGCGCACTACTGCTGTCGTCACGAGTGGGCGCTCTATCTCGAGGGCGACGAGATCCTGCACGAGAGGGACATCGCCATGATCCGCGAGGCGGTGGACGCCGCCGAGGGCGACCCGCGCGTCGAGGCCTTCGCGTTTCGCTACCACCACTTCTACGGCAGCCCGGAGTGGGTCGCGATCGGTCCGGGCTGGTACCGCACGGCGGTGCGCATGATCCGCAATTCGTTGCGCAGCTATTCGCCCGACGGCCTGTTCTTTACCGTCAGCGATCGCGGCAACAAGCGCTCGCGCTATCCCCGCGCCATCGTCCTGCCCTGCCATATCCACCACTATGGCCACGTCCGGCTGGCCGATTCCATGACCGACAAGGTCCGATCGGTGGCGCGGTACTGGGGCCAGGAGGCCGACTTCTCCGGCTACGCGATCGATTCGCGCCTGCTGCGCCGGTTCGACGGCAGCCACCCGAGCGCGATCCATGGCTGGCTGGAAGCGCACGCCGTGGCGGGATTCGAGCCGGATCCGGCGCACGTGCCCAGCGGGCGCGAGCGTCGCCACGTGCTGCAGATGCGGATCGAGTCGCTGCTCGGGGTCGACTTCAGCCGGCGGCACTACAGCCGCCTGGGCGAAGGCATCGAGGCGATCCGGCGCGAACCGCTCCATCCCGCCGGGGATGCGGCTTGAAGAAGAGCTACGCCCTCTACCGGCGCCTTCTCGGGTACACGCGGCCGTACGCGAGGGGCTTCGTGTTCGCGATCATCGGCATGATCGTGGCCGCGGCCACCGAGCCGCTGTTTCCCGCGCTGATGAAGCCCCTGCTCGACGACGGATTCGTCAATCAGTCGGGCCTGCCGCTGTGGGTGGTGCCCACGGCGCTGATCGCGATCTTCGTGGTTCGGGGGATCGCCACCTTCACCAGCAGCTACGCCATGGCCTGGGTCGCGAACAAGGTGCTCGTCGACCTGCGCCGGCAGATGTTCTCCCACATGCTCCGCCTGCCGGCCTCCGAGTTCGAGCGCGAGGCGAGCGGGCTGCTGATCTCCAAGCTCGTGTTCGAGGTCACCAACGTGACCGGCGCGGCGACCCGGGTACTCACCGTCGTGGTGCGCGATTCCCTGGTCGTGGTCGGACTGCTGGGCTGGCTGGTGTACCTGAACTGGCGGCTCACCCTCGTCGCCCTCGTCCTCATTCCCGTCACCGCCCTGATCATCGGCTTCTACAGCCGGCGGATGCGGGTCCTCTCGCGGCGCAACCTCGAGCAGACGGGCGAGCTCACCCGCGTCGTCGAGGAGGCGGTGCACGGGTTCAAGGTGATCAAGATCTTCGACGCCTACGAGCACGAGTCCCGCGTGTTCGAGCGCACCGCCGAGCGACTGCGGGGCTTCGCGATGCGCATGACGGTGGCGGGCAGTGCCACCGTCCCGATCACCCAGCTCGCGGCCTCGTTGGCGGTGGCGGTCGTCGTGACCATCGCGCTCGTTCAGGCCGGCACCGGACAGACGACCGTCGGCGGCTTCGTCTCCTTCATCACCGCGATGCTCATGCTGCTCGCGCCGCTCAAGCATCTGGCCGACGTCAACCACGAGCTCCAGCGCGGCCTGGCGGCGGCCGAGGCGGTGTTCTCGCTGCTCGACCGTCCGCTGGAGGCCGACACCGGGACACGGCGCATCGAGCGGGCGAGCGGCGCGCTGCGCTTCGAGAACGTCGGCTTCCACTATCCCGGCAGCGAAGCGCCGGCGCTCGTCGACATCGACCTCGACGTCCGGCCCGGCGAGGTGGTCGCCCTCGTCGGCACCTCGGGTGCGGGCAAGACCACGCTGGTGAACCTGCTGCCGCGCTTCATCGAGCCGACCGAGGGCAGGATCCTGCTCGACGGCATTCCGCTGGACGAGCTCCGGCTGACCGACCTGCGCGCCCAGATCGGACTGGTAAGCCAGGACATCGTGCTGTTCAACGACACGGTGCGGGCGAACGTGTGCTTCGGCCTGGCGCAGCCGCCGGATGACGAGGCGGTCTGGGCGGCACTGCGCGCCGCCGCGCTCGAGGAGCACATCCGGGCGCTGCCGGGCGGGCTGGACCACGAGATCGGCGAGCGCGGCAACCGGCTCTCGGGCGGGCAGCGCCAGCGCCTCGCGATCGCCCGGGCCCTGCTCAAGGATCCGCCGATCCTGCTGCTCGACGAGGCGACTTCCGCGCTCGACTCGCGCACCGAACGCGAGGTGCAGGAGGCGCTCGAGAGGATCATGCGCGACCGGACGACCTTCGTGATCGCGCATCGCCTCTCGACGGTCGAGCGGGCCGATCGCATCCTCGTCTTCGAGCGGGGGCGCGTGGTCGAGCAGGGCACCCATGCCGAGCTGCTCGCGGCGAACGGACGCTACGCCAGCCTCCATCGACTGCAGTTCGCCCAGCCACCGGCGGCGGCTGGCGCCGCGCAGGCGTCGAAGCCCGATCGATGAAAAAGCCACCCGCCGTCGCATGACAGCCCGTTCCCTGCACGACACCGCGCCTGCCGGCGTCGCCTGGATGTTCGCGATCGCCGCCTTCTGCATGCCGCTGAAGATGGCGTTCGTCACGACCGCGTTCACGCTGCTCGCCTTCACCGGGGCCTGGTTCTACCTCGCGCGCAAGCCCCTGCCCCTGCGGGGCAACGCGCGCCTCGTCGCCTTGTTTTCCCTCGGCCTGTTCGGCTGGGCGGCCATCCGCTACTTCGGCTCGAGCGCCAACGCCTCGGACGCGTTCGATTCGTTCCACAAGCTCCACGAGTTCCTGGTGCTGCCGGTCCTCGCCGCGATCCCCCTCGCGGCATGGCAGCGGGAGCGTGCGATCAAGGCCTTCGTCGCCGGCAACCTGGTCGCCGCGGGCATCTCCTACGGCAAGTTCCTCGGCCTGCTGCCCATCGTGCTGCCGCCGCCCCTGATGTACGCGCCTCCGCAGGGACCGATCAACGGCGGCTGGATGATGGCCCTGGCCGCATTCTTCTGCGTGATGCTGGCGCGGCGCGAACCGGCGAAGCGGGCCGGCGCCTATGCGGCGGCCGCGATCGTGCTGGTCAGCGTGCTCGTGTTCCTCATCGCGGGTCGGACGGCATATCTTTCCCTGCTGGTGCTCGCGGCCCTCGCGATGGCCTGGTTGCCGCGCCGGCGCGCGCTCGGGGTCGTCCTGGTGATCGGCATCGCGTTCATGGTCGGGTGGGAGATGTCGCCGACCCTGCGCGACCGCGTGACGGAGACCTTCCAGCCGACGACGGTGGCCGGGCCGACCAATTCCACCAGCATTCGACGGGAACTCTATCGCGTCTCCTGGCTCACGATACGCGAGGCGCCCCTGCTCGGCCATGGACTCGGAAGCGTCCGCGCCGTCTACGCCGCAAAGTTCGACCAGCTCGACAGTCCCGTCGAGCCGGTCGCGAATCCGCACAGCGAGTACCTGTACATCTGGATCGAGCTGGGCGTGGTCGGGCTCGCGCTCTTCATCGGCCTGATGATCGCGGCCTGGCGCCACGCGCGGGAACTCGACGAGACGTCGCGGTGGGTAGCGCAGGGCCTGGTGCTGAGCATGGCCGTCGCATGCCTGTTCAACTCCTTCTTCCACGATGCGTCGCCCGGCCGCGCATTCGTGCTCCTGCTCGCCGTCGCCATGGTGTCCAGGCCCGCGGGGGTTCCCGCCCCTTCGGCAGGCCCGCCGGCCCCGGCCGGGGCCGATCCATGAGCCGTCCCGCCGGCTCCGTCCGGCAGGCGCCCGACGTACAGGACGTCAGCGCACGCCCCCGCCTGTCGGTCATCCTCATCACGCTCAACGAGGCGCACGGCCTGGAGCGCTGCCTGCGCTCCGTCGACTTCGCCGACGAGATCGTCGTGGTCGACTCGGGCAGCACCGACGACACCGTCGCGCTCGCGCGGGCCGCCGGAGCCCGCGTGGCGGTGCAAGCCGACTGGCCCGGTTTCGGCAGGCAGAAGAACCGCGCGCTCGATCTTGCCACGGGCGACTGGGTCCTCTCCATCGATGCCGACGAGGTCGTCACGCCAGGCCTGCGGGATGCCATCCTGGCGGCCGTCCGCGCGCCGGGCCACGCCGACGCCTTCCGGATCCGGCGCCGCTCGTGCTTCGCCGGGAAGCCGCTGCGGTTCGGTGACTGGCTGGGCGACCGCGTGGTGCGCCTGTTCCGGCGGGGCCGGGCGCGCTTCAGCGACGACGTGGTCCACGAGCGCCTCGTCCATGATGGACCCGCGCCCGTCCTCGACGGGCTGCTCATGCACTACACGGTCGACTCGCTGGCCGATGCGCTCGACAAGGCCAGGCGCTATGCGCAGGACGGCGCGCCGCGCGTGGCGGCGCGCGGCCGCGGGGGACTGGCCTCCGCGCTCGGCCACGCGGGCTGGACCTTCCTGCGGGGATACGTGCTGCGTGGCGGCTTCCTCGACGGCCGGCTGGGCCTCGTCCTTGCGTGGTGCAATGCCTCCGGGACCTGGCAGCGCTACCGCATCGCGGGCCGCCTGCGCGCCCGGCAGCGACGCGGAGATGGCTAGGGATCGCTGCAGGACTGCGTGACTTGGCGCGTTTTGGCGCATGCTGGCGGAAGGCGTATCCTCTGGGCGAAATTCCCCCAGATTCGATCGCCTGGAGAACCCGATGCCCGCCAAGAACCCCGCCGAACGCTATCCCCTGGCCGAACTCGGCGGTCTGCCCGAGGACATCCGGGACATGCTGCTCGGCGTGCAGGAGAAGGCGGGCTTCGTGCCGAACGTCTTTCTCAAGCTCGCCCGGCGTCCCGCGGAGTTCCGCGCCTTCCTCGCCTACCACGATGCGCTCATGCTGCGCGAGGAAAGCTCGCTCACGAAGGGCGAGCGCGAGATGATCGTGGTGGCCACCAGCGCGGCGAACCAGTGCCTCTACTGCGTGGTCGCCCACGGCGCCCTGCTGCGCATCTACGAGAAGAAGCCGCTCCTCGCCGACCAGGTCGCGACCAACTATCGCAAGGCCGACATCACGCCCCGCCAGCGCGCCATGCTCGACTTCGCGATGAAGGTCGCCACGGATTCCGCGGCGCTGTCCGATGCGGACTTCGAGGCGCTGCGGGCGCACGGCTTCAGCGACGAGGATGCCTGGGACATCGGCGCGATCGCGGCGTTCTTCGCGCTGTCGAACCGGATGGCGAATCTCTCGGGCATGATGCCCAACGACGAGTTCTACCTGATGGGCCGCGTGCCGAAGCCGCCGAAGGCCGCGGAGCAGGGCGGTTCCCCCGGGCGCGGCAAGGGCTGAGCGGGCGCGTTCCGGCCCACGGGATGTCGCGGACTTGATCCCGGCGCCGGGAATTGTTCGAATCGGTACTCCCGGCCCGCCCCGGCGGGCGGAGTTTTTTTGGCCAACATCATCAACGAAAGGAATCCATGACCGTATCGCAAGGACTGATCTTCCGTTCGATCGCCTTCGTCTTCCTGATGATCGTGCTGCTGCCGGCGGCGCGCGCCATCGAGATGGTGAGCGTCGACCGTGACGAGATCAACATGCGAAGCGGTCCCGGCACGCAGCACAAGTCGAACTGGCTTCTGAGCCGCGGCTATCCGCTGATGATCATCGGTCGCAAGGGCGACTGGCTCCACGTGCGGGACTTCGAATCCGACGAAGGCTGGGTCTACGGCCCGATGACGGCGCACAAGCCCCACATGGTGGTCAAGTCCAAGGGGCCGGTGAACATGCGCAGCGGCCCGGGCAGCAACGCCAAGGTGATCGGCTCCGTGCAGCGCGGCGACGTCCTGCGCACGATCGAGCAGCGCCAGGGCTGGGCCAAGGTCGAGACGCAGGCCGGTGCGGTCGGCTGGGTTTCGCGCGACCTGCTGTGGGGATACTGAGCGCCGCCGCCCGGGCGGAAATCGCGCGCCGCTGCGCGGCCTTCGAGCGCGCGCGGGTCGCCTGGACCGGCGAGGGGACGCCGCGTCATGCCGCGGTCGCGATCGCCATCACCGATGCCGAGGACGGCTCGCCGGCCTTCGTCCTCACGCGGCGCGTCTCGAGGCTGCGCGCCCACGCCGGCCAGTGGGCGCTGCCCGGCGGCCGGCTCGATCCGGGCGAGACCGCGATCGAGGCGGTGCTGCGCGAGCTCGAGGAAGAAGTTGGCCTCGCCCGCGCCGAGCGGGACATCCTCGCCGTGCTGGACGACTATCCGACGCGATCGGGATACCTGATCACGCCGGTGGTGGTCTGGGGCGGCGATGCGGCCCTGTTGCGGCCCAATCCGGACGAGGTCGCCTCGGTGCACAGGATTCCTCTCGCCCAGATCGAGGCGAGCGACGCGGTCGACTTCACACGGATCCCCGAGAGCGATCGACCGGTGGTCCGCCTGCGCATGGGCGAGCGCTTCATCCATGCGCCCACGGCCGCCGTGCTCTACCAGTTCCGCGAGGTGCTGGCCGGGCGCATCACGCGGGTCGACGGACTCGAGCAGCCGGTCTTCGCCTGGCGCTGAACGGTCCGCGGCCTCATTGACGGCGGCGTCACCAGCGCAGCGCGCCGCAGGAGAGGTGGGCCTTCCCGGTGCCGACCGGCAGGGGCGCGCCTCGCCCAGCCTCAGGATCCGGGTGTTCCCGCCTTGTCCAGCAGCCCCGCGAGCGTCGCCGGGGCGATCTCGACCGGCTCGCCGTGCGGCGTGCGCGCCGCGGCGTCGGCCCAGGCGTCGCGCAGGCCGGCGAGCGCGCCCTCGGTGGCGAGCCCCTTGTCGCGCACCAGCTGCTCGAGCGCGTCGAGCCAGTGCAGGTAGTAGGTGTCGCCGAGATCGGCATCGCCGGCCGCCTGCGCGCGGCGGATCGCGCCGGAAAGGGCCTCCGCCCATTCGGTCCATGCGAAGGCGCCGCGGGCGTGCAGATGGACCGCCATCGCGAAGGCCTGCGCCTGCCATGGCTCGGCGAAGACCGGTCCGTCCTCGTCGGCCGGAAGGAGCGGCAGGTCGCACCAGACGTTCTTCATTGCGGATTCACCGGTTCGAGATAGGGTTCCCAGGCGTCGATCAGCACGGCCAGGCCCGCCTCGCCCTCGTCGCCCCAGAGCTCGCGGCCATCGAACTCGACCGCGTAGAGCCACTGCGGATCCTCCGGGTAGGGCGGCTCCTCGCCGGTGGCATGCACATCCGGGAAGACATGGAAGCCATGGACCATGCGAACGACGCCGATCTTGCCGCGGGCGTACACCGGCAGGCGGGTGTGGCCGGTGGGCATCGCGGTGCTCGTGCGAACCCGGTCGCCGACGGCGAAGCGCGCCGGCCGGGTGGGCTCCCGCTCCGTGGGAGAGCCGCGGGCGAGCGTGGCGTCGACATCGGCCGCGCGCAGCTTGCGCGGCAGGCTCACGGGAGGAACGTGCATCCTGCCGGTCTCCAGCTCCTCCTTCGTGGCCATGCCGTAGCGCAGCAGCTGCGCCTCCAGCGCATCGATCCAGATCTGGTAGTAGCTGTTCGAACGGTAGCGCTCGACCGGCAGGGACTCGCGTTGCGACCGCGAGTGATCGATCGTCCAGCGGCCCGAGGCGCCGAGCGCGACGGTAATCGCCATCGCCATGGGCTCCCAGCTCGCGTGAAAGAGCGGCTCGTCGGTCTCGGGCTCGACGCGGCCGAAGCCGGGCATGCCGCCGATGTCGGCCGAGGGTCGCCATTGGCTCATGTCAGGCCACCTCCAGGCTGTCGGGGGACAGGGCGAGTCCGGTGCCGATCATCGAATCGCGCGTCACCAGCTCCGCCAGCCGCTCGGCGCTCCAGCCCTCGGTGCCGGCCGGGCGCATCGGCAGGACCAGGTAGCGCATCTCGGCCGTGGAGTCCCAGACGCGGACGCGCGTGGCCTCCGGCAGTTCCACGCCGAACTCGGCGAGCACCGCCCGCGGCTCGCGCACGGCCCGCGAGCGATAGGGGGCCGACTTGTACCAGACCGGCGGCAGGCCCAGCACCGGCCAGGGATAACAGGAGCACAGGGTGCACACCACCATGTTGTGCGTCTCGGGCGTGTTCTCGACGACCGTCATGTGCTCGCCCTGGCGCCCGGTGAAGCCCATGGAGTGGATGGCGGCGGTGGCGTCGCGGCGCAGCCAGTCGAGGAACTCCGGGTCCGTCCAGGCGCGCGCGACCACCGCGGCGCCGTTGCGCGGCCCGACGCGCGTCTCGTAGGTGTCCACGATGCGGTCCAGCGCTTCCGGGTCGATGTAGCCCTTGGCCGTCAGGAGCGACTGCAGCGCCCTCACGCGAAGGTCCATCGGCGAAAGCTCCGAGCCGTGCTCGTGGTCGTGGTCGTGGTGGTGATGGTGGTCGTCGTCGTGGCCTGACATGTCGGCTGTCCCTCTGTCTTTCTTGCAGCCAAGGCTATCACTGCCGGGGACGGGAGGCGAGCCATGCCCCCGCGGCGCCTCCGCAATGCCCCGACATCGCGACGGGCCGCCTCGTTCCCGCCGGCCGAACTGGGGCAAGATTCGACCTGTGCGGGCCGGTTCGCGGCCACGACATCCAAAGGGGGAGAGCGATGGAACTCGGACTTGCCGGAAGGGTCGCGATCGTCACGGGCGCCAGCCAGGGCATAGGGCGCGCCACCGCCGAGCGGCTCGCCGCCGAAGGCGCGCGCGTCACGATCTGCGCGCGCGGCGAGGAAGCCCTCGACCGCCTCGCCGTCGACATCCGCGACGCGGGCGGCGAGGTCCTGCCCGTCGTCGCCGACGTATCGAAGCCCGAGGACCTGGCCCGCCTGGTCGGTGCGACGGTCCATGCCTTCGGCGGCGTCGACATCCTCGTCAACAACGCGGGCACCGCCGCCACCGGCAAGTTCGAATCGATCACGGACGAGGCCTGGCAGGCCGATCTCGACCTCAAGCTGTTCGCCGCGATCCGCCTGATACGGCTCGTGGTCCCGCTCATGCGCGAGCGTGGCGGCGGGCGCATCGTCAACGTGACGAACATCGGCGCCAAGGCGCCGCCCGCCCGCAGCATGCCGACCACGGTGAGCCGCGCCGCGGGCCAGGCGATGACCAAGGCCCTGTCGAAGGAGCTCGCGCCGGACGGCATCCTCGTCAACACCGTGTGCATCGGCCTCGTCAGGGCCGGCCAGCACGAGGGCCATGCGCGGCGCGCCGGCCTGGCGCTGGAGGACTACTACGCGAAGCTAGGGGGTTCGATCCCGCTCGGCCGGGTCGGTCGCGCCGAGGAGGCCGCCAACGTGATCGCCTTCCTCGCGTCCGAGGCCGCCAGCTTCGTCACCGGTTCGAGCATCAACATCGACGGCGGGCAGTCGGCCGTCTTCTGAACCGGAAGGCGCGCCGGCGCGGTCGCCCGCCGGCCGTTCCGGCAACGCCGCCGACAGCCCGGCCGCGTGCCGCGCGCGGGATTCGCGCCGCGCGATCCAGACGGTCGACGCGAGGATGATGGTGCCCCCGAACAGCGTCGAGAGGGCGGGCACGTCCGCGAAGATCAGGAAGCCCAGGATGGAGGCCCACACCAGGTCCAGGAAGCGCACCGGCTGGGTGGCCGAGATGTCGGCGACCGCGAAGGAGCGGGTCAGGCAGTAGTGCCCGAGGCTGCCGAGCAGCCCGCTGACGACGAACCAGGCCCATTGCGCCGTCGTGGGCGGCGTCCATGCCATCAGCGCGAGCGGCAGCGAGAACCCGGCGACCACGATCGACTGCCAGACGACGATCACCGCCGGGCTGTCGCGCCGGGTGAGCGCCTTGGTGATGAGGAACGAGCCGGCGAACAGCGGCGCCGAGCCGAGCATCACGAGGGCGTACAGCAGCTCGCCGCCGGCGAGCTTCGGTCCGACCACCACGAGCACGCCGCCGAAGCCGACCAGCGCGGCGATCCAGCGCGACAACAGCATCTTCTCGCGGAAGAAGATCGCGGCGCCGAGCATGATGAAGATCGGCGTGGTGAAGCCGATCGCCGTCATGTAGGCGAGGGACAGGTGGGGCAGGGCGGTGAACCAGAGCATCAGCCCCGATGTATGGACCACGCCTCGCCACAGCTGGCCGCCCAGGCCGTTGGGGCGGTACCGGGCGAGGCCCTGGCGCAGCATGATGGGCAGCATGACGAGCAGCCCGAACAGGTAGCGCAGGAACTGCGCCTGCATCGGGGCGAGCTCGGTCGTCATCCACCGCAGCAGGGCGTTGAGCAGGGCGAAGCTGATGCCTGCGGCAATGCTCCAGAGCATGCCCCGCAGCACCGGATCGAGCGCGGCGGCGCGCTCCACGACGCCGTTGGCGCGCGCGCGCAGGCCCCGGCCGCGCCGGCGCCAGGCACGACCTCGACGGCGCAGGCCCTGCAGCTGCGCGAAGCCGGGACCGCGGCGGTTCATCGGTGCGGCGAGCCTCGCACGTCGCTCACGTCTTCCGGCGCCTCAGGTGAGGATGATGTCGTACACGGTCTGGCCGTAGGACGACTCGACCTGCAGCGCGATCGGCTTGCCGATGTCGTCGCCGAGCGATGCGAGCGGCTGGCTCTCCTCCTCGAGGAAGAGGTCGATCACTTCCTGCGAGGCGAGGATGCGGAACTCGCGCGGATTGAACTGGCCAGCCTCGCGCTGGATCTCGCGCAGGATCTCGTAGCAGATCGACCGGGCCGTCTTGACCTGGCCGACGCCGTGGCAGACCGGGCAGGGCTCGCACAGCAGGTGGGCGAGCGACTCGCGGGTGCGCTTGCGCGTCATCTCGACCAGGCCGAGGGAGGTGAAGCCGCTGACGCTCGTCTTCGTGCGGTCGTTGGCCAGCGCGCGCCGCAGTTCCTGCAGCACGGCCTCGCGATGCTCGTGGCCCGCCATGTCGATGAAGTCGACGATGATGATGCCGCCGAGGTTGCGCATGCGCAGCTGGCGGGCGATTGCGTGCGCCGCCTCGAGATTGGTGCGGAAGACGGTGTCGTCGAAGTTCCTGCCTCCCACGTAGCCGCCGGTGTTGACGTCGATCGTCGTCATCGCCTCGGTCTGGTCGAAGATCAGGTAGCCGCCGGACTTGAGATCCACCCGGCGCGACAGCGCGCGCTCGATCTCGTCCTCGATGTTGTGCAACTCGAAGATCGGTCGGTCGCCGGTATAGGCGCGCAGCTTGCCGAGTACCGCGGGCGAATAGTCCTTGGCGAACTCGCGCAGGCGCGCGAGCTCGGCCGCATCGTCCACCAGGATCGCGCTCGTGGATTCCGTGAGGAGGTCGCGCAGCACCCGTTCGCCCAGCGAGAGTTCCTCGTAGAGCAGGCTCGGGGCGGGCCGTTCGCGGCTCGCGTCGAGGATCTGCTGCCAGCGCTTGCGCAGGTAGGAAACGTCCGCGCGCATCTCGGCCTCGCCGGCATCCTCCGCCGACGTGCGGATGATGTACCCGCCCTTCTCGTCCTCGGGAAGCACCGCCTGCAGGCGCTGGCGCAGCTGCGTCCGGTCGGCCTCGTCGCCGATGCGCTGGGACACGCCGATGTGGGGGTCCTGCGGCAGGTAGACGAGCAGGCGGCCCGCGATGCTGATCTGGGTGGCGAGCCGTGCTCCCTTGCTGCCCAGCGGATCCTTGAGCACCTGGACGAGCAGCGGCTGGCCCTCGTAGAGCACCTTCTCGATCGGCAGCGTGGGCTGGCCATGCGCGCGCGACTGCCAGAGGTCGGCCACATGCAGGAAGGCGGCGCGTTCCAGGCCGATGTCGATGAAGGCCGACTGCATGCCGGGGAGGACCCGGGTGACCTTGCCCACATAGATGTTGCCCACCAGCCCCCGGGTGGCCGCACGCTCGATGTGCAGTTCCTGCACGGCGCCCTGCTGCACGAGGGCGACACGGGTCTCGTGGGCTCGGTAGTTGACCAGGATCTCTTCGGAGAACATCGTCGCGGACGCGGCGCGGGGCCCCCGCGACGGTCTCAGGGCAGACCGCGCAGCAGGCAGTGCGTTTCGTAGAGCGGAAGGCCCATGATACCGGAGTCGCTGCCGTCGATCCGGCGCACGAAACGCCCGGCGTAGCCCTGGATGCCGTAGGCACCGGCCTTGTCGAGCGGGTCGCCGGTGCCGACGTAGGCGGCGATGTCGGCCGCGCCCAGGCGGGCGAAGCGTACCCGCGAATTCGACAGCCGATGGTCGATGCGCCTGCCGCGCGCCAGCGCCACCGCCGTGAGCACACGGTGCGTGCGCCCGGAAAGCGCCCGCAGCATCGCGGCGGCCTCCCCGGCATCGGCCGGCTTGCCCAGGATGCGGCCGCCGAGCGCGACCGTGGTGTCGGCAGCGAGGACCGGCGCGGGCGGCAGGCCGCGCGCCTGGCGTCGCGCCTCGCCGGCCCGTGCCTTGGCGATCGCGACCCGCACGACGTAGTCGCTCGGGCGCTCGCCGGGGTCGATCGCTTCCAGCGCCTCGGCCGCCTCGGCCTCCTCGGCATTCGGCGCGAGCAGCTCGAAGCGCACGCCGATGCGCTCGAGCAGTTCCTGTCGTCGGGGGCTGGCGGAGGCGAGATAGATCATGCGCGATGGTAGGGATGGCCGGCGTTGATCGACCAGGCCCGGTAGAGCTGCTCGGCGAGCAGCACCCGGACGAGGGGATGGGGCAGGGTCAGGCTCGACAGGCGCAGGGTTTCGTCGGCCGAGGCCTTGAGGGCGGGATCGAGCCCGTCGGGGCCCCCGACGAGGATGGCGACGGGTCGGGCCTCGTCACGCCAGGCGGCGAATCGGCCGGCCAGGGCGGCGGTGTCGACCTCGCGCCCTCGCTCGTCGAGCACGACCCGGCGCGCCGAAGGCGGCATGGCCGCCTCGATGCGGGCGGCCTCCTCGCGCAACCAGCGCGCCGCGTCGGCGGAGCGGCCGCGCTGTGCGGCGCGGACCTCGCGCCATTCGAGGCGGATCTCGCCCGGCAGCCGACCCGAGTAGTCGGCCACCGCCTGCTCCACCCAGGCGGGCATGCGGGTTCCGACCGCGATCACCCGCAGCTGCATGCT
>Ga0079224_100009141_pt1 | contig 13481 bp, 11 predicted proteins | sample Stecom2015_FD_80414 | JGI IMG/M metagenome (GOLD analysis project Ga0079224, IMG submission 80414) | Agricultural soil microbial communities from Utah to study Nitrogen management - Steer compost 2015 | ecosystem: Environmental > Terrestrial > Soil > Agricultural land | place: USA: Utah... | reverse complement strand
TAGGGTGTAAGGTATAGGGTGTAAGGTATAGGGTGTAGGGTGTAAGGAGTGAGGTAGAAGGTGTGATTAGATGCCGGGCCTCAGAAGCTAAACTCTTGAAATTCCTATTATTTAAAAACATTCTAAATAGCTGTGTTTGACAAAGTTTTGACACTGTAACAAGCGTATAGATGTACTTTTGTCGACAGTATAATATAGAGAGGGTAAAGAGACCTTGGAGCATCTTAAAGTAATAGCATTTACACACAAGCACGTTGACCTAAAAGATTTAGGCAATTTGGTTATTTGTAATGAAGAGCTTGAAAGCCGATTGATTAACGTCAAAAACAATTTTGACATCGAAGAGATTTTTTACGTAGGCACATGCAATCGGGTTGAATTCGTTTTTCATGGAAAACATACCTTAACAAGTGAGTTCGTGAAGAACTTTTTGCGTGGATTGAATTTTTGTGTGCCTGATGAACAATTTGATCAATTTCTTAATCAGGTGACTACTTATGAAGGACTGGATGCTTTACATCATTTATTTAGGATGTCCTGTTCTTTGGAGAGTTTAGTTGTCGGAGAAAAGGAAATATTAGCGCAGGTTCGACGAGCTTATGAAAGATGTCGTAAAGGGGGATTAACGGGTGATTTTATGCGCTTAATGATGAACAGTTTGGTGAAGACGGCTAAGGAGGTTTATACACATACCATGATCTCCCGTAATCCGGTGTCCGTTGTATCATTAGCCTATCGTAAATTAAGAGATCTCAAGTTCACTGATAATCCCCGTATCTTATTAGTAGGCGCAGGTGAAACCAACCAAAATATCTCAAAATACCTACAAAAACATAAATTTTCAAACTTCGTAGTATTCAACCGTACAATGGATAAAGCGGAACGTTTAGCGAAAGAGTTAAATGGCCGAGCCTTTCCATTAAGCGAGTTAAGGCACTATAAGGAAGGATTTGATATACTGATTACCTGTACAGGTTCTACAGAACCTGTTATCACACCGTCTATTTATGCCAGTTTGCTAAATGGGGAGACATCCAAGAAGATAGTCGTTGATTTGGCAATCCCGAACGATGTTTCGGAGGAGGTACTTGCTGAAAACGCAATACACTACATAGAAGTTAGCGGCTTGCAGGCAATTGCGAATAAGAATCTTCAGGAACGTTATAACGAACTTATCCATGCGGAAAGAATTATTGAAAACAATGTTGCTGAGTTTTTACCTATTTTAAAACAGCGAAAGGTAGAAATAGCCATGCGCCAAGTACCCGAAAGAGTGAAGGATATAAAATCTTTTGCATTGAATACGGTCTTTGCTAACGAGCTTAATTCCTTGGATGCCAGTTCCAGAGAGGTTTTGGAAAAGGTTATTAACTATATGGAGAAAAAATATATCAGCGGTCCGATGGTGCTTGCAAAGGAAATATTAATCGCAAAAAGCAAAGAGACGGCAGAAAATTAGGGGGTAGGGTTTCTTTCTACACATTGCTTTTAGCTTATCACATTATTTTTTTTATTTTTATAGCAATTAAAGATGGTTATCTAACAATACACCATCTTTTTTGGCATTTAGTGAAGTGTTTTAATTGAAGCATCGGATTCTAGCTGCGCTGAATGGATTCAATGAATAGATAGTGGACGAATAAAGGGAGTATTCCAAGGGCGGAATAAAAGTTGAGTTGGGTAATGAGGGTTAGAAAATGGATTATTTACAATTGCAACATATATTATAAAGGTGGACAGAACGCTTATTATTGGAACAAGAGGTAGCGATTTGGCTTTGTGGCAAGCTAACCATGTGAAAGATCGTTTAGCTACAATTGGCGTACAAGCAGAGCTTAAAGTTATTAAAACACAGGGAGATAATATACAGCATCTTCGTTTAGATAAATTAGAAGGCAAGGGTTTTTTTACGAAAGAATTGGAAGAAGAACTGCTTGCTGAAAAAATCGACATTGCCGTACATTCGCACAAAGATCTTCCTACTGCAAATCCACCTGGATTAAGAATTGCAGCGGTATCTGAAAGAGAAGATCCTTCAGAATTATTGATTATTCTGAAAGATTGCGTTGATCTTAAGAAAAGATTATCCGTTAAACATAACGCCATTGTTGGCACTTCCTCCAATCGGCGGAAAGCACAGTTGTTGGCTTTCAGACCGGATTTGGAAATCGAAGATTTACGAGGTAATGTAAATACTCGTTTACAAAAGTTGCGTGATGAAAAATATGATGCTATCATGTTGGCAAAAGCGGGTGTTGAACGTTTGAAATTAGATTTAAGCGAGTTTCATGTGGAAATCATACCTCCAACGGAAATTATTCCGGCTCCCGCTCAGGGCGTTTTAGCTATTCAAATTCGTGAATCCGATCATACATTGTATGAAGTTTTGCAAAAACTGCATCAAAAAGATGTGGCTGAAACTATAGGAGTAGAGCGTAAAGTCCTTAACCTTTTTGAAGGAGGATGTCATATGCCATTAGGTTGTTACTGTCGGAAAACTACAACCGGTTATGAAGTTTGGACTGCAAAAGCTAAAGACGGAGAAAGCTTTCCTACACGTTTATATCTTAAAGCGGAAAGTGCTGCTGGCTTGGCAGAAGAGATTGTAGAGAAATTTGATCCGGATAGAAAATTGCCAAGTTCCGTTTTTATCACCCGTGAACTTGCTGACACCTCTTTTCTGAAGCGGTCCTTGGAACAACATCATATAAAAGTTGAAGGGCGATCGCTCATTAAAATTTTTTCCATTATAAATACCTTGGATCCATATATACTCAAATATGTTCGATGGGTATTTTTTAGTAGTAAAAATGGAATCGAAAATTTTTTCAAGCTTAAACCGAGACTTAGTAAACATGTGCAATATGCCGTAGTTGGTCGGGGTTCCGAAGAAGCTTTAAGAAGCCATGGGATTATACCTGCGTTCACTGGAGAAGCCGAGGGGATTGAAATGGAAAAAGTGGGAGATGCCTTCGCCCAAGTAGCAGCAGGTTCTACAGTACTATTTCCTCGCGCAAAAGGCTCGCTGCAAACCATTCAAAGTCGGCTAACTGCCGATACGAAGGTTATTGATTTACCGGTTTATGAAACGCGTATTGATGAGCAGGTAGAAGGCTCGGGAGCGGATGTCCTAATCTTTACTAGTCCAACCAATGTTGAAGCCTACTTTAAAGATAACCTGGTAGAGCCGGGGCAGAAAGTGATCAGTATCGGTAACTCTACAGGAAAAAAGCTCGAGGAGATAGGAGTTCAATACACATTGCCTTTCTCACCTGACGAGCTGGGGTTGGCAGAAGCAGTTTTTGCACTGAATTACAGTAAGGGAAAGCCGACGAAAAATGATTCATCAGGAACTGTCACCCCATTGCTATAATATGTTTTGCTACTTCAATCGCACATTTTCATGCTTATCTTTGTAACAAGAAAAATCTCAAAAGCTTCGTGTACGAGCACCTCCCTTTTTCTTTCGAAAATACCTGGTGTTTAGCTTGTAAAGCTACGAGATTTGTCTTGAGAGATTAAGATTAAAAAAAAGAAAATGATTTATCGACAACGTAGATTACGTAAAAATCCAATTGTGAGGGAGATGGTGGCAGAAACTCATCTGTCAAAGGATATGTTTATATATCCTTATTTTATCGTTCCAGGAAATCAACTAAAACATGCCTTGCCCTCCTTACCGGGTATACACCATTTTTCTATTGATAAACTGATAGAGGACGTAGCAATTGGATTGAAACTGGGCGTTAATAAAATCATGCTTTTTGGGGTTGGAGAAGAGAAGAGTGCGGATGCACACACGGCTTATGATCACCATGGGCTGGTTCCTAAAGCCATCAGAGCACTTCGAGAAGCTTTTGGTGAAGATCTATATATTGTAACGGATGTCTGTGTATGTTCTTACACGACACACGGACACTGTGGGATTTTAGAACATGATTATGTTCAGAATGATGCCACCATCGACGTGTTAACAAAAATGTCACTTGCGCATGCGGAGGCCGGGGCGGATATGTTAGCTCCTTCCGATATGATGGACGGCAGAATTAGTGCAATCAGAAAGGCACTGGATGAAAATAACCAGGTAAACGTAGCGATTATGTCGCATGCAACAAAATTTGCTTCCTCTTATTATGGTCCATTCAGGGAAGCAGCAGATTGTGCTCCAAGCAAAGGAGATCGAAAGGCTTATCAGATGGATTTCAGAAATCCTAATGAGGCATTAAGAGAAGCCTTTTTAGATGAGCAAGAGGGCGCTGATGTGCTAATGATTAAACCGGCTTTAGCTTATCTGGATGTTATTAGTAGGATCAAGGATGAAACCACTTTGCCTTTGGCATGCTATAATGTTTCAGGCGAATTTGCAATGGTTAAAGCAGCTGCGCAAAACGGCTGGATAGACGAGCAAAAAATTGTAATGGAAACCATGTATGCTTTTGCTCGTGCGGGTGCTCGTATAATTACCACTTATCATATTAGAGATATGGTAGAGCAGCAGTGGATTTAATGGAATGTTGAGTAGTTAAATAGGGAAGTAGTTAAGTGGTTAAGAATGATGAATACCCCACTTAACGTTTTAACGACTCTACTACTTAACGTCTAGACAACTCAACTACTTAACGTTTCAACAAATAACGAACATGTTAGATTCCATAAAAAAAATGTTTTCGGGAAATGAGGAAGAGGTACGGGTGGCCGGGTCTAAAGCAGACATATCGCGCGAGAAGTCTGCAATTTTGTTTGAGAAAGCAAAAAAGTACTTTCCGGGTGGCGTAAATTCGCCTGTGCGGGCTTTTAAATCGGTATACGGCACCCCTTTATTCATTGAGAAAGGCGATGGATGTTTTTTGTGGGACGCTGATGGAAATCAGTTTATAGATTTCTGTTGCTCTTGGGGTCCGCTTATTCTTGGCCATAATCATCCCAAAATAAGGGAAGCCGTCATTTCTACACTCCAGCATGGGCTGAGTTTCGGAGCACCAACAGCCTTGGAAAATGAATTAGCGGAGTTAATTCTTAAAAATAATAAATATATCCAAAAGCTACGATTTGTCAGTTCCGGTACAGAGGCTGTTATGTCGGCCATCCGTTTGGCTAGGGGCTATACCAAAAGGGATAAGATCATTAAATTTGAGGGCTGTTACCATGGGCATTCGGATTCTTTATTGGTGAAAGCTGGCTCTGGATTGGTAACTTTTGGTGAGACTTCCTCTTTAGGTGTGCCTAAAGCATTTGCCGATGAAACAGTGGTAATCGGCTTGAACGATAAAGAGGCTTTGGAACGTGCTTTTGCTGAATTTAAAGAAGAAATTGCAGCTGTTATTATTGAGGGAATCCCTGCAAATAACGGCTTATTGATGCAGAATAAAGAATATATCGAATTTCTGCGTAAGATAACAAGCGATCACGGGAGTTTACTTATTTTTGATGAAGTGATTACCGGTTTTCGTCTGGGATTTGAAGGCGCAGCGGCTTATTACGACGTGCATCCGGATATTATAACCTACGGAAAAATAATTGGGGGAGGGATGCCTGTTGGCGCTTATGGATCCTCGGAGGAAATTATGGGTTATATTTCACCTGACGGCGGCGTTTACCAGGCAGGCACCTTATCCGGCAATCCAGTTGCGATGGCTGCGGGGATTGCACAGCTAAGCGAACTGAATAAACCCGGATTTTATAAAGAATTAAATAAGAAGGCAGCTGAATTTTCAGCTTCCATACAACGATATGCAAGCGCAAAAAATTATAAGGTACGTGTGTTTAACGTAGGGTCTATATTTTGGATTGCCTTTACTGATAAAGATAATATCCAGGCCGCATCTGATATTGAAGCAGAAAGCATGGATAAATATAAGGTAATGCATCGGGAATTGCTGAATAGAGGTGTCTACCTCGGACCTTCGGGCTATGAGGTTGGTTTTGTTTCGGCTGCCCATTCGAAAATAGAACTAGAGAAAGCGAAAAGGGCTATATTTGAAAGCTTGGATGTGGTGTTTAAGTAGGTGTTAGGACTTAGGTATTAGCTTTTAGCTTATAAGCTTGAATTAGCTAACAACTAACAACTAACAACTAACAACTAATTAGGTATGCGAAAGCCATTGTTTTTATTTTATTTTCTTGTCTTCTATGCAATAGCGCAGATTGTATGGTGGGGAATGCTTTTAATGGAACTGGAGCCATTACGAAAAGGCATGGTGATAGGTGAGGGGTTTATTTTTATGACCATCTTTTTGGTGGGTGCTATTAAGCTGAAAAGAGCTTTCGTACACGAGCATAAAACACATAAACAACAACATAACTTTCTTCTTTCCGTTACACACGAGCTAAAGTCGCCCTTAGCTTCAATTAAATTGTATATACAAACCATATTAAAACGTGATCTGAATAAAGAGCAACGGGATCAATTCCTATCAAATTCTCTAAAAGATATTGAGCGTCTAGACGATTTAGTGGAAAATGTGCTGCTAGCAACTAAACTGGAAAGTGTAGGCAAAAGTATTCCAAAAGAGGAATTTGATTTTTCGGAGCTGACCGGACGAATAGCTGATCGATTGCAGGTACATTCCTGCACCTCCCAGATTATTAAAACGGATATTCAGCCAAACATTTTTTTTGTCGGTGATAAGCTGGCTATCACTTCAGTTGTCACCAATTTAATTGAGAATGCTATCAAATATTCGCCACCGTGTGCACATGTTAATGTGCGACTGTATAAACAAGATGGGCAGATACGGTTCTCAGTGGCTGATTTAGGAATAGGCATTAATGATGAGGAAAAAAAACGTATTTTTAATAAATTTTATCGTGTGGGGAGTGAAGATACCCGTAAAACTAAAGGTACGGGATTAGGGTTATACATTGTAAAATCAGTATTAGATAAACACAACGCCCAAATTAAAGTATTAAATAACACTCCTACAGGGAGCATTTTTGATGTAACATTTAATTGATTATGCAAGCAAAACAACGCATACTTCTCGTAGAAGATGAAGAGCACTTGCTCGAAGCCATCAAGTTGAATCTTGAATTGGAAGGATATAAAGTAACTACTGCTACAGATGGAAAAAAGGCACTTAAAAAGTTCAAGGAAGAACGATTTAATTTGATCATCCTTGATGTCATGATACCGGAAATTGATGGATTCCAAGTTGCTGAGACTATTCGACTGGAAAATACAGAAGTGCCCATTATGTTCCTCACGGCCAAGAATACAAGCGAAGATCGTATTACCGGTTTAAAAAAAGGTGCTGATGATTATCTAGTTAAACCTTTTAACCTGGAAGAACTTATCCTTCGAGTGGGCAATTTAGTGAGAAGAGGCATGAAAGGTGACGACCTGAAAGAGTTAAATTCTTATCAAATCGGCGACAAAACGATTTATTTCAACTCGTTCGAGTTACACCACGCCGACGGAACGATTACCGCTTTAACAAAAAAAGAAACGATGCTCCTTAAGTTATTAATCGAGCGAAGAAATGAAGCCGTGTCCCGCGAGCAGATTTTAGAAACCGTTTGGAATTACGATGTGTATCCTTCAACACGCACTATCGATAACTTTATTTTGACCTTCCGTAAGTATTTTGAGCCAGATCAGAAAAACCCGATCTATTTCCACTCGATCAGAGGTGTTGGTTATAAGTTTACCGATAACAAGACACATTAGCCTATGATGACTTCAAAAGCTCGACTAGGTGTTATCGTGCTTGCTTTATTGCTATTAGCTTATACGGTGTATGCAAAGACATACCAATTGACAGCCTTAATGGTTTGTTTGATTGGCTATACGATATGGAGTTACTATAGAGAAGGTACTGTACTCTTGGCTTCTGAGGCTTTTAAGAAGAAACAATATGATTTAGCGCGTAACCTTTTGGCCGATATCAAGAATCCTGATCATCTGCGAAAGAGGAGACGAAATTACTATGAATTTATCAGCGGTAGCTTGGATCTGCAATTACTTAATTATGATAGTGCGGAAAGACATTTCCAAATTGCCAGTAGATTGCCTTTTCGACGGAAAAGTGATAAGGCACTGATTTTTGTAAACCTGGCGAATATCAACTTAATGAAGAAAGACTATGATCGGGTGAAGACGTATCTGGAAAAGGTGAAGGAATTGGAAGTGAGTAGTCGAATTGCCCAGATTGTAAATAGAATAGAAAACGAAATACCAAAATAACGTGACCACAGCTATAAAAGATAGTTTATTTATCAGAGCTGCTTTTTCGCAGCCAACAGAACGCCCCCCGGTATGGATGATGCGGCAAGCGGGCAGATTTATGAAAGAATACTGGGATATAAAAAATAAATATTCTTTCTTGGAAATGTGTAAGACGCCTGAAATAGCGGCGGATGTAACCATGCTGCCTGTCGATTTGTTGGGAATTGATGCAGCTATTCTTTTTTCAGATATATTGGTAACGGCGGAAGCGATGGGCGGTGAATTGAGTTTTACGCAGGGAGTGGGGCCTAAATTTGCAAATCCGGTACGAAATGAAAGCGATATCGATGCCTTGCAAACCGACGTCGCGGATAAACTACAATATGTAGCTGATGCTATTCAGGTTATCCAACAACGACTTAATGGAGCAATTCCGTTAATAGGCTTTGCCGGGGCCCCTTTTACGGTTCTAAGTTATTTAATCGAAGGTGGATCATCCAAAGATTTTAAGCTTACTAAGCTTTTTTTGAACAACCAGCCGGAATTAGCCCATAAATTGTTAAAGAAGATTGCTGATGTGACGGTTACTTATCTGAACATGCAGATAAAGGCCGGAGTGAATGCGTTGCAGCTATTTGACAGTTGGGCACTTGCATTATCATGGGATGATTATAGCGAATTTTCTCACCAATATAATGCTGGAATTATTGCGCAACTTGATCGAAAAGATATACCGGTTATTTCTTTCTGTAAGGGAAGTTCGGTGTTTGCACCACTTATGGCCGAGGCGAAACCGGATGTGATCTCGGTCGACTGGAACGCAGACTTGAAACAAATAAAAAACAATTTGCCGAAAGGAATAGCCGTACAGGGTAACTTAGATCCCTTTATCTTATATGCTGACAAAGCGGTAATAAAGAAAAAAATTTTACATCTCTTCGAACGTATGCGTGGTGAGGAAGGTTTTATCTTCAATTTAGGACATGGCATCATGCCGGATATTCCTTTTGATAACGTAAAGTATGCAATTGATGTAGTAAAGGAGTTCAGGTATTAAGTTTTTTGTTGTCTGTTGTTGGTTATTTGTTATTCGTCCTAGATTTGATATTCTGGTTTAATCATTATCATAAAAGACATACATTTTTAACAACTAATAACTAACAACTAATAACGGAAAAATGTATTTATACGCAAAGGCTGTACATATTATCTTTGTTGTCTGCTGGATGGCGGGCCTATTTTATATGGTCAGGCTATTTATTTACCATACAGAAGCAAAACAGCAGTCTGAAAACGAGTACCACATTTTACATAAGCAGTTCGTTTTGATGGAACGCAAGTTGTGGTGGATTATCGCTACTCCATCTATGTATTTAACCATTATTGCTGCAGCGGTGATGATGCACCTGAATCCGGCTTGGTGGTCTCAACCGTGGATGCATGTCAAACTTACTTTTGTTTTAGGATTGATTGTCTATCATTTTATTTGCCAACGAATTATGTTTCAGCTGGCGGGAGAAACGAGCAAGTGGACCTCCATTAAACTTAGATTATGGAATGAATTAGCAACGGTTTTATTATTTGCTATCGTTTTTACGGTGGTGCTAAAAAGCGCTATAAACTGGATATATGGCGTGGTAGGTCTGGTACTATTTGCTGTCATGCTGATGATAGCTGTTAAGATCTACAAGAAGATACGGGAAAAGAGCAATTAGCCTATTGGCTAATTGCTGTTATTTTTCTTTCGAGCATGGCGTACTGGTTACCTAAGTATTTTTCCATATCCATCTGTTTGTATTTTTTGGAATTGTCTAGCATAGCATTCAAGAGGCCCATGCCTAAGCGAATATTACGTTCGTCTATAACATTTGGTTTATCTTTTGCGATTGCTAAATTATAATTGAGCTGCTCTATAATATAGTCGCCATTTCTTTTCATAAGCTCATTTGCTTTATTTTTTTCGTTTACTTCATATAAGGTATCCGATATAAAATAATAGTCAATCGCTTGATTCATACTTAAAACCTGTTTTGGAAGTACCTCTAGACACTTATTGACGACATCTTTGGCTTTTGCTTTTTGATCAACTTCCAGGAGCTCTCGAGATAAAATATTAAAATTGTTCGTGTATTGCGGAACGATGTTCCGGGTAAGGGGATCTAAGTAATTTAACTTATTCACATTCGCCCAGTTATATCGATGCATCAAGTTATGATACATAGCCCACCTATTGGTGTGCTGCGTATCGACCGGAGCCTTGGCAGTTGCTTTGGTGTTGGTTTTAGCTAAGTCTACCGGCATTAATCGGTATAACAGTCCTTCGTTTACGAAGTATTTGTCCAATCCCAGGGTTTCACTTGGTGGAATTTTGACAAAATAAATGGGACGCTTCCACGCATTATTTTTCAAAAGATCCAAAATTGCTAAGTCACCACGGGTGATATAGTTACGATTGAAATCCCATTCCATGCTATCGGTTATGAAGTCTTGCCAAGCTTTTGGTACCACCTTGTTTTTCATTACATCTTCCTTATTTACCATCAGCTTCATCTTCTTGGTAGGTAGAAAATTTTCTCCGGTGCGATCAGATTTGTCGTCGGGATGGTCCGACAACATAATGTCTAATAAATCTTTAATTTCCACCGGCTTGTCAATATGGTAATCCTCGTATACCAGATAGTCCCTTACACCTTTATCTACTTTTGCGGGTTCGATGTCTATAGGCAAGGGCGCTGAATTGTTGATCCTTTTGCGCATCTGCTTTAAATACCAATCAGAATTCAGATAGCCAATATTAACGATCCTGACATCCGGACGAATTCCTTCTACCTCTTGTGCATACCAAATAGGGAAGGTGTCGTTATCACCATAAGTAAATAAAATGGCATTTGGTTCACAAGATGCAAGATAATTGCGCGCATATAGATCTCTAGTTGTATACTTTTCCGATCGATCGTGATCATCCCAGCCCTGGTATAATAATAAAAACGGAACGGCGAGTAGACAGAGGAGCGTTGTTGAGAAAACCAACGATCGTTTCTTAGCTAGACTAGTCAATGCAATAACGCCAAGGCCAATCCAGATAGCGAAAGCGTAGAAAGCCCCTACATAAGCATAATCACGTTCGCGTGGTTGCATAGGTGTGTCGTTTAAATAAAGAACGATTGCCAATCCAGTGAAAAAGAAAAGAAGCAATACGATACTCATATCTTTTCTATTATGCTGATAGTGCCACCCTAAACCAATTAAGCCCAGTAGTAGTGGAAGAAAATAAAAGTGATTGCGAGATGGATCTTGCTTAACAGATGACGGTAAATCATATTGGCCTCCTAAACGCATATGATCGATCGCTTTAATTCCGCTTAGCCAATTTCCATCCGTAAGATTGCCGAATTGTCCCGATTCGTCGTTTTGCCTTCCAACAAAATTCCACATAAAATAACGCCAGAACATAACGCCTGCTTGATAGCTTGTGAAAAACTGCAAATTGCTCCAAAACGTTGGACGTTCATTTTCTGCTAAACGAAGCCAATGTTTGTAAAAATCGCTATCCTTTTGGCTGTGCACGCGTGGGAATAATGTCGTGCGATCATAGGTATATTCTGATTTATGTCCTACAATGGTGTATTTCTCGGCGTCTTTTCTATAAATCGGTGCTCCGTTTTCTACGGCGATCGGGTTGGAATCAAAATACTGACCTACGATTAATGGGCTGCGAGGGTATTGATCACGCGTTACGTATTCTAGGAAGGAGAAAATGTTGTCGGGATGATTATTATTGAGCGAAGGATTGGCTGTCCCTCTAACAAATACCATAACGAAGGAGCTATATCCAAAGAGCACAAAGCAGAAACAAAGTAGTATCAAATTTAGTTGAGCCTTATTGTATTTAATGGAATAGCGAATGCCAAGAATGATTGCTGTAACCAATAATATGATAAAGGTGAAGATGCCACTTCCAAACCCAAGTCCTAAGTTGTTGACGAAGAAAACATCAAATTGTGCGACCGCTTTAATTAAATATTGTATGACACCCCATAAAATAGCGCCTAGTAGAAGAAAGCTAATACCGAGCTGTTTAATAATTCCTCTTGTCGTAATTTGCTTTGCGTTCTTGAAGTAAATTACCAGGGTAAGTACGGGAATAGTTAACAAGTTTAGTAAATGTACTCCGATGGATAGCCCAATAATATAGGCGATTAAGACAATCCACTTTGATGACCTTACTTCATGTGCGTGGTTTTCCCACTTCAAAATAAGCCAGAACAAAATCGCCGTGCATAAAGAAGACAAAGCATATACTTCGCTTTCCACCGCCGAAAACCAGAAGCTGTCTGAAAAAGCAAAGGCCAGAGAACCTACTATACCAGCTCCTAAAAGCTTGACTGTGATTAGCAGAGATAGTGAATGGTCTTCAGTAACAAGTATTTTTTTCGCCAATGAGGTAATAGTCCAGAACAAGAACAACACCGTAAGGCCGCTGCAAACAGCAGAACCTGTATTCATCCAGTAAGCCAGTGATGTTTTGTCGCCCAATGCAAGGTTGGAAAAAATATTTTGCAACATTAGGAAGAGGGGTGCCCCAGGCTGGTGTACAATCTCCAGTTTATAAGCAGCGGCGATAAATTCGCCACAATCCCAAAAACTAACGGTTGGCTCTTTAGTAAGAAAGTAGATGAAGGTCGCAATAAATGCGCATAGCCAACCAATAAGATCGTTCAACTTTTTGTAGGTCTTCTCCATAATAAGGCGTTTTGTTAGCTAAAATTAACGGAGAAAATGTTAAAAGTGTCGGGCGAAATGTTAAATATATGAATGTATATGTTTTTGTTACAACAACGTCTCTTTGATTCGTTGTGTAAGGCTGTTATAAACGAGTTCGTAACTATGGTCGATGAGTTCTGTAAGCTGCTTAAAGGAGAGCTCCCCGTTTGCTTGTACTGTGTTCCAGTGTTTTTTATTCATATGATAACCGGGAAGAACACTTGAGGGATACTGTTCTCGTAACTCAATAGCTCGTTCGGGATCACATTTTACGTTAAAAGATAATGGTTGTGCATCAAGGCCAGTCAAAAGAAAGACTTTTTCTCCGATTTTAAAAACTAGCGTGTCCGGACCAAAGGGGAATCCTTCCGTCACTCCTCTTTTGCTTAGGCAATATGTCCTTAGTTCTTCGATGTTCATTTTTTAAGTAAAAATTCAAAATTCAAAATTCAAAATTCAAATTTTAGGTTAACACCTAACACTTAATAACCAATAAACTAATACAATATCGTAAACTTCATATCCAGCGGGTTGAAGAATTTGAGTAGATCGT
>Ga0079224_100009138_pt1 | contig 13482 bp, 14 predicted proteins | sample Stecom2015_FD_80414 | JGI IMG/M metagenome (GOLD analysis project Ga0079224, IMG submission 80414) | Agricultural soil microbial communities from Utah to study Nitrogen management - Steer compost 2015 | ecosystem: Environmental > Terrestrial > Soil > Agricultural land | place: USA: Utah... | reverse complement strand
TCACAGGGCTTCAACCTTAGGATTTCTCCACCAGTTGCCTGTCAGCTACTGAGCGTCTTGGCACTTACTCAGGTTGGACTCCCACCAACTAGCAATTAACGGCTTGCTGGGCACGCTAAAAACACAAAAACCACGCCCCTAAAAAAGGGACGTGGTTGCACGCGGTACCACCCTTGTTGAAGATATATATCTTCCGCTTCATCGAGTAACGGTTCGTCCGTTCTTTGCTAGTTTCCACATAAAATGGGTTCACAAAGAAAGCTCAAGGAGGTAATTCGCATTTATCTATGTTCCGGTTTTCACCACCCACCGGCTCTCTGCAACAGGGAGATAAGCTGCTACTCATTCCTATCATCACTAAAAGTGTTAAATTTTTATTAAAATTAATATAAAGGTTATTTTATCGGATAATTCGTAAATTAACAAGCAAAAATCCACTTCCTTTTTTTATAATCAATTAGAAGTGGATTTCATGTTCATTTTATTGTAGCTACGCCACAACAAGCTTTATTTTGTTCTGTGATGGATCTTTTGTGAATGTTACACCATTTTCTTCTTGGACATAAGCACCGATATTTTTTAGGTTTTCAACAGTTGTCTGTAATGCTGGTTCATTTGGAAGTACAAGTGTAAACTGCTTAATACCTGCACTATTTTCAGATGGTGCAGGTGCTCCTACCCCATTCCAAGTGTTCAGACCGATATGGTGATGATAGCCACCAGTAGAAATGAACAAAGCCATTCCTCCATAGCGGGTAACAACATCAAATCCTAGACCCTTTGTATAGTATTCCTCTGTTTTTACTAGGTCTGCTACGTGCATGTGAATATGTCCCATTACAGTCTCTTTTGGTAGACCTTCCCACTTTTCACCATTTGCAGCAGCGAGTACACCTTGACCGTCTAACGGTTCTGTTACCATTCTTACTTCCCCATTTGACCATTCCCATTCTGTGTCAGGACGATCTGCGTAAATTTCAATTCCATTTCCATCGGGGTCATCTAAATATAAAGCTTCACTTACAGCATGGTCGGATGCACCAATACGAATATTATTTTGTACGAAATGGAAGAGAATTTTTCCTAATTCGGCACGTGATGGTAATAGTAATGCAAAATGATAAAGGCCCGTTCTGCGTGGCTCTTTTTCTGTGATCCCTTCTGGCTGTTCAATCGATACTAGTGCTGTTTTTCCATCAGCCGTTAAAAGTGCTTTTTTATCTGTTTGCTCTAATACTTTAAATCCAATTACATTTTGATAAAATGTTAAAGACCGCTGTAAATCGGTCACTTTTAATTCTACAAGGTCAACAAATGTATATGGTGGGCGTTGGTATTTCATCTTATATGCCTCCTTGATATCAACTCACTTACTTTATGTAAGTAATTATACTTTTGTAATAAATTTGTGTCAAGTAAGTTTATTATTGGTTACAATTCGCTATAATATATTCATAGGGGTGAAGAGAGTATGGATTCAAATATAATTTGTCCTAAATTTGAAAAGGCTATGAATTTACTTGGACAACGTTGGACGGGTCTTGTGATTTACCAACTCCTTTCCGGTCCTCAGCGTTTTTGCACAATCGAGTCTTCCATTGGAATTAGTGGAAGAGTCCTTTCAGAAAGACTTAAAGATCTAGAGAATCAAGGAATTGTCAACAGGCATGTATACCCCGAGACCCCTGTACGCATTGAATATTCACTCACCGATAAAGGGTTGGCCTTAAAACCATTAATGGATGAAATCCAAAAATGGTCCCAGGACTGGGTTATATCAGATTCATAATGTAATTTTTCATCTACTAGGGGCACAAATTGTTAGCAAGGGGCTCTGTATGATGAGGGTTACACGGACACGACAATCACGTCGTGGCAATTTAGATTTTGTTTGTAAGTTGAACCTTTACAAGCAAGCCCGCATATTCCATTACATTCTCTTAACTAAAGATGGAGAATGATGACCTATTTAAGTAGATGAATAAATCAACGATGCAGAGCAGATTGTTATGAGAGCAATCTGCTTTATTTTTTCATAAGCCTCAGGTCCTATTTGGAAATATATCGGTGGGGCGTTACACATTTCCTCTTCTTCTTTTATGATATGGATAGAATAAATGAGAAAAGGCAGGTTAGATAAATGAAGAAAATCATCATTATATTTTTCATTCTGGTTGGGGCTTATCTTGTGATAACAAACCTCTATCGCATCCCCTTACTTCCTTTCGGAAATTCGGGAGATACTGTTAAAGTAACAGATAAAATTGATGAAATCGATATCGATATCTCGTCCATTAACACGACTGTCATTCCAGAAAATCGGGATGATGTAAAAGCCGAATTGAAAGGTAGAGGCGAGGTTCATGTTGACAAAAGTGGTAATACAATCGAGGTTACCTATGAACGAGGATTCCATTTCGGTTGGTTCCCTTTCTTTAATAAATCAAAATTAACGATTTATATCCCAGAAGATTATGACCGTGATTTATCATTCAGAGTCGGCTCTGGTCATTTAGATTTTGATGGAAAGCGTATGAAAATGAATAAACTCTCAGCCGATGTTCATTCTGGAAATTTGAATTTAGAGAACCTTTCTGTTGAAAAGTTTGTACACAATGTTGCTTCTGGAAATTCCAAAGTTGAGAAGCTTACAACGAAAGAAGGAAACATTGATGTGCGTTCTGGGAATGTAACCGTTGATACGTACAAAGGAAAACTTGAAGCAGATGTTCGCTCTGGAAGATTAAAAGTAACAGTTTCCGAACTTATTGATTCCATTGATGCCCATGTGCGCTCAGGCTTAATTGACCTAGACTTACCAAGTGACGCCGACTTTACATTAAACGGCGAAGCAAATAGCGGATACATTTCAAATGACTTTTCTCTCGATGACTCCACAAGGGATAAAGGAAGCTTACAGGGTAAGCACGGTGCTGGCACCCATGATGTGAACATTAAAGTGAATAGCGGAAAAGTAGATATCAGATGATGAATAGCGCTCAAAAATGGGCGCTTATTCTAAGAAAGGAGAGTTTCAAATGACCAAATCTACGATATCGGCACGAATACGATTTGGAAGAGGCCTTTACTTATTATTTGCGATCATTTACTTATTGTTCATTATTGGACAAGTATTTACAGCTGGACTGGCTATTTTTGTCGGTGCTGAAAACTGGTTGACCCATACATCACTCGTTCATATCTTAGGATTAAATATCCCCGTACTCATGCTGATAGTAGCTTTCATCGGAAAAATGCCTCGTTGGGGTTATGGGTATGTGATTGGACTAGCACTGTTCGTGTTCGGTATGTATTTTAGTGCAAATTTTACAAGGATTGCTTCTTGGGTTGGAGCTTTACATCCCGTATTGGCAATGATCTTATTTATTTTATCGGTTAGTGTTGTAGTTGATACATGGAAATTAATTAGGAAAAAATAGATAAAAAGAATCGTAGGTTTAAGTTCTAAAGCCTACGATTCTTTCATTTACTGATAGGCTGATAACCCAAGCAAGGTTTTTAGGTCAACTATTTCAAAGCCTTTCCTTTGTAAATCTTCAATGATATTTTCTTCTATCGAAATACAGGAAGATACCAAACATACCAAACATACAATAAGTACTATTAACACCATTAGGACCATACCAGCGTCCCCTTCCTTCGTCCGAACTCACAGACATGTCACTTTTTATATTTTAGATAAAAATATAATGACAAAATTTTCAATCTATTTTATTATAAGAATAATACATTTTTATCGTTGGTGTGACCAACACAGAAAATAACCAGTTTGTGAAACTTGCACAAGACAAAATATTAAAGGTAAAATAATAAATAACGATATTTATAAGTATACTTTTCATAATATAGGATATAACTTTATTCAGTTGAAAACCTAACTGAATGAATTTGTTTATATTTATTCACCCTCTAAATAAATATAATAGCCGAGAGGAGATTTGCCATGACCACCAATAACGAATCAAAAAAAGAGATCACCGTAGATTCAACTGTTCAGCTAAAAGGGATAGTAAAAGCTATTTTTAATGATTCTATCCATGTGCAAATTGGAGGAAAAATTATCACACTACCAGCATCAAACCTGTTAAAACAAAACAAACCTTTAACCTAATTTGTAAAAAACACCGTTCGAAGGATGAACGGTGTTTTCTTATGGTTCTAGTCTTTTTTCCTAATTGATATTTGCCATTCTGCGCCAGTACCAATTTTATATTTTTTTGCAAAGGACTCTTGATTAAGGGCTACTCCAATCTTATCTAAAGAGTTTATATACAAAATCGGCTCACCTAGCCCACTTTCAGCAAAGGAACGTCCATACTTCATCTTACTCTCATATACATTTCTTCCTTCACAATCAATCATGACATCAAATACTTCACCATACTCATACCCTATTTGAGTAAATAAGGTTCGATCAATATTCGTCCACAAGTTTCCGAAGCGTACATCTAGGATATCAATATTTCCAATCACAACCTCATTATCAACCGTAGCTTCAAAAATAGGCAATGCCACTAATGATTCCACTGCAACAGTAGGACCTACCTCTTTATATGTAATAATACCTGAAGCAAGCCTAGCCCCCGTATACGCATAAACATCCCTTCCATGAAAGGTGTATGATTCGCCAGAAAAAGGCAACCGATTTATGCTTTCATCAATGGTCCTAGCTTCTTTAACTCCAAACCTTTTTTGGATGTGAGTTATTGTCCCGTTATCAGGTGTCACGATATAATGATTTGTCTCCGTTAACACTACAATGCTTAATCGGTCAGAACCAACACCAGGATCAACAACAGAAACAAAAACAGTCCCCTCTGGCCAATACTTAATAGTTTGGAATAAACGATAAGAACCTTCCCAGATATTAAATGGCGTAATGTCATGAGTAAGATCAAAAATCTGTAAGTCTGGGTTTACCGACAGAGCAACACCATACATTGCGCTTACAGCTCCATCACTCAAACCAAAATCAGTTTGTAATACAAGATGATTTTTCGTCACAATTCATTCCTCCACTTTTTGTGAATTAACGATTATCCTTAATTAAAAATAAAAAAACCACGTCATTATCAAATCGATAAGGACGTGGTTTATCTCACGCGGTACCACCTTACTTTACCGTTTGCTCACACAAACAGTCTCAACAAGTACAAAGGTCAAGATTTGCCTGTATACTGTGGTATTGATAACGAGTACCAAATCTCGTCGGAACCTACTCATAACAAGGTTACTTTCAGCACGAAACTCAGAGGCCATTGTTCAGATTCGCATTTTTGCTTCTTTTCAGCTACCGAAGCTCTCTGTGTAAAATAGCTAAATCCTACTTTTTCTCTTCATTGTCTTTAGATTAGGTGAATTTTTCAAATAGTATATCAATTATATCCAAGATTATTTTTTATTTCAAATGTGATTTTTCCCTTATTCTTTGTAAAGTATCCCGAATAGGTTTGGTAAATTTCGGATATACAATACGAAAAAATGGGTCCACTCTGAGACCGTTTATTTTTAATAATTTTTTTCCTTTGTCGTTGGTATTTTAATTTCCCCGTTAGAAATGAAAATTGTAAGTTTCGATACTATAGTATACAAAAGGGTTGCAGATAGTATAGCAAGAATGGCTGCTACAATAATATCTCCAGGATAATGTACGCCCACCCAAATGCGTGAAAAGCCCACTAAACACGCGAACGCCATCCAAAAATATCTCCCTGTTTTTTTAAATAAGAAGAAGGTAAAACAAACGGCAAAAAAGATCATCGTATGATCACTTGGAAATGAGTTATCAACGGATTTTTCAATTAATTGATTTACATTCGATAATTCAGCAAAGTGCTGCTTATTGGAATGAAATAATCCAGCCACCCTTCCAAGCAACACAGCTATTCCAACGGTAAGTAATCCACTAATCACCATAATCTAGTTATTAGAACCCTTTTTAAAAAGTTAGAAAATAACCGTAAGGATTAGCAAATACAATGAGTAATTTGCAACTAATATCATGGGCCCATCCAAAAACGGTAATTCCCTTCCTAGCTCATTAATTTTGTAAAATAGTTCTGTATTGAAATCCATTAGATTCATCAAATCGCCCCCTCACATATCCTACCGAATTTTACTGCTCTTTAAAATTTAAAAAATCGATGCAGCTTACCCTTCATTACAAAAGTGTGAGCTACATCGAAAATTCTAGTTATAGGATTGGGGACAAGAGCCTTGAAATGGACTCTTTAAATTTAATGTTTGCCCCTCTTTTTCCATATTCTTCATTTGTCAATAGTTTAGATAGTTTAATATCTTGCTTAAAAATATCAGTAAGCTCTTTAGATATAAGTTCATCATATAAAAACGCATTTACCTCAAAGTTTAAGCGGAAACTTCTTACATCAATATTAGCTGTACCAACTGAAGAAATTTCCTCATCGACAACAAGTGTCTTTGAGTGAATAAAGCCGTTACTGTAAATATACACATTCGCTCCTACAGGAAGCAATTCCCCTATATGTGAAAGGGTTGCCCAATAAACGAAAGGATGGTCAGGTTTATCAGGAATCATGATATTCACTTCAACACCCGAGAGGCATGCCACTCGAAGTGCATCAAGTAAACTTTTATCTGGAATAAAATAAGGTGTCTGCATATAAATGGATTTTTTCGCTGAATAGATCATTTTGATATACGCATTTTTTATTTGTTCAAACTCTGAATCAGGACCACTTGTTACAATTTGAATCCCAACATTACCCAGTCTAACATTCTCAATTGGGAAAAGTTCAGGATCATACATAATATCAAAATCACGCGATGCTTGGTTCCAATCCAAAATAAAACGTGCCTGCATTGCATCCACTGCATTTCCTCTTATACGCAAATGAGTGTCCCGCCAATAGCCAAATCTTGAATTCAGTCCTAGATACTCATCCCCCACATTAAAGCCACCTACATACCCAATTTTCCCATCAATAATGACTAATTTTCGGTGGTTACGGAAATTCATTCGCAGATTAACAAACCTTAATTTGGATGGAAAAAAGACCTCAACTAGTCCACCTGCTTCACGAAACTCTTTAAAAAATCGCTTCGTCAGCGCTCTAGATCCTAACTCATCATAAAGTACACGGACCATCACACCCTCTTTTACCTTCCTGGTTAAATGGGACATTAATTTTCGACCTAGATTATCGTTTTTTATAATGTAATATTGCAAATGAATGGATTCTTTGGCATTCTCAATGTCTTGAAATAAACTTCTAAATTTCTCTTGTCCATCGACGAATACTTCAACCGCATTATTTTTCGTGAACAATGCCTGGTCATTCACAAGATTCATATAGATCAAGTCTTTATTTTCTGCTGTAACCTGGTCGCTAAAATGAAATTTTTCCGTACGTATCAGTTCTTTTTGCTTCTCTACCACTTGTTCAATGCCACTCTTTTTTAAATCATCCCATTGAAAAAGATGGTCACGTGTCAAATTTCGACCTAGTATCAAATACATGATAAATCCAAGTACTGGTATAAAGAAAAGCACTAACAACCATGCCCAAGTTGAACTTGCATCTCTTCTTTCACGAAAAATAACAATTACGGCAAAAACAATGTTTAAAACCATAACTAACCCTAATAGTAACGAAGAGATATTCACCATATTTCCCTCTCTCACCCGATTCATTCTACCTACATTCAAATATACTATATATCAGAATGTTTATGAAACAATAAGCTATGCTTAGAACTTATGAACGTTGTTTTACGCTCGTCATTGCCTAGTAAAATTGAAAAAGTATTTGTTCATTTTATGTAAGAAACCTGACTTCATTTTGAAAGCCAGGTTTCCTTTCTAATGAATATTTTTATTTACATACTGTCCATAATCTGGAATTGCGATTTGATCAAAATCCTTTACCAATTTTGCTAATGATTCATCCAATAGCTCACCTGTCATAGGCGAACCATGACCTGTAATAGCAACAACAGGCTTAAGTGCCTCTAGCGTCTCAACAGACTTCTTCGCTGCCTTCCAATCGGTTGTTAAATACCTTGGTGGACCACTGATTTCCTGTTCCTGTGTAATCACCTTATATAAAAATTCTTGTTTGACTGTTACAAACGCATCGCCAACAATTAGGGAACGATCTTTCTCACGAAAAAAAGAGACATGGCCTGGTGTATGACCAGGTGTATGAATCCAACGAAAATCTGGTAGATGTGGAACCGTACCATCTGCTGGAAGCTTTTCTACATGATTTCCTAACTGAATCGGCTCATTCGGGAACAGCGGCGACATTTTGGCTACCATTCCTCCCTCTACCGTTGCATCTGGTTCAGGATAGCTTTTTTGCCCTGTTAAAAATGGCATTTCTAGTTCATGCGCATAGACAGGTACATCCCAGTGTTCCACTAGTTCGATAATGGCACCCACATGATCAAAATGACCATGAGTCAATAAAATAGCTTTGGGCCGATTCTCTGCACCGAAGCGCTCTTCACAAACTCCGATTATTTCTTGTGCAGAACCAGGCATACCCGCATCAACAATAAGATATTCTGATGTACCAGGCTCCCCAATAACTGCAAAATTTACAATTTGGATGGTATGAGAATAAATATCTGGTGTTACTTGTATTCCTACCCCACTGGCAATGGAAGTGGCAGGGATAAATTTATAATCACTTCCATACTGCATGTCTTTCTGCATGTAGATCCTCCTTAAACAGTTCACATATTGTTAGTGTCTCAAAGGACCCACTTTTTATTTATACTTAAAGAGAACTTTACCTTAATCCCCAAGATTGGATAACCATTGCTTTAATTTACGTTTTGGATAATACACCGTTCCATTTAAAACAATATGAGGAATAGATGGATATTCTTTTACTAATTCCTTCGCATCCTCTTTTGAAATCCCAATATGATAATGGATGTCCTTCTCTTTTATAAGCTCGTCTAAATCATCTTCGTCAAATGAATCCAAGACGGTTTTTGCATCTGGATTTTTGAAGTTTTTTAAGCCATTACCTATGAAATACCCCGCTACAGCAATACCTATACCCAAGTACAGCATATCCACTTACTATCACCCCAATTTGTATATTTAAGAACGAATCCATTTCCAAATTTCCTTTGGCGTAGCATTTTTACCATACATAAGGATACCTGTTTTAAAAATCTTCCCTGCAAGCTTCATACATAACCAAATGCTGATACCTAAAATAACTAAAGAGACAATAATTTCAATCCACGGCCATTCTTCTAAAAATGTAAGTCGTAATAATAACACCCCTGGTGCTGTAAACGGGATATAGGTTCCTATCTGAGCAATAAGACCGCCAGGATCCCCAATAACTGGTCCGATAAATACAAAAGGTAAAAATGGAAGCATCATCACCATACCTTGAAAGTTACCCGCTGAAGACATATCTGCCATTGTCGCACCGACACCTACAAATAATGCCGCAAACAGGAGATAACCTAGGATCGCAATTAAAACAAATAATAAAACCTCTGGTCCAATTAAGTAGTCTAAAATAGGGATATCTAGTTTCCAAAGTGCTATCGGTATACCGAAGCCCAAGAATACGACTGCTTGAATCATACCTAAAATGAAGTATCCTATAATTTTTCCTTGCATCAGCTCTCCAGGGGTAAGAGATGATAACACAATTTCGGCAACCTTATCCTTCTTTTCTTGTGATGCACTTTGAAATATATACATTCCCGAAAAAACAATTGAAAGGAGAATGATTCCTGCAAAAGCCCCTGGTATGACTCGTTCTAATGGGTCTTCACCCAATATATCAGACTCTTCTTCAACTGTTGTCGCTGGTTCTTCGATTGATGTTCCCTCAAAAATTATTTGTTTTGAGAAGGCCGATAATTGTTCTTCCGTAAGCCCCAGTTTTTCCATTTGCAAAGTCTTTAATGGAACCTCTAAAACTTGAACTTGATTCATAAAAAATGGATTTATCTCTTCACTAGTTTGGACGGGAATCACACCATTTTCGAAACTTTCTTGCTCTAACAAGATGAATGCTGTATTCTCCGATTCTTTTAATTCATCAAGAATTTCTTCTTTACTTGATTCAGTTGCCTCGAGCTCCCAATTTAACTTATGTACAGCAACTGTTTCCTCTATGACTTCAAAAACACCAAGCTCATCACGAACAAGAACCCGTGTTGAAATTTCTTCCTCCCCGTCTGATCCACCAAAAAAACTTCCGATGAACATAAATGCTAGGAATATGGCAGGAGTTAGAAATAAACCAATTAAAAAGGACTTATTTTTTAAATTTCTTTTGATCTCCCATTTTGCTACCTTCATGGCGTTACGCATTTATAGTAGCCTCCTCTCGAAACATGTTCTTATCCGTGGCGATATCAATAAATATTTCATGTAGGGAGATTCGGTCAATGGATAACTCATTAATTTCCATCTCTTCAGGTAAATGCTTTAACCAACTCGCCACTTGTACATCCTTCGTTAGGTACAAGACAGATGTATCATCCTGTTGCTCCACACGTTGGACCTCTGGAAGACCTTGCAGTATGTCCAATTGGTTCTTCCCACGGATCGTACATTTAAAGTTTGCATACTCCTTTTTCACATTGTCCATCGAACCATAGATCACTTTTTGTCCTCGATGAATCAAAAATAACCGATCACACATCTCTTCGACTAAATTCATCTGATGCGAGGATAATAGAATTGCAGTACCATTTTTGGCAAGACTCCTTATCTCCTCCTTAAATAATTCCTGGCTAACTGGGTCAAGCCCTGAAAATGGCTCGTCAAGGATGAGAAACTTCGGTTCGTGTAAGATAGAAGCAATAAATTGTACCTTTTGTCCCATTCCTTTAGAAAGTTCTTCAACCGAAGCATTTTCCTTCCCTTCTAATCCAAATTTTTTTAAATAAGTAAGCGCACGTTCCTTGGCCTTTTTTAGAGGGTAATCCTTTAATTCTGCAAAATACAATAGAATATCCATTACCTTCACATTTTTATAAAGACCTCGCTCCTCTGGTAAATATCCGATCATATTTCGAGGAATTTCTTGATGACCTTGGAAGGTAATAGATCCCTCGTCTGGATACATAATCCCCATAATATTACGGATGGTTGTTGATTTTCCTGCTCCATTTGGGCCAAGAATAGCCATTATTTCTCCTTTAAAAACCTCAAAAGAAATGTCTTTTAGCACCTCTACATGTTTAAAAGACTTTTTCAAATGCTCAACCTTTAGAAAAGCTTCCATCTACATTCCTCCTTATTTACTACTCTCTTACACTAGCCAATAACCGATATTCCACTAGTATTTATGTACGGTTCACTTTTCAAAAAGTTTCAAAAACACAAAAAGGAACTGGTGCACCAGTTCCTCCTCTACTGTGTTTTTATTCTTCTCGGGTAATGAAAAATCATCCTTAGAATCGTGTAAAACAACAAAATATATACAATTGTATTCACAATCCAATGTGTTCCGATTAGTACATTGGCGATTGAAAAAATAATGATTGGTTTTGTCAGTGCAAATGCACACATTTTCCAAAGAAACTGAAACTTTAGTTGGCGGTTTACAAGTTTACTTAACCCTACGCCAATACCAGCTAAAATGGAAATCCCTGCGATCCCTGTAAATAGCATCATAAATGGGTAAAAAAGAAGAACCTGGATGATGTATACATTTTGAGGAATACCACTTTCTTTATAAGAGTCATCCAATAGTAATTTAATTTCAACGGGAAGTGCGACGATAAACAGCAATAAAAGTAAAAATAGAATTGTATTTCTCATTTCTAACTTATTCAGCCGTTTCATCGCTGCCTTATTCGGCAGCCGCAAACTATCCATCAATGTCGATATGAGTTTCACATAAAGCCACTCGCTTCTTTATAGATATGCTGACTTAAAGATACCTTTCCAAATAGAAGGAAAGGTATCTAAAGGATTATTTATAAAATTCGTCAGGAATTCTGTCAAATTTACGATTGTGGTATAAAAGTGGCGGTTTGTTGTTATTTTCAATCTCAACCACTTCACCAATCAAGATCATATGGTCACCAGCTTCAACAGTTTTAAAGGTTTTGCAGTGTAGCACTCCAGCAGTATCCTTGAGAATTGGAAGATTGTTCGTAGACATCTCCCATTCACAGTTACCAAAACGATCTGTACCCTTACTTGCAAACAATGCACAGATATCTGCTTGGTCACCAGCTAATACATGTACCGCGAACTTATCAGTTTTCGTAAAAATATCATAAGTGGATACTCTCTTATCGATTGACCACAAAATTAATAAAGGATCTATTGAAACGGAGGCAAATGAGTTAACAGTAAGTCCAAGTGGTACCCCATTTTCATCAGTCGTAGTTACAACTGTTACACCAGTCGGATAATTGCCCATTACGTCTTTAAAAGTTTGAACTTTTGCTTGATTATCCAATGTCTGAACCCCTTTCTATACGATGACACATTTTTTCATATTTTTTTCACATTATACATTATTTTAACTATATCATGATTACATTGACAATTCTAATTGAACGCTTTTTTATGCAGCACCTATATCATGTACTCCCAAATTCAACTGATATCCGCATGAATATCTTTAGCGATATATATTCCCTTGACGAATCCATTTTGTAGCAACCCATTTTTCCCCCTCTGTTACGGGGACACTTGAATGAAGAGACATACGGTCTACCTCACTTTTACTATTTCCATAGTGAAAATACACTGCAGAACCTTTTTTGGGAACGATCGAAACGCCCACTCTCGGAAAAACAGTTTCTCCTCCTGCCTGTACATCATTTAGATAGATAAGTAGAGTAGCAACCCGCTGTCCTCCCTTTTCAGGATCTACTTTACCTGGTGGAAAATAATCAAAATGACTTTTGTATTCCTCACCAATACCATAATTTAACACCTGGAGACCTTCTCCATTTTCAATCGGAAACTCTGTTAATTCCGAAATTCGATTTTCTATTTTTTTTATAAACTGATTTTCTCGTAAATAAAAAGACATTCCTTTACTGGTCCGACCTGTTGCTGCTTTTTCTTCCCCAGTCTTTGGATCAATAACAGTTGAAGGCTTTAGACGGTCCCTAGACATTTCAATCAATTGGTCACATTCCCCAAAGCTCAACACATTTTCTAAATGTAGAATAAAAGGTTTGTCTATTTTTGATAAAACCTTGATCTCGCGGTCACTCGTATATATCGTATTTCCCTTTTTTGCGATTTCGGGCTGTTCGTATTCAAATGGAGCTTGTACACCCGATGTATGTAGCGGTTTATTGCCCACAATTCGGAACAAAGTGGTGTAAGAGAGTCTTGGGTCATACCCTTTACGAATCATGGCATCTACAATCGCTTCTGGGTTAACGCCGCTGTTAAGTGTTTTCATAATCCAATCCATGAGTGCACCTGGAATTTGATTCACTTTCTCCATCTTTCCCTCTCCT
>Ga0079224_100009137_pt1 | contig 13482 bp, 7 predicted proteins | sample Stecom2015_FD_80414 | JGI IMG/M metagenome (GOLD analysis project Ga0079224, IMG submission 80414) | Agricultural soil microbial communities from Utah to study Nitrogen management - Steer compost 2015 | ecosystem: Environmental > Terrestrial > Soil > Agricultural land | place: USA: Utah... | reverse complement strand
TGGAGACCGTGGACGGCTCGCTGTCGCGGCGCTTCGCGTTCCTGGTGATGCTGCTGTGCCTGTTCACCACCATGCTGGTGCTGCTGCGCCGCAGGCGGGTGCCCGGCATCGCCGCCGCTCCGACCTGGCGGTTGATGGGCATCGTCTTCGGCACGATCTTCTTCATGATGTTCAACCCGACGAAGTGGACCCACCACTTCGGCGCGTACGCGGGCATCGCGGGCTCACTGGCCGCGGTCACGGCGGTGGCGGTCTCGGCCACCGCGCTGCGGGCGCGCAAGAACCGGGCCATCTTCCTGGCGGGCCTGCTGTTCGTGCTGGCGATCTCCTTCTCCGGCATCAACGGCTACTGGTACGTCTCCAGCTTCGGCGTGCCGTGGTTCGACAAGCCGATCTCCTTCCAGGGCTACCAGTCCAACACCGCCGCGCTGATCCTGTTCGGCCTGGCGCTGGCGCTGGTCGCCTGGTTCACCCTGCGGGAGGACTACACCGCCCCGCAGCCCTCGGCGCGCACCGTGCGCGGCAGGCGCATCCGCCGCTTCGCCGCCATCCCGCTGACCGTGGTGGCCGCGGCGATGGTGCTGCTGGAGGTGGCCTCGCTGGCCAAGGGCGCGGTCGCGCAGTACCCGGCCTACTCGCTGGCCCGCTCGAACTTCGACGCGCTGGCGGGCGACACCTGCGGCCTGGCCAACGACGTGCTGGTCGAGCCGGACCCGAACCAGGGCAGGCTGAACCCGATCCCCGACCCGCAGCTGCCGCCGGAGGCCGATCCGCTGGCCGGGGTGAACCCGGTCGGCTTCGACCCCAACGGTGTGCCCGACGATCTGTCCGCCGACGCCGTCGAGGTCAAGCCGGGCACCGGCAACACCTCCAACCAGTCGGTCGGCGCCAACTTCGCCGAGGGCGAGAACGCGGGCACCGGCGGCGGTCAGGGCGCGCTCGGCGTCAACGGCTCGACCGTGGCGCTGCCGTTCGGCCTCGACCCGGCCACCACCCCGGTGATGGGCTCCTACCAGTCCGGCGTGCAGCAGCCCGCGCGACTGGTGTCGAGCTGGTACGAGCTGCCCGAGCGCTCCGAGGACCGGCCGCTGATCGTCATCTCGGCCGCCGGCCGGGTGCTGAGCTTCGACGACACCGGCAGGATGAACTACGGCCAGGAGCTCAAGCTCGTCTACGGCAAGCGCCAGGCCGACGGCACCGTGGTCGAGCAGGGCGAGTACCTGCCGCGCGACATCGGCCCGTTCCCGTCCTGGCGCAACCTGCGCATCCCGATGGACGCGCTGGCCCCCGATTCCGACGCGGTGCGCATCGTGGCCAACGACCCGATCCTGATCGGCGACCAGTGGCTGGCGTTCACCCCGCCCCGGGTGCCGGTGCTGGAGACGCTGAACGACCACCTGGGCTCCGAGCAGCCGGTGCTGCTGGACTGGGCCGTCGGCCTGCAGTTCCCCTGCCAGCGGCCGTTCTACCACGAGTACGGCGTGGCCGAGGTGCCGCGCTACCGGGTGCTGCCCGACCGCCCGCTGGCGGTGAGTTCCACCAACACCTGGCAGGCCCAGGAGTTCGGCGGCCCGCTCGGCTTCTCGCAGATGCTGGCCCGCTCCACCACGCTGCCCACCTATCTGCGCGACGACTGGGCGCGTGACTGGGGCTCGCTGGAGCGCTACGACCAGTACTACCGCGACGCGGTGCCCGCCGAGCTGAGCACCGCGACCGAGACCAGGAGCGGCTTCTGGTCGCCCGGGTCGATGCGGGTCTTCTAGGGGGCCGCTGAACTTCCAGGGGCCGCTGAACGAGTGAGGGCCGTGGTCGCGGGACAATCCGCGGCCACGGCCCTCGGTCGTTCGGTGTGCAGCTGTTGTTCGTGTGAACCGGTCGTGTGCGAGCTGCGGTCGCGGCCGTCAGGCCTCGACCAGGCGCCGGCCTAATTCTCGGCGCAACACCTCCTGCGCGGGGAGGCGATTCAGCACCCGCAGCACCGAGGGACGAATTTCGCTCTTCTCCTCGTCGGTGAGCAGGTCGACCAGATCGCGGAGATCCATGTCATCGAAGGCTGTCATACCCACCAGGGTACGTATCGAAACATCGAATGTCTCGAAATCGCAGCGTCGGTTACGAGTGCGTCATCGACTCGAAACCCCGCGTAGCGCAGGGGTTTTCGCCGCCCGATACCGGACGCTTGTCCGGTATCGGGCGGCGTGGCCGGTCAGCGGGCGCGGATCGGCGCGTCGTCGGCGGTGCCGGAGCGGGTGACCGTGGCCGTCTCGATATCCGCGGGCACGGCCTCGGGGATCCACGGAGTGAACCGCTCCAGCGACCCCCAGTCCCGGCGCCAGTCGTGGTCGAGATAGCCGGGCACCGTCTCGGCCTTCAGCAGCAGTCCGGTCCAGCCGAGCGGGCCGCCACCGATGTGGTCCTGCCAGGCGTTCGAGGCGTCCGAGCCGACCCGGTCGGGCAGGATGCGCCACCGCGGCGCCTCGGCCACGCCCGCGTGGTGGTCGAACGGCCGCTGGCAGGGGAACGCCAGGCCGACGTGCCAGTCCAGCAGCACCGGCGCGGTGTCGCCGACCACCGACTGGAGGGTGGCCAGCTCGGGCAGCCGCGGCGGGGTCACGGCCAGCCAGTGCCGCTCGGTGATGTCGTTGTCCACCGCCACCAGGCGCACCGCGTTCACCTCGGCGGGCAGCTCGTCGAGCGGCACCCGCAGATTGCGCCAGGACGGCGCGGGACCGATGTCGAGCGGCATGATCGAGCCGAGCACCGACACCTCGCCGTCGGCGCCGCGCACGCCGTACTCCAGGGTGAGGTCCTGGCCGTAGGTGACCACGCCGTCGGCGTCCACCGAGCGGATGCGGCCCGCGGCGGTGATGACCAGGATGCGGTTGGCCGGGTCGTCGCGGAAGCTGTCGGCGGTCTGATCCAGGCGGTACCAGTGCGTGGTGAGCGCCGCCTGGCGCTGCTCGCCCTCCTGGTAGGAGCCGAGCACCGGGGTGCGGGCCGGGTCGAGGCCGAAGGGCAGCGCGACCGTGCTGCCGTTGACGCCCGCCTGCTCGGTGACGCCGCCGCCGGTGCCCGCGCCGGTGATGTCGGAGGTCTTGTTCTCCTCGCCGCCGCGGTCGACGGTGTTGGCCCCGCCACCCGCGACCTCCTCGGCATCGGCGGTCAGATCGCGCGCCACGCCGTCGGGGGTGAAGTTCTCCACCTCGGCGGCCAGCCCGTCGGCCGGGTCCACGTCGTAGGGCAGCAACAGCGAATCGGCGGTGTTCGTCTCCACCAGCACCTCGTCGGCCAGCGCGCACGGATTGCCCGCCATGGCGGCGATATTGGACTTGGCGATGGAGTAGGCCGGGCTCTGCCCGATCGCGCCCTTGGCCAGCGAGGCCACCTCGAACAGCACCATCAGCGCGGCGGCGACGGTGATGGGCGCGGCGGCCAGGCGGTCGAAGCCGTTGCCGGAGCTGTTCGCCCTCGGGCGGAAGGACAGCCGGTAGTGGTGCCACAGCGCCACCAGCAGGGCCACCGCGGTCAGGCCGAGGAACAGCGTCGACACACCCTTGCCCGCGATCATCGGCGCCTTGTCCCACCACGGCACGCCGTAGCTGGAGACGTACCACCAGCCGTTGGAGCCGGTGAAGGTCACCGCCAGCACGAAGAGCACCGCCGCGGCGAACAGTGCCCTGTTGCGTGGCGAGCGGATGGCCGCCGTGCCCACCGCGACCGCGGCCAGCGCCGCCAGCGAGCCCGCCAGGCCCGCGTAGACGCCGAAGTGGTGGGTCCACTTGGTGGGGGTGAACATCATCAGCAGCAGCGCGCAGAAGACGATGCCGAGGATGCGCACCGACGGCCCGCGCGAGGTGCCGGGGATGCGGCCCTTGCGCAACACCTGCAGCACGCACACCAGCAGCGCCAGCAGCATCAGCAGCACGCCGAAGCGCCGCGCCAGCGAACCGTCCGGGGCCAGCATGAGCAGCGAGTCCCAGCGGGTGCGCTCGTCGAACCAGGCCACGTTCGGCCCGACCAGGGTGCGCACCCTGGTGGCCTCCATGACGGTGGCCAGCGTCTGGTCGGCGAAGACCGCGATCAGCACCAGCGTGCCCGCCGCCAGGCCGGGGGCCAGCAGCGACAGGTAGCCGACCACACCGGTGCCGCGACCGCGCCGGGCGATGATGCGCAGCACCGGCGCCGAGCCGGCGATCAGCGCGGCCACGCAGATCAGGCCGGTCGGCCCGGCGGCCAGCGAGAAGGCGGCGATCAGCACGGCCACCGCGGCGGGCAGCAGGCGGCCGGTGGCCACCGCGCGTTCGATCGAGCACCAGGTCAGCAGCGCGCCCGCGGCGATCAGCGGCTCCGGGCGCAGGCCGTTGTTGTAGGGCAGCCAGAAGGCCAGGAACACCAGGCCCGCGGTCCACAGCGCGATCCTGTTCCTGCGCACCCGCGCGCCGAGACGAGGCAGCACCTCACGGCTGATCACCAGCCAGCACAGGATGCCCGCCAGCAGCGTGGGCAGGCGCATCCACAGGCTCGCCGTGGAGATCTTCGCCATCCACGCCAGCAGCTCGTATGACCAGCCGAACGGGGCCTCGGGGACGCCGAACCAGCGGTAGTAGTTGGCCATGTAGCCGGAGTGCTCCGAGGCGCGGGCCATGGTGAGGATGTAGCCGTCGTCGGAGGTGTTGGCCCCGATCACGTGCCACAGCAGCAGGGTGCCGATGATCGTGCCGTCGGCGAGAGTGAACCGCGCCCAGTGCGCGGGCAGGAAGCGGCGGGCGCGGCGGCCGTCGGCGGTGTCGAGCAGATGCAGCGCCACCAGCGCCACCAGCGTGCACACCGCCGCGGCGATCATCACCGCCAGCTTGAGCGCGCTCGGCGAGGAGGTGAACCGGGAGTCGATGTCGGCGTGCAGCCGTGCGCCGTCGAGCTGTCCGGCGTCCAGATCGGTGAACACGCCGACCATCTGGGGCCGGATGTCGCGGGTCACGGTGTTGGCGAAGTCCGTTCCGTCCTCGCGCGTGACACCGGTGAACTCGACGGTGGTCGCCGCCTCGTCCGAGCTGATCTCGACCGCGCCGCAGTTCGCGATCTCGGCGACCGGGGCCGACAGCAGCGGCACGTCGCGCTGGACCACCGAGAGCGTGTCGTCGGCGACCGAGACGACCAGGCCCTTGGCGGTGGCCTCCCCGGATGCCGTCGGCACGGTGGTCAGCAGCGTGCCCGCCCCGGAGGTCAGGGTGGCGCACGGCAGCGAGACCTCCACCCGCAGCGGCACATACGACACCAGCGGCGCGGACACGCTCGCCGCGCCCGCCTGCGGCCACTCCAGCGTCGCCTGCTCCTGGCGCACCGGCAACAGCGGCGTCAGCAACGCCAGCAGAAAGCCGAGAAGCCCGGAGACCAGGGCGATCAGGCGGTAACGGGAGAACGCTCTAGTAGCTCGGTCCGGTCGCACGAGGAGTCATGCTAGCCACCCCTCGCGCGCGGGCCCGCCGGGCGAACGCGAACCGGCCCCGCTCAGCGCCGCACGGTGACGAGGGTGAAGGGACCGATGTCGGTGGCGGTGAAGGCCGGGTCGTCGAACAGCGCGCCGGGGAAGCTCACCGTGTAGCGGCGGACGTTCGGGTCGTTCGGGTAGACGTCCTCGGCCAGGCGCAGGGTGTAGTCCTCGCCGCTACGGCGGAACAGGAAGGCGTCGGGGGCGCGCCACGGGCTCTGCGCGAGGGCGTCGAGCAGCTCGGCGGGCGATTCCAGCTCGCTCCACCGCTCGATCAGCGCCGCGCGGGCGGGGAAATCGGCCAGCGGATTGGCATAGTGCGAGGTGAGGCCCTGGAAACCCCAGTAGGGGTAGAAGGCGAGGAAGGTGGTGTCGGCGGTGAGCACCACCGTCTCGTCACGCGGCTTGCCGGTCTGTGCGCGCAGCGTCTCGTCGATCTCGCGATAGTAGGAGGCCGCGCCGGGCGGGCGCTTGTCGGCGCGCTCGCCGTCGCCGTCGGTGTCGGTGTAGGCGGTGTTGATCTCCGGGGTCAGCACGTGCGGGATGTCCTGGGCGAAGGCCACCGCGCCGGTCAGCGCGAGCACCGCCACCGCGGGCCGGAACCGCTCCGGTTCGTTGACGGCCTGGTAGAGCGCCCGCGATCCCTCGGCGAAACCGAAGACGCCCGCCGCGGCCAGCAGGGCCAGCAACGGCGGCTCCAGCCGGAACGACAGCAGCGTGGTGCCGGCCGCGGTGGCCAGCATCGACAGCAGGCACCACAGGTAGATCGCGATCACCCCGACGCCGAGCGCCTGCGCCCGCCGCGAGGTCGCCGCCCGCACCACCAGCCAGATCGTGCCGAGCAGGCACAGCGCGCCCAGCAGGGTGAACTCCAGCATGGGCAGCGGCAGCCGGGCGCCCGCGCGCGGCAGGTAGTGCAGTGCGGTGCCCGACTTCGGGGTGTCGGCGGTCAGCATCTCCAGCAGCACCGGCAGCCACACCGTCGAGGCCACCAGTCCGGCGATCACCGCGATCGCCAGCAGCCGCCCCAGCGGCGCGAGCGCCGCCCGCCAGGCCGGTCCGGCATCGACCGGCGTGCGCCCGCGCCTCGGCCGCGCCGCTTCCCGGCGCGCCCGCACGGCCAGGCCCGCGGCCAGCAGGCCCATCAACGCCACCGCGAAGGCGGCCACGAGCAGATACAGCGTGTAGAAGGTGGCGGCGAGGCCGAGCAGCAGGCCGGCGCCCACCACCGCGCCCCAACCGCCTGCCGTCCGATCGCCGCCGTGTGGCAGCGGCTGCGGCGCGGGCCGGTGCAGGGCTCCCCAGGCCAGCAGCAGAGTCGGGCCGAGCAGCAGCACGACGACGGCGCTGTAGGCCTCGGGGGAGGCATACGCCACGGTGACGGCGGTGGTGGCCGCGGCGACGCCGATGGCCCAGTCGGTGCGCACCAGCCAGGTCCACAGCACCAGGGCCAGCGCGGCGGCGCAGGACAGCGAGAGGACGGCCCACGGTTTGAAGGTCTCCCAGCCGGCGAGGCCGAGGGCGTCGCCGAAGCGGCCGCCGAGCCAGAACCAGCCCGCCGGGTAGAAGGGCGGGATGTCGGCGTAGGTCATGTCCCGCAGCGCCGGGCTGTCGGTGAGGCGGGTCAGGTACTCGGTGCGGAACTCCTGGTCCACCGAGACGCCGAAGAGATAGAGCTTGGTCGCCGCCAGCGGCATGCCGAGGGTGACCGTGACGAACGCCGAGATCCCGGCCCAGGACAGCAGTTTCGCGACCCACCGCGCCTTGCGCAGCCGCACCAGCGCGATCGCCGTCGCGAGCATCGCCACCGCCGCCACCTGCCCGACCGTGGTCAGCGCCCTGGTCACATTGGAGGCGTTGAAGGCGGGCCACTGCACCTGGGCGAAGGCGAACAGCCCGATCCCGGCCACCACCGCCGCCACCAGCACCGCGAGTGCGGCCTCACCCGCCGCACCACCCGCCTGACGGACCAGCGGCCGCAGCCGTCCCTCGCTCGTCGTCATCGGCGCGCCACCCTCCGGCTTTCGTCCATCCGCCCTCACGTCGGGGCAAGCCTAGTGGAGGCACGCGCCCGCACCACCCGGCCGCTCACCGGGCGTCGCGACGATGCCCACAGCCCGCAGGGGCGGTCACCGCCTCACCAGGCCGATCGGCCGGGGCAGGCCGCCGACGCAGCGGGGCGTGCCGACAGATGGCCGCGCACCCCGTGGTGCGCGGCCATCTCAGGAGATCCTCGTTCACGCTCGCCGCGCGACGACTCCGCTCAGAGCGGCAGCTTGCGGAAGATCGGCCGCGGGATGTGCCGCAGCACCATCATCACGTAGCGGAAGACGCCGGGCGCCCAGATGAGCTCCTTGCCCTTGTCCGAGGCCGCGACCGCCAGCGCGGCCACCTCTTCCTTGTCGACGGTGAACGGCGCTTCCTTGGCCCCGGTCGACTTCCAGTAGGCCAGGGTGGTCGCGGTGCGCACCTGGCCGGGGCGCACCACCAGCACGCGCGGGCCGAAGGGGCGCAGCGCCTCGCCGAGGCCGAGGTAGAAGCCGTCCAGGCCGGCCTTGGTGGAGCCGTAGACGAAGTTGGAGCGCTTGACCCGCTCACCGGCCGCCGAGGACATGGCGATGATGCGGCCGTAGCCCTGCGCCTTCATCTTCTCGCCGACCAGCACGCCCACCGAGACGGCGGCGGTGTAGTTCACCCCGGCGATCTGGACGGCCTTGCTCTGGTCCTGCCACAGCTGTTCGGCGTCGCCGAGCAGGCCGAAGGCCACGATCGCGACGTCCACGTCGCCGCGCGCCCAGGCCGCGTCGACCACCTTCGGGTGGCTGTCGGTGTCGAGGGCGTCGAAGTCGAGCACCTCGACCTCGCTCGCGCCCGCCGCCCTCATCTGCTCGACCGCGCTCTCGGTGAGCCGGTCGCCGGGCAGCGTGGCGAGCACGACGCGCGCGGGGCCCTTCTTCAGGTACTCCGCGACGATCGCCAGACCGATTTCCGACGTGCCGCCGAACAGCAGGACGGTTTGCGGGTTGCCAACGGCATTGATCACTGGAGTTCCAGCCTCCTGGCCATATCGGACATGAAAACGCCTGTGGGGTCGACGCTGCGGCGGACCTTGATCCACTCGTCGATCCGGGGATACATCTTGTGGAAGGTCTCGGCGGTGGTGCGCGAGTCCTTGCCGGTGTAGAGCCTGCCGCCGAACTCGAGCACGCGCGCGTCGAGTTCGGTGACGAACTCGTTCAGGCCGGGCCGGATGGGGAAGTCCAGGCAGACGTTCCAGCCGGGCATCGGGAAGCTCAGCGGCGCCTGGTTGCCCTCGCCGAAGTACTTGAACACGTTGAGGAACGAGTAGTGCCCGCTGCGCTGGATGTCGATGAGGATCTGCTTGAACTCCTCGACGGCCTCCGGCGGCACCACGAACTGGTATTGCAGGAAGCCCTGCGAGCCGTAGGCGCGGTTCCACTCGCCGAGCATGTCCAGCGGGTGGTAGAAAGCGGTCAGGTTCTGCGGCTTCTGGCGGTAGGTGGCGCCCTTGCGGTACCAGACCTCGGTGGCCAGCGTGAAGGTCTGCTTGTTGAGCAGGCCGTTCGGGAACAGGTCGGGGAAGGTCAGGAAGGTCTTGCCGGTGAAGCCGAGCGGGTTCTTGCGCAGCTTCTTGGGCAGCTGGTCCAGCTTGGCCAGCGAGCCGCGGGAGATGACCGCACGGCCGAGCTTGGGCATCGGGCTGATCGCGTCGAACCAGGCCGAGCTGTAGGTGTAGTTGTCCTCGCTGCCGTCGCTGTGGAAGGCGATGGTCTCGTCCAGGCCCGCGGTGACATCGCCGTCGGCGATGAAGTACGCCGTCTCGGTCGGGGTCATCTCGATGGTGACGCGCAGGATGATGCCGGTCAGGCCGCAGCCGCCGATCGTCGCCCAGAACAGCTTGGCGTTCTTGCGCGGGGTGAGGTGCTGGATCGTGCCGTCCGCGGTGAGCAGGTCGATCGAGCGCACGTGGTTGCCGAAGCTGCCCGCGCTGTGGTGGTTCTTGCCGTGGATGTCGGAGCCGATGGCCCCGCCCACGGTGACCTGCCGGGTGCCCGGCAGCACCGGCACCCACAGGCCGAACGGCAGCGCGGCGCGCATCAGCTGGTCCAGGGTCACGCCCGCGTCCACGTCGACGAGCCTGGTGTCGGCGTCGATGCGGTGGATCTTGTTCAGCGCGGTCATGTCGACGACCAGGCCGCCCGCGTTCTGGGCGTTGTCGCCGTAGGAACGGCCGAGTCCGCGCGCGATGACGCCGCGCCGCAGATGCGAGGGCTTGGAGTCGTTGTCCTCGGCGACCATCGCGACGGCCTTGGCGATCACTTCCGGGTCGCTGGTCGAGAGCACTTCGGCGGAGGTGGGGGCGGTGCGACCCCACCCGGACAGCGAGCGGGTCCGCGTCGGCAGCGTGTAGGCCCCGGTGCGCTCTGCGGCGCCGCCGGTGCTGCTCGGGGACTGGTCGTCGCCGGTCTTCGGGGTGGTGGTCGGAGCTTTCGTGGACATCGGATCACAGGCTACATGCCCGCGCGGACGCGGGTCCGCTCTCGTTGTACTCGCCGGTACGAGGTGGAGTCCTCCATCCGTTCGACGGGAGTCCTCTGCCGGGGCACAGTGAGTCCTCTGCCGGGCACAGTGAGTCCTCCGCCAGGGCACAGTGAGTCTTCCGCCGGTGCGGCGGGGAGTCCTCTGCCCGTCGGGCGTGGGGTCGGTGCCGAGGCGCCCGGGGCGGCCGCGGCGGGGACCGGTGACCGGTGGGGGCGGGGACCCGCGTCTCGGCGCGACCCGTCGCCCGCGCGGCGTTAGGCTCGTCGCCGTGCACGCCGAACAGCAGCTACCGCCCACCGCCGAGTTACCCGTGGTCGAGGATTACTTCGACGGCCCCGAGGGCGGCGGCGCGGGCGGCGTCGACCTGAAGACGCAGATCGTCCGCTTCACGGTCACCGGCGGGCTGTCGGCGATCGTGGACTTCGGCCTGTACCTGATCCTGCTGGAGCTGGTCGGCCTGCCGTTGTCGCTCGCCAAGGCGATCGGCTTCGTCGCGGGCACGACCACGGCCTACCTGATCAACCGCCGCTGGACCTTCCAGGCCCCGCCGAGCCGGGTGCGCTTCCTCGCGGTGGTCGCGCTCTACGCGACCACTTTCGCGGTGCAGGTGGGACTCAACCACCTGATGGTGCATCTGCTCGGCCGGGAGTTCCTCGCGGTGACGGCGGCCTTCGTGATCGCCCAGGGCACCGCGACGGTCATCAACTTCGTCGTGCAGCGCCTGGTGATCTTCAAGCTGCGTTGACGGGCAAGCTGCGTTGACGGGGGAGCTGCATTGACGGGCGAGGCCGGTGCGCGCCCCGCGCTCAGGTGAGAACGGCCTGCTTGCCCGCCTTCGCGCCGAAGTAGTCGCCGCCCTTGGCCCGGGTGCTGTCGGTGCCCCATTCGCGCTGCTCCCGCTCGGCGGGCACCAGGTGCGGGATGTGCTTGCGGCAGTGGATGTAGGCCTCCTCGACCTCGACCACCACCCAGCGTTCGGCGATGCGACCCGCGGTGGACTCGGGCAGATCGGGCAGGCTGCGGCGCAGCTGGTCGTCCTCGACGATGCGCGCCGAGCCGTTGATGTGCAGGCCGATCAGATCGCGCGCGAAGTCGATCATGAGGATGCCGACGTGCGGGTTCTCCGAGATGTTGCCGAGGCTGGCCATCACCCCGTTGCCCCGGTACTCCGGGTAGGCGAGGGTGCGCTCGTCGACGACGTGCAGGAAGCCGGGCGGACCGGCCCGGAAGGTGTTGTCGCATTCGCCGTTCTTGTCGGCGGTGGCGATGAACGCCATGTCCATCCGGCCCACGAATTCGATCATCTGCTCGTTGAGCCGGTCGAGAACCTGATCGTTGTAGAAGCGCTCGGCGCGCGCGGTGGTTCCGTAGCGCTCCTGTAGCGCGTGCTCGCCGTCGCTGCCGATCTGGTCACCCGTCATTGCTGCCCCCTGGCGGTGGTCGGGGGTCCGGGGGTCGTCGTCTGCTCCGCGGCGAACGTCGTTGTTGCTCCGCGTCGATCACATGCCCGAACCTCGAAGAGCTGAAACTGCGAATAAACCGGAAACGGGTCAGATACTAAGCGAAGAGCGGCGACGGCGGCGCACAACCGACAATTCGGCGGCACGGAAATTATTCCCGCACAACGGTGTTGAGCAGGAACAACGGTGCATACCCGACGGGTTTTTTCCGGGCGCGCCGAAATACGCGCTGTGCGTGTTTCACTCGCGCCCGGCGGGCCGGGCCCGCGGTCAAGCCGGCCGCACCGTCACCGGGACGCCGTTGAAAATCGCGTTCCCGCTCGGCACGTCCACCACCGAATCGTCGGTCAGCGTATTGGCGTTCACGCCCGCGTGCGCCCTGGCGACCGACTGGGCGCTGCCGTCGTGTCCCCAGCCGTGCGGCAGGCTCACCACGCCCGGCATGATCGACTCGGTCGGCTCCACCGGCACCGTCAACGTGCCCGCCGCCGAGCTGACCACCGCCCGCCCGTCGAGCCCGAGCCGGTCCGCGTCGGCGGGATGGATCTGCAATGTGCACGTGTTCGAGCCGCTGACCAGCGTGGACACATTGTGCAGCCAGCTGTTGTTGGACCGTAGATGTCGCCTGCCGATGAGCACGAACTCCGGTGCGGGCGCGTCGATGCCCGCGCGCAGCCTGGCCACGTCGGCCAGCAGCTGCGCGGGCGCGAGATCGACGCGGCCGGAGGCGGTGCGCAGGGCCTCGGGCAGCCGAGGGGTCAGCGGGCCGAGGTCGACGCCGTGCGGATTGTCCAGCAGCGTGGCCAGATTCAGCGCGCCGCCGTTCCACTCGCCGTAGGGGCCGAGGCGCAGCATGAGGTCGAGGCGCTGCTCGGTGCTGTCGTCGCCGATCAGCTCGGGGCGCCGGTCGGCCAGGCCCGCCTTGTGCAACATGCCCGCCACGACCAGCTCGTCCACCGCCGCCACCTGGCTCGTGGGACCGTTGTCGCGATGCTCGCGGCCGGTCACCGCCGCGGCCAGCCGGACCAGGATCTCGATCTCGGACAACTGTCCCTCGGCCAGGGGAACCAGCGGACGCGAGTACCTGGCGTAGTTGCGCACCGCGAATCCGAGCAGCGCGAAATCGTAGTGCGGCGACTGCGCGATGCGCGGCGGCGGCAGGATCACATCGGCGTGCCTGGTGGTCTCGTTGACGTAGCGGTCCACACTGACCATGAAGTCCAGCCCGGCGAACGCCTCGGCCAGTCGCGCGCCGCCGGGGGCCGACAGCACCGGATTGCCCGCCACCGTCACCATCGCCCTGATCTGCCCCTCGCCGGGCGTGGTGATCTCCTCGGCCAGGGTGGCGACCGGGATCTCGCCCATCGCCTCGGGCAGCCCGCGCACCCGGCTGTGCCAGCGGCCGGTGCGGAACGGCTTGCTGCGCACGATGCCGAGCGCGGCGGGCCGGGCGAACATGGCCCCGCCGGGGCGGTCCAGATTGCCGGTGAGGACGTTGAGCACGTCCACCAGCCATTGCGTCAGGGTGCCGAATTCCGCGGTGCAGGTGCCGATTCTGGCGTAGACGGCCGCGCTGGGCGCGGCGGCCAGCTCGCGGGCGAGGCGGACCACCGTCTCGGCGGGCACGCCGGTGCGCGCGGCCACCACCGCCGGGGTGAACGCCGCGGCGGCCGCGCGCACCTCGTCCAGGCCGTCCACCGGCACCCGCACGTCGGTCAAGTTCTCGGCGAAAAGAGTGTTGACCAGGCCGAACAGCAGATAGGCGTCGGAGCCGGGGCGGATGAACAGGTGCTCGTCGGCCAGCTTCGCCGTCCTGGTCCGCCTCGGGTCGACCACCACCAGCCGCCCGCCGCGCCTGCGCAGCGCCGCCAGCCTGCCGGGGAAGTCCGGTGCGGTGCACAGCGACCCGTTGGACTCCAGCGGGTTGGCGCCGAGCATCAGCAGGTGGTCGGTGCGATCGAGGTCGGGCAC
>Ga0079224_100009136_pt1 | contig 13485 bp, 9 predicted proteins | sample Stecom2015_FD_80414 | JGI IMG/M metagenome (GOLD analysis project Ga0079224, IMG submission 80414) | Agricultural soil microbial communities from Utah to study Nitrogen management - Steer compost 2015 | ecosystem: Environmental > Terrestrial > Soil > Agricultural land | place: USA: Utah... | reverse complement strand
GTACGTCCAGGGCTACTGGGACTACTGGGGCGGCTCGTGGGTGTACCGGCCCGGCAGCTGGGCCCGCTACCGCAACGGCCACGTCTACATCGCCGGCCGCTGGCGGCCGCACCGGCACGGCCACGCCTACGACTACCGGCGCGGCCGGTGGGTGCGCCGCGGGGCGACCCACGTCAACCGGCGGCCGTCGCGCGCCCACCCGTCGGTCCGCGATCACCGACCGGCGCGGCCGTCGCGCGCGCGCCCGTCGGTCCGCGACCACCGCTCGCGCTCGCACGGCTCCTCGCGCAGCCGCGGCCGGGTCCACCGGCGCGACCATCGATAGCGGCGGCGCGGGCGGCTACCGCTCGCAGATGTACGGGTAGACCAGCTCGCAGCCGCGGTCGTCCCACTGTGGGCCCGCACCGGCGACGTTGTTGTCGCCCTCGATGATCATGCAGTCCTCGCCGTCGGAGTCGTTCGGCTCGCCCTCGCGCCAGTTGACGAAGCCGGGCGCCGCCTCGCCGAGCGTGTAGTAGGTGGGGCCGCCCGCCAGCCAGGTCCACACGCCCTCGGTGGCGGCGTCGGTGCCGCCGACCCAGATGTCCTGCAGGCCGGCGGTGGCCGGCGCGATGGTGCCGATGAGCTCGCTCTCGTCGACCGAGTCGATGAACGCGAGGTGAGCGCCGAGCGCCTGGCAGGCGGCGCGCGCCTGGTCCCAGGTCTGTGCGGTCTGAAAGTAGAGATAGCAGGCGCCGCTGGCGGGATCCTGGACCCGGTCGTCGCCGCCCTCGCACGGCGGCGTCGCGTCCGGCGGCGCGGCGGCGTCGGCGAGCCCGGGCGAGGCGTCCCCGGTGCCCGGCAGCGTGCCGGCGTCAGGATCGTCCCCGCCGACACCTCCCCCGCCGCCGATGCTGGCGTTGCATCCGGCCCCGAGGAGCCCCAGCGCGAGGAGTACCCGGTTCACCAGCTCCGATCTTGCCACCAGGCGCGCGCGCGGGGAAACCCGGAGTTTTCCCCGGAGGCGTGAAACTCCTGTCAGGTCCGCTACGGTCCGGCTCCGGGGGCCGAGCTCCCGGCGGCCGCGCCGGGTGCCGGCCCGACGGCGCCGCCCCGGGCTGAAGGCGCGAGCGGTGCCGCCGGCCGCGCGCTACCCGGCCTCCAGATCGCGCGCGAGCGGTGCCGCCGGCCGCGCGCTACCCGGCCTCCAGATCGCGCGCGAGCGGTGCCGCCGGCCGCGCGCTACCCGGCCTCCAGATCGCGCGCGAGCGCCGCCTCGGCCTCGGCGAGCTCCTCGTGGGCGGCCTCCCAGCGCGCGGTCAGCTCCTCGATCTTGGCGGCGGCGTCCTGGAACGCGCCGAGCAGCTCGCGGCGCCGCGCGTCGTCGGCGTAGACCTCCGGATCCGAGAGGGCGGTGCTGCGCTCGGCCTGGGCCGCCTCGAGCTCGGCGATCCGCTTCTCGAGCGTCTCGATCCGGCTGGCGATCGGCGCGACCCGCGAGGCGCGCCGCTGCCGCTCCTCGGCCTCCCTGCGCCTCCTCGCCTTCTCCTCCTCGCGCGACCTCTTCGCCCCCGGGCCGGCGGGCGCGGCCTGCCTGTCGCTCGCGCCGGCGCCGGAGGACGGCGCGGCCTCGCGCCGGCTGGCCGCCGCGTCTCCTGCGCCGCCGCCCTCCAGCCGGATCCGCTGCGAGTACATGTACTCGTCGAGCGTGCCGCTATAGGTCTCCACCTTCCCGTCCGCCACCGCCCAGATCCGGGTCGCCAGGCGCCGGATGAGGCTGCGGTTGTGGCTGACGAACACCATCGTTCCGTCGTAGCCGGCCAGGGACTCGGCCAGCTCCTCGGACGACTCGAGGTCGAGGTGGTTGGTCGGCTCGTCCATGAGGAGCAGGTTGCCCGGCCGGATGAGCAGCCGCGCCAGGGCGACCCGCGCCCGCTCGCCGCCCGACAAGACCGAGATCTTCTTGTCGACGTCGTCGCCGGAGAACAGGAAGGCGCCCAGCACGCCGCGCACGCGCGCCGGCAGCGCGTCCGGGTTGGCGTGGGCGACCTCCTCCTCGACCGTCGACTCGCGGTGCAGGGTGTCGGCGTGGTGCTGCGCGTAGTAGCCGAGGGTCACGTTGGCGCCGAGCCTGACGCTGCCGCGGGTCGGCTCCAGCTCGCCGGCGAGGATCTTGAGCAGGGTGGTCTTGCCGGCGCCGTTCGGCCCGATGAGGGCGATCTTCTCGCCGCGCGGAACGGTGAGCTCCACCCCCTCGAACACCAGGTTGTCGCCGTAGGCCTTGGCCAGCCCCTCCGCGCGCAACACCTCGGCGCCGGCCCGCGCGCACGGCGGGAATGTCATCCGCATGGTCTTGCGCCGGGCGTGGACCTCCACCTCCTCCAGCTTCTCGAGCTTCTTCGCCCAGCTCCGCGCCATGCTCGCCTTGCTCGCCTTGGCGCGGAAGCGGTCGACCAGCCGCTGCAGCCGCTCGCGCTCGCGCTCGACGTTGGCCGCCGCCGCCTCCAGGATGACCGCCTCCTCGGCCCGCTGGCGGGCGTACTGCTCGTAGTTGCCCGTGTACTGGCGCACGCCCTCCGGCTCGAAGCTCACCACGCGCGCGATCTGCTCGTCGAGGAACTCGCGGTCGTGCGAGATGAGGATGAAGGCGCGCCGGTAGCGGCGGAGGAACTCGCCGAACCAGGCGACCGACGGCATGTCGAGGTGGTTGGTCGGCTCGTCGAGCAGGAGCAGGTCGGGCTGCTGGAACAGGAGCGCCGCCAGCACCGCGCGCATCTTCCAGCCGCCGGAGAACTCCCCCAGGTCGCGGTCGGCGTCCGCGGTGGTGAAGCCGAGGCCGGCGAGGATCTTCAGCGCCTCGTGCTCGGAGAAGAACTGCTCGAAGTGCGCGGCGCGCTCGGCCAGCTCGGCCAGCCGGCCGGCCAGCTCCATCATCTCCTCCTCGCCGGCGCCGCGCGCGGTCGCCTCGGCCAGCTCCGCCTCGGCGGCGGCGTGCTCCTCGTCGAGCGAGGCGCGCCCGGGCACGCTGGTGAGCACGAAGTCGCGCAGGGTGCGGCCGCCCTCGACGGCGAGGTCCTGCGGCAGGTAGCCGACCCGCAGCCCGCGCCGCCGCTCGACGCGGCCGCGGTCGAGCGCCTGCTCGCCCGCGATGATGCGCAGGAGGGTGGTCTTGCCGGAGCCGTTGGGGCCGATGAGGCCGATACGGTCCTGCTCGGCGATCCGCAGCGACAGCCCCTCCACGATCACCCGGTCCGCGAAGCGGAGGGCGGCGTCTTCCAGCACGTACAGGCTCATCGCAGCCCGCGTCTATAGCACGGACGTCCGCGCCGCCCTCAGACGAGCCAGTAGAGGATCGCCGCGACCACGCTGATGATGGCGAGTACGATGGCGACGACCGGGAGCCACGCGGGGCTGGCCGGCTCGGCGGCGATCGATCCGGGCGGCGCGGGCGGCGGTGGCGCCGCGGCGCCGCCGGAGGGAGGCGAGGCATCCGGGGTTCCCTCGCCCGGCGCGCCGCCGGCGCCGCGCCCGGTGTCGCCGGTGTCGCCTGCCCCGGCGCCGCCGGCGCCGCGCCCGGTGTCGCCGTCGCCCGTCCCGGCGCCGCCGGCGCCGCCGGCGTCGCTCGCCCGGATCTCGACCTTCGCGGGGGCTCCGCCGTCGAGCCGCGCGATGCCCGGGTGCAGCGGCACGGTCTCGGAGCGCGGCGCGCGCAGCGCGAGGTTGATCTCGCCCGAGGTCGGCCGCGGCCGCGCGCGCGAGCGCGGCGGCCGCGCGACGGTGATCTCGAGGTCCTCGTCGTCGTCGCTGGGCTGCGGCAGCGGCGCCGGGCCGCCCGCCGCCACCCTCGACGCCGCGCCCGTCGCCGCGCTCGCCGACGGGCCGGCCGTCACCGCGCTCGTCGCCGCGCCGGCCGCCGCCGCGCTCGACGACGGGCTCGTCGCCGCGCCGGAGGCGAGCGCCAGGAGCTCCTGCTTCGCCGCCAGCTCCTTGCTGAAGTGGGCCTGGATGTAGCGGCCGACCTCCGCCGCCGACGCCGGCCCGCCGAGATCGGCCACCGCCTCGGTCACCGCGGCGCCGAGCTCCTCGGCGGTGGCGAAGCGGCGCTCGCGATCGCGCTCCAGGGCGCGCCGCACCACCTCCGCCATGCGCGGCGGGACGTCCGGCCGGCGATCGGTCACGTCCGGAAGCTCCCCCTTGGTGATGGCGCGGAAGGTCTCGAAGTCGGTGTCGCGCAAGAACAGCCGCGAGGCGGTGAGCGACTCCCACATCACGATGCCGAGCGAGAACAGGTCGCTGCGCCGGTCGATCTCCTCGCCGAGCACCTGCTCCGGCGACATGTACGCGTTCTTGCCCTTCACCGTGCCGGTGCGGGTCTTCTGGCTGGCGCCGCGCGCCTTGGCGACCCCGAAGTCGAGCAGCTTCACCACGCCGTCGACGTTGACGAAGATGTTCGGCGGCGACACGTCGCGGTGGACCACGTCGAGCAGCCGGCTGTCGTGCGAGCGCAGCTCGTGCGCCGCGTGCAGCCCGGCGCAGCACTGCTGGATGATCGCGGCCACCAGCGGCACGTCGAGGCGCTCGTTGCTGCGGGCCGCGCGCAAGAGCACCCGCGACAGCGGCACCCCGTGCAGGTACTCCATCGCGATGAAGTAGGTGTCGCCCACGCTGCCGAGCTCGAGCACCCGGCATGCGTTCACGTGCTCGATGCGGGCCGCCAGGCGCGCCTCGTCCCGGAACATCGCCACGAACCGCAGGTCCTCGGCCAGGTGCGGCAGGACCCGCTTGATGACCACCCAGGGCTCGGCCCCGTCGCCGCCGCGCCGCCGGGCCAGGAAGATCTCGGCCATGCCGCCGGTGGCGAGCCGGGCCAGAAGCTCGTACTTGCCGAAGGAGCGCGCACCCGGAGGGATCAGGCTGCCCACGGCTGAGCTCACGCCGGCATCTTACTCCGGAGCACGCGCACGGGGCCAGGCGCCGGCTCCGCCGGCGGCTGCCTCACTTCGCCGCGCGGATCGCCTCGACCAGCTCCGCCTTGGTCATGGCGGAGCGGCCTTCGATCCTCCGCTGGCGCGCGAGCTCGTAGAGCTCCTTCTTGCTCAACTGCTCGATGTCGTCGCGCTCGGACCGGCCATCGCCGCCGTCCCCGGCCTCGCCCCGCGCAACCTCTGCGCCGCCGCCGGCCTGCGCCGCGCCGCCCGTCTGCGCCGCCTCACCCGCGACCTCGACCTCCTCCTCGACCTCCTCGACCTCCTCGACCTCCTCGACCACCTCGCCCGGCCCCGCCGCCTGGCCGGCCGCGAGCTCCTCCTCCTCGTCCGTGAGCGGCTGGTCTCCGCTGACGTCCTCCTGGGCGAGCTGCTTGGCGCGGCGGAACTCGCGGGCCAGGTGCACCGCCTCCTCCGGCCCGATGTGCCGGCGCGCGCGCGGGAAGATCTCTCCCTCCTCCTCCTCGACGTGGCGCTGAAAGATCTGCCGGAGCTCGTGCATCTTGTCGATCCAGTCCGGGTCGCCGACCGACAGCTCGTCGAGCTCCTCGAGCGACTGGTCGATGTCGTCGTGCTCCTGGCGCCCCTCGTCGACCCGGTCGGCGAGATCGTCGTACTGCTCGAGGACGCTGTAGAAGGTGTCCTCCTCGGCCTGTGAGTGGGCCTCGATCAACACGACCAGCCGCTCGAACAGGGCCTGGCGGCGGCGCGGGTCGCTCTCCTCGGTCCCCTCGATCTCGTCGAGGAGCTGGCTGACGCTCTCGTGATCTCGTTTCAGCAGCTGGTAGATGTCACCGGTCGCCTGGTCCTCGTGAGTCTCGGTGCGCATGGCCCCTCCTCCTCCGGGTGAGAGAGTCTCCCGGCCGGGGATGCAGCGGCCGTGCCGCGGGCCGCTGCGCGCAACCGGCGCGGCCGGCCTCCTGCGCCCGCGAAGCAGCCTGCCTCGCTGTGGCGGGGCCGCTCGGGCGCACCGCGCCGCGCCCGGGTGCCCGGGCGCGACGACCAGCGGTCAGTCGCGCGGCCCGCGGCGGATGAGCGCGCGAGGGAGGTCGCCTCGCTGGACCGCCTCCTCGATGAGCCGGCCGACCTCGCGGACGCGGCTCAGGGCGTCCGGGTCGGCCCGGTACTGCTCGAGGAGCTCGCCATAGACCTCGCGCACCTGGTCGGCCGCCTCGCCGTCGTCGTCGCGCCCGGCGACGCCGGCGTCGAGCGCCTCGCGCAGCGCGGCGAGCTGCTGATCGAGGAGCAGGCCGCTCCGGCGAAACCGCCGGTGGTCGGCCAGCGTGCACGCGTCCTGCACGACGTCCATGCCGGCGTCGACCAGCGCGGCGGCGACCTCGTCGTTGCGGATGCCGAGCTGGAACCAGACCACCGCCGGCGCCGGTCGCATGGCGAGGAGCTCCGGCAGGTGAGCGCCGAGCTGGTCCGGCCGGCGGAAGACGTCGACCACGTCGACCGGCTCGCCGATGTCGGCCAGGCTCGCGCGCACCGGCTCGCCCCACAGCTCCTGGCCGGCGAGCAAGGGGTTCACCGGGATGACCCGGTAGCCCATCTCGTGCAGGTAGTCCGGCACGTAGAAGGCGGGGCGCTGCTGCTCCGAGTGCGCGCCGAGCACGGCGATCACGCGCGCCCGCGCCAGCACCGCGGCCCGCTCCTGCTCGCGCGTCAGCTCCGCCATGCCTCAAGGATGGGGCCCGCTGGCCGCGGCGGCAAGCGGCGCGGACAGCTCGTCGCTCAGCCGCCGAGCGCGCGCACGAGCTCGGGGAAGGGAATCCGGCGCTCCGGGCTGCGCTCCAGCGCCTGGTTCACCAGCCGGTCGAGCGGAGCCGGAAGCGAGAGCGCGCGCCGCCGCCCGAAGTTGATCGCCGCGACGAGGGTCTGGAAGTCCTCCCCCTCGAACGCGTGCTGGCCGGTCAGCCAGGTGGCGAGCAGAAGGCCGACCGCGAAGACGTCCGCCGCCGGCGTCGGCGCGGCGGGCAGCGCCGCCTCCGGCGCCAGAAACGGCGCCGGGAACAGCGGCGGCAGCCCGAAATTGGGCACCGTCGCGGTGCGCAGGAAGAGGTTCGCCCTCGGCGCCAGCCCGGTGAGCTGCCACCTGCCGCCCGCATCGTCCGCGTAGACCAGCTCCGGCGCCAGCCCGGCGAGCACGACGCCGGACCGGTGGAGGCCGGAGAGCACCTGGCACACCTCGAGCGCGAGCAGGCGCGCCGGCTCCGGGCCGAGCGGCGCCGGCAGCGCGGAGGTGGGCAGCCCGGCCGGCTCGTCCTCGACCATGGCGTGGATGTTGTGGGCGTTGCGATCGCCGGCGAGCGGCGCGATGTGGCGCAGCCGGGCGACGCCGGAGACAGGCAGCGCCAGCTCCTGCTTGAGCGGGTCGAGCGGGCGCTTCTGCGTGCCGCCGGTCGTGACCAAGAAGCTCGCGCCGGCCCTGTCGCGCGCGCGATAGCGGCCGCGCCACCGCTCGCCGCCGAGCCGCTCGGTGATGGTGTAGACGCCGGCGACGTTGCCGCCGACCGGGAACGCCTTCGCTGGGCCGGTCATCGCAACCCCTCGCTCACCACCAGGCGAGCCAGCTCCTCCATCAGCGCGGACAGGGTGAGGCGGCGCGCCGGGTCGAGCTCGAGCCCGGCGGCCAGCACCGCGGCGAGCTCGGCCGGCCCGCCGAAGGGGCGGCGCGCGCCCTTGTGCAGGGCGGTGAGCTGCCCCAGCGGGGTGTCGCCCTGGAACGGCGGCTCGCCGGTGGCCCAGTACGCCAGGCACCCGCACAGCGCGAACACATCCGCCTTGCCCGACGGCGGCGCGAGCGCCAGCACCTCGGGGGCGGCGTAGATCGCCTCGAACAGCGGCGGCACGCCGGGAGAGGCGGGCGCTGCGCCGGCCAGGAACGGCTCCGCCCTCGGCGCGATCGCGGTCATCTTCACCCGCCCGCCCTGCTCGAGGACGTAGACCAGCTCCGGCCGCAGGTGCGGCAGCTCCCACCGGGCCGCGCGCGCGTTCACCAGCACCCGCCCGACCTCCAGCGCGAGGGACACCGCGGCGCGCGGCGCGAGCCGGCGCGCCCGCTCGCTCGACGGCGCGCCCGCCGGCTCGTCCTCGACCAGCGCGTGGAACGACGGATCCTCGGCGAGCGGCCCGACGTGGCGCAGCCGCGCGATCCCGTCCACCGGGAGCGAGAGGTCGCGCGCCGTGTCGCGGAACGGCCGCTGCTGCCCGGTGCCGATCGTCACCAGGACCGACCCGGAGGAGGCCGCGCGGTCGCGCCCGCGGTAGAGGCCGCGGGTCACCTCGCCCCGGATGCGCTCCTCGACGACGAACGCGCCGTCGGCGAGGCTCGCGCCGATCGGAAAGCGCGGGTCCATCATCCGGCACCGGGCCCGGCGGCCGGGGCGGCGAGCGCGCCGGGATCCGCGCGCCCGCCCTGCACCAGCGGGCGGCCGAGGAGATCGATCGCGCCCTCCGCGATGCGCGAGACGTCGGCCGTGCCGCTGGCCGGCGAGCCCGGCTGGAGCGCCCACATGGCCGGCGCGACCTCCACCAGCATCAGCGGGGCCGCCAGGTTGCCGTCACCGGCGAAGCGGAGCTCGTCGAGCGCGCCGGGCATCGCGGCGCACCTGCGGAGGATGAGCTCGCCGGGCCGCTCGGCGTTGTTGACGATCGATCGCTCGCTGGCGAACAGGCAGTTGACCACCTCGGCCCGCGGCCCGGTGGTGCGGGTCCCGGTGACGAGCAGGTCCTGCCCGCCCTTCGGGTGGCTGGCGCCGTTGTCGGCGAAGGTGCAGCTCGACAGCGACACCTGCGCCTGGTCGCCGACCATGAGCCCGCCTCCGACCACCGCGCGGTTGCGGGTGAACACGCAGCCCTCGAGCACCGCGACCGCGTCGCCGCGCACCGCCACCGCGCCGCCGCTCTCCGCTTCGTTGCCGAAGAAGAGACAGCGGCGCATGGTGAGCCGCACCCGCGACGTCGCGTAGACCGCCCCGCCCATGAGCTGCAGCGCCCGGTTGCCCTGCAGGACGCAGTCCTCGACCACGACGGTGGTCTCCCCGTTGGCGTCGATCGCGCCGCCGGCCGGCGATTCGCCCCCCTGCAGGGTGAGGCCGCGCAGGGTGGCCACGCTGCCGTCGCGCGACACCTTGATCATCGGCTCGTCCGGCCGCGCGCGCACCAGCGTCCGCGCCGCGCCGGCCTCGCCGACCACCGTGACCGGGCCGATCAGCGCGGCCAGCTCGATGGCGTACTCGCCCGGTTCGAGGACGATCGTGGTCGGCTCGGACCGGCGCTTGCGGAGGATGCCGGTCAGCTCGGCCGCCCTCGAGGCGGTGACGCGAATGGTGCTCTCGCCCATGATCGCTCGATGATAGATCAGGCGAGCCCGGTCAGCTCTCGCCCCTCGGTCTGACTGAAGTAGGACACCTCGTGGGACGGGCCCAGCTCGCCCTGCAGCGCGCGCCAGAGCTCCCGGCCGGTCGCCTCGAACGCGCGCTCCTCCTCGGCGGAGGCGAAGCCGGACGCGGCGGGATCGTCGGCCACCATGGTGGCGTCGTAGGCGCGCTGCCATTCCTCGATGCGGGCGGCCAGCCCGGGCGAGATCGGCAGATCCCGGGGGCTCAGGTTGCGGACGCCGTCCGGGAGGATCTCCCAGATCGCGTGGCACTCGTAGTCGGTCATCAGGCGGAGGCGCATCGCTGGGGAGTGTACCGAGAGCCGGCCGCTCAGGAGGCCGGGTTGGCGCCGACGACGAAGCCGTTGCTACCGACCGTGATCGCCACCCGCTGCACCTGCCCGTCGAACTCGACCTCGTAGATCGGCCGGGATCCCTGCATGCCGACCACGTTGTCGGCGCGCAGCGCCGCCATCACCACCTCGGGGATCCGGCTCTCCGGGATGCCGCGGCGGGCGAAGTCGTCGGCGTGACGCTGGACGATGTGCTGCAGGCCGGCGCGGGCGTTGCCGCTCTCGAGGAAGACGATGCGGTCACCGATCCGCTCGATGGCGACCACGCTCTCCGGCGAGAAGCGGACGCCCTGCTGGGTCAGCTCGTTCATCAGCGCGAGCTTGTCGCCCGAGCCGCTGCCGCTGCCGGTCCGGGTCTCGTTGACAGGCGCGGCGGCGGCGTCTTCCTCCGCCTCCTCCTGGCCGACGATGCTGCCGCGCGCAAGCCCCTCGTCCTCGTCGGCGCTCATCATGTCGCGGTCGCCGAGCGCGTCGTTGACCGTGTCCATGAACGCCCGGGCCGACGCCTCGGAGTCGAGCAGGTCCGGCATGTGGCGGCCGGCCGGCGCGTCGCTGGTGTTGGCGTTGGCCGACAGCATCGCGTCGCGGATGCGGATCTCGCCGCCATCGTACCAGACGGTGAACGACGGGTTCTGCCGCTGGCGCAGCATGCGCGGATCGCGGCCGGTGTACTGATCGGAGAAGGTCGGCTCCTCGACCACGATGCGGATACCGCGCCGCTCGAGCTCGAGGAGGAAGTTGTGGCGCGCCGCCCCGATGGTTCCCCCGTCCTCGGCGTCCGCCAGCATTCCGATGCGCTCGGCCATGCGGGTGAGCGGCTCGCCCGAGGTCATCTTCTGGAAGTTGAAGAGGAAGTCGCTGTTGCCCAGCGGGCTGCCGGCGCCCGGGTACAGGGACTCGACCCGGCCGACCCGGTAGTCGAGCACCTGGCGGGCGGACATCACCATCTCCGGGGTCGACCGGCCGTACATGTTCTGGATCTTGTCGGCGCCGCCCCGGGCGATCGACTCCGCGTCGACCTGGGTGCCGCCGGCCGACGACGCCAGCCAGTCGACGCGCGCCTCCACCTTGCGCACCTCGGACGCCAGCGCGTCGCGCTGCCACTGCAGCTCCCGGTGCGCCTGGCCGAGCGCCTGGGAGGCGTCGTTGATGCGCTCCTGGTGGTGCGGATCCCACCGGCGCGGGTCGCTGTAGCCGGCCTGGTCGTAGGCCTTGTCCCACTCGGCCTGCCGCAGCGCCTCGCGCGCCGCGTTGCGCTTCTCGAGCGCGTCCTGGAACCGCCTGAGCTGCGGGTTGCCGCCCATCAGCGCGAGGGTCTCGGCCGGCAGGCCGCTCTCGCGGGCGATGTCGCCCGGGCCGACCAGCGGCGTGCCCTCCGGCCGGTCGCCGAGCTGCTCGCGCCTGCGCTCGATCTCCTGCTCGCGCATGCGGCCGAGGGCGGCGTCGCCCTCGGCGCGCGCCGAGTCGAGCCGCTGCTTGGCCTGCTCGCGCGCGAGGCTGGCGGTGTCGACGTCGCTGATCGTCGCGTTGCCGGCGAACAGATCGTCCATCGCCTGGTTGTAGGCCTGGTCGGCCGCCAGGTACGCGTCGGCCGCCGAGACGAAGGAGTCGAGCTCCGCCTCGCCGGTGCCTGACCTGCTGAGATCGTCGTAGCGGCGCGGGCTGTCGACCAGCTGGCGGTACTTGTGATCGAGCTGGCCGTCCGGCCCGAAGCCGCGGCGCGGCACCAGCCCCGGCCGCTGCGGCGCGCCCCACTGCGCGGTCGTCTGGCCGTCCGCGCCGGCGTCGCCGTACACCTGCGGCGGCAGGAGCGGGATGTCCGTGACCGGCGCGGCCTCGGCCTCGGCCGGCGGCGCCTGCTCGCGGCGAGCCACCGCGTCGCCGCCGCTGTCCGGCCGCGGCGCCCTCGGCGCGACCACCGGCTGGAGGTCCGGCGGCGGCGCGATTCCGTGGCCGGCGCGCGACACGTAGACGTCGCGGCTCCACAGCGACTCGCCGCCGACGGTGCGCAGCTCGATGTGAGTGCGGTAGACCGGCTCGCCGTCGGCGTCGTGGCCGACCAGGAGCGGCTGGCTCGGCACGGTCTGGATCGCGCTCTCCGAGTTGATCGAGCCGAACGTGCGGTCTCGCGGCGAGCCGGCGTCGCCCGGCGCGATGGCGCCGCCCTCGTGGCGGTAGAAGTGCAGGATCGAGTGGCTGTCGACCCCGCGGTCGACCATCTGGGCGACCTTCTTGTAGTCCGGCAGGAGCCAGAGCGGAACCCGCTGGCCGGGCTGCAGCGAGTCGAGGGCGTCGAGCGACACGGCCTCGGGCGGGCGCTGGGTGCCGCCGCGGGTGGTCTCCATCACCGGGGTGACATCGGACGGGAAGTCGACCTCGAAGCCCTTGCTGTGCAGGACCACGTAGGAGCCGTCCGCCCGCCGGCCGAGGCCCCAGGTGCCGCCCGGCCCCCAGCGGTCGGTGCCGGAGCTGCCCATGCCGATCTCGGCGTAGCCGCCCGGATCGTCGGACGCCAGCCGCCGCACCGCCGCCTCCGCCAGCGCGCGATCGTGGATCGCGTGGCCGACCGGCACCGTCTCCTGCTGCTGGAACGAGAGATCGGCCGGGTCCATGACGCCGACCTGCTCGCCCAGGTGGCCCGGCAGGGTGTCGCTCGGCGGCACCTTCGGCAGATCGTGGTAGGTCACGCGAGAGAACAGCCGCGCGAACTTCTCGACCGGCATCGTGAACTCGGCGCCGTGCGGCATCCAGCCGATGTTGTGCGGGTTGCGGATCCGCACCATGTCGCGGCCGCTCTTGTCCTTGTAGGTACCGAGGACCGTGTAGGCGTGGGCGCCCATCAGGTCGGTCATCTCCTTGTACCAGGGTCGCTTCGGGGTCGACGCGGTGGTCGGCCGCACGCTGGCGCCGGCGAGGATGTCGAGCAGCTCCTGGCGCTGGGCCGGATCGCTCATGTCGAAGCTCGAGGTGTACTCCTCGTGGGACTGGCCGCCGGTGATGTGCTCCATCGCCTCGGCCGAAAAGCCGCCCTGGCCGATGCCCTCGTCGTACCCCTTGCCCATGCCGAACTGCTCGGCGTAGGCCTTCTCCATCATGCTGACCCACAGCTCGTTCTTCTTGGTGGACGTGCCGTAGATCGCGTTGCCGAAGAAGCGATTGACCGGGATCGACTGGTCGACCGTCACGTCGACCGGCTTGCCGCGAACGTGGAACCTGACGGTGACGGTGCCGTCCGGGTTCTGCCGGATCTGGTTGACGATCGTGTCGGGGCTGGTGTGCGCCACCGCGGCCATCGCCGCCATCAGGTAGCAGTCGCCGGTGTTGCCCTGGCGCACGTCGGAGGCCAGCGGCCGGTCGATGATCAGCTCGCCGTCGACCGGCTTCATCTTGCCCTTGTGGGCAGGCTGGCCGCCGGCGGAGGCGGTGAGGAGGCGCGCCATCTCGTCGCGCGCGGCCGGTGACATGTCCGAGACCATGTCGCCGACCTGCTCGGCGACCGCCGGATCGGCGTCGGCCAGCGGGTCGGCGTCGTCGTGGCGCCGGGTGGTCGCGTCGGCCACCTGGCCGGCGACGCCGTCGCTCGAGCCGGGCTGCTGGGCGAGGGGCGGCAGGGCGGAGGCCGCGTTCGGCTGCTGCGAGCCGGCGTCGCTGCTGCGGGTCGCGTCGCCGGTCTCGGTCGTGGTGCCGCCGGTGAAGGGCGGCGCGCTGCCGGTCGGCGTGGTGGTGCTGCCGCCCGGCGTCACCGGCGGAGGCAGGTGCACGGTCTGCACGTCGCGGAACGTGCGGT
>Ga0079224_100009135_pt1 | contig 13485 bp, 5 predicted proteins | sample Stecom2015_FD_80414 | JGI IMG/M metagenome (GOLD analysis project Ga0079224, IMG submission 80414) | Agricultural soil microbial communities from Utah to study Nitrogen management - Steer compost 2015 | ecosystem: Environmental > Terrestrial > Soil > Agricultural land | place: USA: Utah... | reverse complement strand
GCCAGCAGCCACAGCCCAACCAGACCGAAAACCCAGATCAGCGGCTCGTAGAAAAAGGCTGTCAGCAGCCCGAAAAACATCGTCGCGCCCGGCTGTGGTGTGACCAGACGGGTCAGGCCCGTTTGCAGCAGATGGCTGACCGCGGACAAGCCCGGCAGATAAAACATGAAGGCCGTCGCAATAACAAACAGCGTCAAGTCTGCCGCCAGCAGCGTTTGCAGCCCCGGCCAGATCCGCAGCCGCTGGCGCATTTCTGGCAGGGCATCATCCTCAGGGTTATCCACCCGGTTCCACGCCAGTGCGACAGCCGCCGCGCCAGCCAGCGCCAGCCCGAACCACCAGCCCGCCGGGTCGGTCAGCAGGAGCAGCGCCGCGCTGAACCCCCCGGCAGCCAGCGCAAAGGCATGGTTCTGCGACAGCCACCAGCGCCGCAGCGCCCACAGCAGCAGCCCGGCGCTCAGCAGCGTCCAGACAACGGGCGAATCAAAACGGGAAGCGACCAGCAGCACCGGCGAAAATGCCAGCATCAGGCTGAAGGCAAAGGCGCGCGCCCGGCCCAGCACATCGCGGAACAACAGCGGCATCATCACCAGCCCGGTCCCGGCCAGCGCCGTGAACAGACGGACAGCAAACTCGGCCCCACCGAAGATCGAAAAGCCGATGCCGTGCAGCAGGAACAGCAGCGGGCTTTCCGGCACAATGACGCTGCCGGGCAGATTGGGATGCAGCGCGCGCCACGCCGCCAGCGCCTGATGCGCCTCCAGGTTGGTCAGCGGCACGGTGTCCAGTTCGGCGATCCGCAACGCCAGCGACAGCGCGACCAGTGCCACACAGGCAGCCAGTTCGTACGAAATGGCGAACAAACTGCGCGGCGTGTCGGCCAGCGATTCAGCAGATACGGCAATATTTGAGGTCATCTGAAGGCAATCCGTAGGCTCAAATCAAAGCATCCCATAAAAAGCATACACTTCTCACCAGTGTCCGTAAACAAAATAGGCATAATCCTGCGGAAAAGTCTTGACGCCCAGTTGATGCAGGAGGGCGAGCAGTTGAGCGCGATGATCCGTACCATGATTAGCCACATGAATCAGCACCTGCCACAGCCGGATGGTGTCGTTATCAGAAGCCAGAAACGGCTGATCGTACAGCGCCTCATCCCGCAAATTGGCGAGATAGGTGCGCATATCCGCTTCAACGCCATCCCATTTCTCGCGAATCACCGCCCGTTTGGCATAGTGAACCGGGTTGATAAATCCGGGAACGGGCACGCCGCGCAAGCCGCTGAACCAGCGATCATCGATGTTCATCATATGCACGACCTGATTACGTACTGATCCGACAGAATAATCAACCTTTTGGGTGAACTGCTTGTCGGTAAGCGGGACAATGCACTGATCCCAGATTTTGCGATTGGCCGCAAAGTGATATTCATACAGGTGGGAAATAGCAGCGGCATTCATATCGAGTCAGCCTCCTGATCTAGCCCCGCGCCACCAGCCGGGCCGGGTCCACACGGAAGAAGTGGCTGCCGCCCCGTTCGCAGACGACGGGCAGATTTTCGACAAACTTGGCTTCGGCCGGCGCGCCGTACTTGTTGCGCTCGGTTTCGCCAAAGAAAATATAGTCGATGTCATACTGGCCGATCAGTGAACTGACGACATCCCAACGCAGGTCACTATAGATGCGATCAATATCCTGCGGGCGGCTGCCAACGACCTGCGCATAAGTTGGCCCACGCCACTGACCCTCATGATTCTGCCAGCCCAGCACGATAGGCACGCCGGTCAGCATCCCCACCCGGCCCCATTTACCGGTGATATTGTAAGCCGATCCCGGATCGGCGGCTTCCAGCACCACCACGTCATCACCCTGCACCAGATCATTAAAGCACATGATCGCAGCGTAATCATCGGCGCTGACCGTCGCTGGCCCGCCGTCGAGCGTCAGCGGTCCCGGGCTGGCGGCGCTGGCCCGCCCGGATTCAATCATCATGCGATGATAAAAGCCAAGCACCGGGTACAGCAGACCCAGCACAAGGCAGACGGCAGTGACCGCGCCCATACTGGTCCGCACCGCCGGGATACGCCCGCGCAGCCGCAGGTCGGCGGTCATCACGTAAACGCCATAGGCGCTGGCGATACCGAACATCACCCACGCCTGATAGTAGAACTTGAAAATGGTGTTGATGCGCACGCCAAAGTTATCGCGCAGGTACAGAAACTCCGGCACAAGGGTAAGCACCATCCCCGCACCGACCAGCAGAAGCGCAAACCCACTCGCCGGCGGATAGTCGATGATCCTGCGGGCTTCATCAGGCGCAGCGTCGAGTTCGCGCACAGCGGGCACACGCGGGAACAACCGCGCCACCACCACCACGATACCGGCCAGCAGCAGCAGCGCCGTCAGACTGTTCGCCAGCCGCCGGTTCAGCAGCAGAGGCAGCACCGCTTCCACCCCGCCGTTCTGTTCGACAAAGCCAACGACCAGCCCGCGCATCTCAGGAACCAGCGCGGCAAACAGACTGAGCAGCAGCATGAGCAGCACCAGCGTCACTAGCAGGCCCGCCGCTGCCAGCACGCCTCGCCGCCAGTTCATACGCCCCCGCGCCAGCCACGGTTCCAGCGCGAGCAGCGCACCAACGATCAGGATAACCGGCCCAAACATGATGAAATACTGCTGGAAGCGCGTAGGATGCAGCAGGTTCGGCAGAATGCCGGACGCCTGCGAGCGAAAGCTGATGAAGAACGGCAGGTAGAAGACCAGTGTCAGGATGCCCAGCCATAACCCCAGCCGCAGCAGTGCCCACCAGTCCGCAGCCAGCAGCCAGCCGGTTCCATTGCGCATCAGCCGCCGCACCGCGTCCGCGCCGACCAGCACTACCATGTAGATCGGCCCATCCCATGTATTGAGAAACACCAGACCGCCAAGCGCCAGCCCATAAAAGACGACCTCGGCGCGGGTCGGGTCGCGTCCGGTCAGCAGCAGATTGAGCGCCAGCCCCAGCGCCATCACCGCAAACGGCAGCGCCAGCACGTGCGGATGCACATCCGCCAGCACAAAACTGAAAGCCGGGAACTCATCAATCGGCTGGATGCCAATGGGCGAACCGTCGAGGTGGGTATCGCTCAGGACGCGGCTGGCGCGGAACCACCACCAGTAATCCCAGTTTGCCGGCGAGATCGCGCCGGCTTCTTCGGGCAGCGGCGGTTTGGGAGTCAGCCGCTGATCGGTTCCCCAGAATTGGAGATAAGGCTCAGTCGCTGATCGGCTCTGGTATGGCAGTTCGATCAGCGGCAGTTGGAAATTGCCGAGCAGCGTCACGAAAGCCATACCAAGCAGGCCACAGACCAGCGCCACCCGCCGCACCGGTTTATCGAGGCCGAAGCGCGAGGCGACCAGATTGTACGCCACGCCAAAGCTGGTCAGGCCGGTCAGCGCGAACAGCAGGCTGATGGTCATGTTAAAGCCGATGGTGCTGTGAATGCCGCTGAGCATCGACAGCGCCGCCGACATCACATAGCCAAAGTAGTAGTAACTGATGGCATAGCCGGACAGCCAGGGATCGTTGGGCGGGAAAGTCTCGCTGCGCTGCACGGCGCTCATGAACGCCAGTTCCATCGGCTTTTCGGTGCTGGTGATTGCCGGAATATGGGCGCGATACAGCGCGAAAAACACCAGCAGCACGATAAACAGCACCTCCCCGGTGATGATGACCGGGCGATTGTGCTGCCACCACGCGCGCCAGTCGAAACGCTGTGGCTGGCGAAAATGATAGACCAGCCCGCCGACCAGCACCACCAGCCAGGCAAGGACGATGCTGCCGGGTGTGTTGCGCAGAAAACCCAGACTCGCCAGCAGCCAGAAAACAAAACCTACCAGCAGCAGACCCACCGCCCGCGCCAGCGTATAACCTTTATCCGGCAGGCCGCCAAGCAGATGCGTTATCAGCGGCAGGGCAGCCAGCCCGGCCAGAGTCACCAGCAGCCACCAGTTGAAGACAATCCAGCCCTCGCGGGCCACCCACTCCACAATCACTGTTTAACCTGTCACCTGTGTCACCTGAACACTGTTGACCACTTTATACACCGTCGAACCTTCACGTTCGTAGACCTTTTCCAGCACACCCAGATTGACCATCTGCTCAAACTTGCGCAGACCTTCCGGCGGGTAGTAGATGCGTTCCAGCCCGCCGACAATAATATACTCAATCCCGTAATGCCGGATCATGTCCATCGTTTCGTTGACGCGGGTGGTCGAATAAAAACCGTTGATATTGGCCCGGCGCTGATTGACCAGCAGGCCCATATTCTCGAAGGTGCGCTGCTGCGTCTGGTGGAAGCGCCAGCCCAGCACCGACGGCATCCCGGTATAGATCGAAACGCGCCCGTGCCACAGATATTCGCGCCAGCTTTGCCCTTCGATGATGGTAGGTGTGCCGGGGATATTCTCTTGCAGCCAGCGGATCATCTCATAATCGTCGCTGAGCAGCAGCCACTCGTTGTTTTCGGCATGGCTGGCGTACCGCATGTATTCCATACCGTCCAGCGTAAAGGGCGTTTCCGGGGCCATGCGCTCGGCAGCTTTGGCCCGTGTCGCCATGACGGGGTACATGGCCGCCACCGCCAGCAGTAAACCGGCGAGCGCGTACCATGTATTGCGCAGCCCGGCCCGCCAGCGCGCCGACGCCTCGAACAGCCAGGCAAACGCCGCGCCGCCCATCACGCTGAAGAGCATCCACGCCTGAATGTAGAACTTGAACACGGTGTTCTGGCGGCCAATATCGCCTTCCAGCACAACAAATTCGACGCCAAGAGTCAACGCCAGCGCCAGCCCGGCCAGTGCCAGCACAAACTGCATCGCGCGCGACTGGCCGGCACGCAGAAACAGCGCCGCCATCCACACCAACAGCGGCACCACGACCAGCGCCACCTGATATTCCACAATCGCCAGAAACAGCGCGCCAATCAGCACCGCCACAAAGGCCACCGCCAGCGACACCAGCAGCGGCCCCATACCGCGCAGGTCACGCACGTAGACGCTGCGGAGCCAGCGGGCTGTATCCCACACCAGCAGGCAGAACAGCAGGAACAGAAACAGCCCGTGCAGGTCGAAGTAAGCCCACAGCGGAGTTTTGCCGCCGGTCCAGGGGTTGATACTGCCGTAGACCGCTGCATACCATGTGGTAAACGGCAGTACCGCTACAAAACTCAGCGCGACAAAGCCGCCCACCCGCAGCACGAGATCGATAAGCGACCAGCGGTTGATGCGCTCCCACGCCAGCCACCATGCAAACGCCAGCCCAAGCACGCTCAGCAGCATAAAAGTAGGCCAGTCCCACGTGTTGGTCCCGCGCAGCAGGCCGACGAACATCGCCCCCAGCGCCAGCGCCAGCAGCCGGAACACACCTGCTCGTTTATCGCGCCCGGCCAGCAGCAGCTCATTGAGCAGAAAGCCCATGATAAACAGCAGCATCGGCATGGCGATCATGTGGGCGTGCAGGTCGCCATAGAGAAAGGTGAAGTACGGAATCTCGGTGATGGCGTTGCCTTCGACTCCCGGCGTTTCGCTCAGGACGCGGGTGGGCGCACAGAACGAGCGGTTGTTGCCGATGGGCAGTTGGCCGCCGCCAAGCGCCTCCCCTGCCCCGCGCAGCAGGCTGGTCACCAGCGACAGCGAATTGTGTACCTCGTAGCGGAGGCGATCTCCGATGGGGTTGTCCTCAGCGCGCTGGCGCAGGTTGAATTCCGTCTGCGGGTCGACGCCGCCATACTGGGCGCTGTATTCGTCGATCAGAAACTGCGCCAGACCCTGCGGCTGTGTATAACCCCCAAGCTGCGCCAGGCCGTTACCCAGCACGCGCGGCGTATCCAGATTGCCCAGCACCACCGCCAGCAGCAGAGCCGCGATGCCCGCCACCCAGGGATTACCCAACCGCCGCTGATTCGGTTCGTCACCCGGCTCATCCGCGTAGGACTCCCGCCGTTCCTGCCAGTGATGCACCAGGTTAAACGCCACCGCGAATGCGCCCATGCCGGTCAGGGCGAACAGAGTCGGCAGGATCAGGTTATAGGCTATCGACGGAACCATCCTGAGCAGCAGCACCGGCACGCCGACGATCACATAACCGAAGTAGTAGTAATTCAGGTAGCCGCCCGCGTACCAGGGATCGATGGCCGGAAAGATGGTGCTGCGCAGCACACCGTTGAAATAGGCGAAATCCATTGGCTTTTCGCCGCCGAACGCCGGATGCCACAGGTCGGGATTAGTCAGGCGCACCGCCAGAAAGCCGAGGAACAGCAGCAGCGTCACCACTTCAACAGCCGCCAGACGCCGCCAGTGCGTGCGCACATAATCCAGGAAGGCCACCCGCTGCCGGATGACCACCAGCAGGCTCGCCAGCGCCAGCACGATCATGCCGAGCAAAATGCCACCCTGCGACCACAGTGCCAGCCCAACAGTCGCCGCCGTCCACGTCGCCCAGGCGACGATGACCAGACCGGCCAGCTTCGAGACCGTAAAGCCGCGATCTGCCAGACCGGGGAACAGCGCGAACAGCAGCGGCCACGTCACCCAGCCGAAGGCCATAATCACCAGCCACCACACCCCAACGGTCAGCACCGGCTGCGTATTAATGGCGCTGCCGCTGGCGAAACGTTCATACCAGCTTCCGTTGGTCTGCTGGATGGCGCGGCGTTCATCGGTCAGCATCAAACTGGTTGGCGCAGCATCTGCCTGAAGCGAAGACAGCGTCAGTGTGTCGATCAATGTCATATCGCAGCCACCGCCACCGGGCTGCCCAAAGACCGACGGGCAGTTTTCGACAGGCTGGCTTCCCACTGCGCCGGGCCGGTTGAGCGGGATCGAATGAAAGATGCTTTCGACCAGAGCAGGATCGTAAGCCTCGGTCTTGCGAAAGACGAACACCACCGGATGGTCATAGACGTGGAAGGCTTCCTCGGCCTCGAATTCGTTGAGCCACGCCGGGCTGTCGTAGATGGGCAGATGCTGGTCGGAAACGCGCAGCGGCCCCAGTTCAAATGTCTCCTGAAACACGGCGGCCAGTTCGTAACCCAGTTCGCCCGCGAACAACCGGTCATAATAGGCATTGGTCATCGGCCAGCGCATGGGGATGCGGCTTTGCGAATCGTAGAAGCGATTGCTGCTGATGGTCAGGTAGTCGCTGTGATGCAGCGCCTGCAGCAGCGTGTCGCGTTTGAGTGGTTCATCTTCAATCGCCAGCCCCATATCGTAGCCGACGATCAGGTTGGACCACGCTGTCCGGCCATTGCAATTGCTGGCATCCAGCAGGCCCGGCGGCGGGTTATCAGCCAGCGTCACGCCCTGCGGCAGCGTGCAGACAGTGTAGGGAATCGGGTCATCCCAGCCGCCTTCGTGCGACACCACCGAACCGCCGCTGATCACCGGCCCGCCCGCGATCACCTCGAAGCGAAAGCGGTACTGCCTGCCGCGTGTGATTTGTACCGGCTGGTTCAGCGTAATATCGTAGGCCTCGCCCAGTGGATGATTGGCGCGGCTGAGGTTGGTTTCCAGCACGGTTTCGGCCAGAGTCACGCCGGTATCCGGGTCGCTGATCGCCACGCGAATCGTTTCCGGTTCGCGGGTATCGCTGCGATCACCCAGATGCGGCGCATGTACGGTGCTGATCGTGCCCGACGCCGGGGCAGTAAAAGTATACTCGAACACCTGCCCCTCATAATGCAGCGAAGCCTGCGACAGGATGTCATTGTCGCGGCCAATGCCATTGGAGACGGGGATATTGATGAGCGGCACTTCTGGCCCGGCCCCGTCGATGCGCATGGCAAAATCGCCGGGAACCTGCTCCCAGAACCAGTGACTGGCCTGTACGCGGGTCAGTTGGTGACGGTAAATGTTGGTGAACATGGCCGCCCACAGGTACGTGAAACCGATCACACCGGCGGTCAGAACGGCAGCCAGTATCCGCCCTACCGGGCGTCGTTGTGCGCGCCGCAGCAGTTCCCACAGCAGCCATGCCGCCAGCAGCGCGAACACCGGATACAGCGGCAGGAAATAGCGCATGGTGGCAACCCAGTTGCGCCCCAGCCAGCCAAAATAGACCAGAAACCAGACGACCAGCAGCAGATTGCGTAGCGCACCCGGACTGCCGCGCACCAGCCGCCAGCCCGACCACAACCAGCCGGCCAGCCCGGTCAGACCCAGCGCGATACCCATACCCCACAGCACCATGTTGTTGAGCGGGAACAGATAAGGCGTGCGCCCGACCCACTGCCAGTTGGGGGGCATTTCCGCCGCGCCGCTGACGAGAAACTGCGCCTGATTCACGTCGGCCAGCCAGCGCGGATTCGGGATCAGCCCAAAGAAACCCGGCCCCATAAACGCATAGGGATTGGTGACGCGAAAAACCAGAAACGCCAGCCCGCCGGCGAGCATCAGCCCCAGACCGTTGCGCCAGATCAGCCGCCAGCGTTCGCCGCCGGCCAGATCATAATCGAGCGCAGGCAGGCCGCGCACCAGCGCCGCCAGCACCAGCAGGCCAAACAACGGCGCGATATTCACCCGGCTCGCCAGGGCCGCGCCGAACGCCAGCCCGAACAGCGAGAAGTCGAGCAGTTGACCACGCACCTGCACCCGCACAGCAAACAGCAGGCCCAGCGCCGCGAACAGATTGGTGATGGCGTCCGCCGTGCCGAAGTGCGCCACCTGAATCGAGAACACCGCCGCCGCGTACAGCGCCGCCGCCACCAACCCGATCCAGCGGTTATGCAGTTCGACGCCGATGAAAAACACTATCAGAATCACTGCCATTTCAGCCAGTGCCGACAGGCTGCGCCAGACCAGATGCACTCCGTTGTAGGTGTTGAGCGAATTGTTGCCGGTCAGTTCGACCAAAGCGTCACCCGCCAACCGCGCCATAAACAGCGGCAGCGTGCCGTAGACGTACAGCCCTTTGCCGGCGTTGTGCGGGTTGAGGGTAGAACAATCGGCATCGAAGTAGCCGCCGATGCCGCCCGTATGCGGGTAGCGCGCCATGCAGCGATCAAGCTGCGCCTGCTGCTCCGCCGGGTTGGGAATTGACGAACGCAGCGGTCCCCCAATCGATGAAGCCACATCAGTGAGAAAGCGTTCGTCCGGGTGCAGATGCGTGAAGTCGTCCCAGTTCTGCCCCACAAAGCGGAAATACCCGCCGACCAGCATCACCACAATCAGCAGCGAACCCACCAGCACATCGCTCAGGGTGATACTGGCACGCTCCACGCGCTTCGCGGATATTTCTGCTGTTACACTCGCTTCAGCCATAAATCCACTACCTGTCACCACAAACAACGATGTATTGTACACGCCACACGGCGGGACTGCTCAGTCAGCAGTCTAAAATCGCCAGTCCACAGCCGCCAGTCACACTACGCCGGCCAACCATCTCACAAGGCAATTTAACCGGACGCCGGCGCAGAAAAAGGAACAAACCAGACTGGCAGGCTGGACTGCATTTGACTGAAGGCTGTCGGTCACAGACTGACGACTAATTCCCCGCCAGCCACGTCAGGAAGGCTGCTTCGCCCAGCGCCGGGACACGATAGAGCCGGTATTGATCGTCCCACTGGTAGCTCTGGCGTTCAATGGTGCGCCCTGTCGGGAATTCAGCTTCCAGCAGCTGTTTCGTTTCCTCGTCCTCGGCAGAAAAGAAGAACAGCAGGTCCTTGTCCGGGTCGAGCCGGTAAGCATCCGTCTTCTGGAAAGCTGCGAACAGAAAATCCTTCAGATTATGACGCGCGACGATGCCGTTGGGCCAGTCCGGCCGGCCCGCCTCAATCCCCAGCGCCCGGTGATCCCACCAGTAGGGATAAGCGATCATATAGGCGTTGCCATAACTGCCATCGCTTTCAGCAAAACCACGCAGCACCCGCCCGGCTTCGCTGTAGGGCAGTGACGAATCGATATAGGCTTCGTAGTGACCTTCAAAATAGGTGCGGGTGTTGAGTGAGTATGCGCCCATCACCACCACAGCCACAAGGGCCACTGCCGCTGCCAGCCCACGCCGCCCCGGTGCAAGCTGCGTGATCGACTGCGCCATCAGCGCCAGCGGCAGCGCCGCGATCAGATACGCTTCGGGCAGCGCCCCGCTGGTACGGGTATGGCTGGGATTTTCCACGGGGTAGGCAATCGACAGTGCCGAAGGCAGCAGCATAATCACCAGCGCCAGAGGAATCAGCCAGTCAAACACATCGCGCCGCCGGATCATGCGCGCCAGCCACGCCGCCAGCCCGATAATCAGCAGCGCGCCGGTAAAGGTATCCATCGCCGGCTGATTGGGCGCGCCGTTGATCCAGGCCACATCCCCCTTCCAGTTGAACATCAGCAGCGCCGTGCGTATGTTGTTCGCCAGAATGGGCGCATTTTCCTGAAATGCCTCGAATCGTTCCTGCAAGGTCGCCCGCCGTTCGACCAGCCGGCCTTCCTCGTCCGTCGTGGTTATCAGATCGTCGCCCAGCAGGCGGCCCTGCGTGCGCCGCCAGAAGTCATCCGGGTATTGCAGCCAGTAGCCAAACAGCGGCACAAAGATCACGAAGGCAACAACAACCAGCACCGCCAGATTAAGCACATAACGCCCGCGTTCGCGCCAGTTACGCGCCCGGAACAGAAACGCCAGCCCGATCCCGGCCAGAATCACGACCGGCAGCATTCGCACCGCCTGATAAGTATATAACCCAAAACCCAGCACCAGCCCGGCTTTAATAAAATCCGCCCGGCGGTTGTGGCGCATCGCCCGCGCCAGCAACACCAGCAGCACCGCTGTGACTGCGGTCGTCAAAACGATGCGCAGACCCAGCCGGCTGAGAACGGTATGCCAGTAGCTGGCCGCCACCAGCGCCGCCAGCAGCAAACCAACCAGATTGCCAAAGCGCCGGTCCTCCGTACCAACCACCTCCCGCCCCATCCAGAACAGCAGCAGCACAGCGATCAGTCCTTCGACAGCCGACAGCAGCTTGAGGGTGTAATGATTGAGGCCCAGTCCGGGAAGCTGCGCGACCAGTGCCATCGCATACATCTGGAAGGGTTCGCGCCCGCCATTGTTGGCGAAAAAGATGTTGTGCTGGCCGTTGAGCACGCCGTAGGAATCGAGAATCTTTTCAACATGATCGCTGGTCATCTCCGGCGGCACAGTCTGAAGATCGGAGAAGCGAAAAGCAGCGGCCAGCAGCAGGATCGCCGCCAGCGCCAGCGTTGTCCCACTGCGCCAGCGAATACTCCGGGCGCGTGCGATCAGACCGCGCAGCCACTCAACAGGGCCGTCATCCTGCGGGGCGAGCGCGATCACCCATAGCACGATGCTGGCAATCCATGACCAGAAGCCGATGAAGGTAAACAGATTGTTGGCCGTAAAGCGCAGTGCAATCAGGCTGAGGAACAGCGCGCTGAGGCCGGTCACCACCCGTCGTGGATGCAATCTCGCCCAGATTTGCCGGGTTTCGGGTGTCTGCGCGTCATCGCTGGCAAATATCCAGACATCGGCTGCTTCAGAAGCGGCTGGCGGATCGGCCTGTCGAGGTTTTGGGAGTCCGCGCCGCGCCCACCAGCCGCGAACAGCCGGCCAGTCCGCATAAATTTCTGAGCCGAGCCACACCAGAAAGCCGGCTGCCAGAAACGGCGCGCCGTTGTTCAGGGCGGTGGTTTCGCTGCGCTGCGGGGTATTCGCCAGAATGCCTGTGCCCCACCAGGCGATCAGAAAAGCGGCCAATCGCCAACTGAAGAGTATTGCCTGCCGCCGGCGGACATCGAACACGGAACGAGCGCGCACCGCCGATGATGCTGCGCGCTCAGGGCGAGCCGGCGAAATAAGCGGGATGCCGTGCGTCGCGGTGCTGTGCGGGGTGCTGGCGATTTCGCGCAGAGCGCGCAGCGTCGCACCCGGCGCGCGCAGCAGTTGGCTGAACATCTCCGCCAGTGTCAGGTCCTCAAAATGGCGGGGAATTTCCGCGTCAGCACCGTCGAACGCTTGATCCTCAGTTTCGGGCTGCAAATAGGTTTCCGTCATGACAGTTCCGGTTTGCGCGCCTTGACCGCCAGATTCACTGTCGTGCGGCCCGGCGGCTCGTTGATCTGATTGTGGCGGTCAAAGAAGTTAAACACTTTCAGGCCCAGATTGATCGGGTTGAGCAAACTGCCGTTGTTCTTGTCGAAGGCGGTCCGGTCAGCCGCGTTCGCCAGCGTTTCCGGCAGCAGCCCGGATTCCAGCAGCGGCTTGCCCAATCCATACACTATATTATGGATGAAGGGAAATGAATAATGCGTAAAGGCCCGCATTTCGTCAATGGCAAACCCTGCCGTTCGCACACTGTTTTCAAGCTGGTCGCGGGTGTACAGCCGCACATGATTGGCCCAGATACCCGCCAGCGGCCCCCGGCTGATATGTGTGTTGAACAGAGTTTCCAGCGTTTTGTTGATCGGGTCCCACCAGAAGGGGTAATCTGCATTGGGTACGGTGATAGCCGCCACGCCACCCGGCTTGAGCACCCGCAGCGCCTCGCGCAGCCCGGCCACGTCATCATCGAGATGTTCCAGCACTTCGGACAGGATCACACCATCGAAAGTGTTGTCCGGGTAAGGCAGCGCGTAGATGCTGGCGTGGTTGAGCATCAGGCGCGGCAGATGACCAACGTTGCGCTGCGCCTTCAGCATCACCCGCCAGTCGAGATCAGCGCCCACCAGCCGGCAGCCGCTGACATAACGGAACATATTCAGGTAAAAGCCGCGCCCGCACGGTATATCCAGAATCAGGCTGTCGTCACGCGGGTCGATCCACTCGAAAATCGTCTGCACGCGCTTTTTGAAGGCCATGTCGGCTTCGTTGCGCGTCATGTGGGCGATAACCTGCGGGTCGATCCTAGCGTCGGGCATACTCACGGAACAGCCTTTCATAGGAGTCGACTGTCTCCTTGAAGGAAAACTTCTCCTCGATGAAGGCGCGCGGCCTGATGTACCGGTCACGGTTTTGCAGCACTTCGACCAGCGCCTCGCCAATCGAGCGCCAGTCGCCAGCCCGCGCCAGTTTGCCCATGCCGGTTTCGGTAACCGGGACCCGTCCGCCGGGAATATCGGTCATCACCACCGGGGTACCGCTGAGCATCGCCTCGACCTGCACCAGCGCAAAACACTCCGAGTCGCTGGTGAGGGCCAGCACATCGCAGGCGGCATAAAAATCTGCCATATCCTGCGGGTCGGTCATCAGGCCCAGAAAAATCAACTGATCGCGGTACTGCTCCACCAGCGCCTGACTGCGCTCCCAGAAATTTTCGTACTTGATGTCATACTCGCCAGCAAATACGATCCGGGCATTGGGGTACTTCTGGTTAATCACTTCCAGGGCGCGGATGAGCAAATCCGGGCGCTTTTCTTCGACAAACCGGCCCGAATAACCGATTACCGGCCCGCCATTGTTGGACCACTGCGCGCGCCATTCCTCGGCACGCTGCGGATTGGGATGAG
>Ga0079224_100009133_pt1 | contig 13488 bp, 12 predicted proteins | sample Stecom2015_FD_80414 | JGI IMG/M metagenome (GOLD analysis project Ga0079224, IMG submission 80414) | Agricultural soil microbial communities from Utah to study Nitrogen management - Steer compost 2015 | ecosystem: Environmental > Terrestrial > Soil > Agricultural land | place: USA: Utah... | reverse complement strand
TGACGATTCGTCGATCTCATACGGCACACGATTGACCACCACATCTTCCGACCTGCCGTAGACGAGGAGGTAGTCGTGGCGAACAGAGAACGTGCGAGCGTCCATGCGCGGGCTGTCTGATTTCTCCCAGATCACTGTCGCAACGAAGTTGTCCCGCCCGAAGACCTCGTCCATCATGACTTTGAGGTATGCCTGCTCGCTGTCGTCGCAGTGGACCCAGACGGAGCCGTCCGGGGCCAGCAGGGTCTTCACCTGGGTCAGGCGGTCGCGCATCATCGTCAGCCAGACGGAGTGCTCCAGCGCGTCGTCGTATTGCAGGAACGACTGCTGGGTGTTGAAGGGCGGGTCGAGGTAGGCCAGCTTGACCTTGCCGACGTACTCGCGGGCGAACTCCGGCAGCTCGATCAGGCTCGTCAGGGCGTTCAATGCGTCGCCGCGGATCAGCAGGTTGTCGCGCGCCCGCTCCTCATCTGGGTGCGTCGCGCCGACCACGCCGGCGTCGTGGAGCAGGCGCACCTCGGCCACGCGGTAGTCGGACGGCGGCAGCCACTCGTAGCGGCCGTCCTCGTGGGCCAGCAGCCGCAGGTGCTTGTTCGTCCAGGTCAGCTCCAGTCGTCCCTCGTACCTCGGCACGTTCATCCCTCCACCGGCCGTCGGCCGGGCGTCCAGAAAGTCGTTTGCTTCCACACGCATCCGCTCGGCCATTTTCGCCAACGAGCGCGTTTTGCGCAATATTCACGCGCGCGTCCCGTTCTGACGCCGGCTGCGTCACCGTCGCGCTGCCCCGATCGCCGCGCATCAGTCGCGGGCCAGGGTGGCGGCGAAGCCGGGTTCGTCGTCCGGGGGTGGGGCCTCGTCGTAGGGCTCGTCCTCGTTGCCGAGGCCCATGTCGACCAGCACGTCGATCAGGGCTTGCTCCAGGCTGGAGGCGCGGCCGCCTTCCAGCGTCTGGCGCACTTTGAGCAGCCGGCCGATCGCGTCGGTCAGGCGCACGACGGTCTGGGCCGTCGCGCCCAGGTCGCCGTTCAGCGAGGCCTCGGCCAGGGCGCGCAACAGCAGCAGGCGCAGCGCCCCGACCTCCGTCTCGACTGCCCGGTTGGCGCCGGCCTCGGCGATCAGCGCGAGGATGCGGCCATCCACCAGCCGCTCGCGCTCCCCGGCCAGTACGCCGGCGGTGAAGTCCGACCCGGCCGCGAGCAGCGCCGTCTCGTCACGGCCCCGGTGGGCCACGCAATATGCCTCATCACGCACCGCCCAGGCGCGGCAGCCCGGGTGCGCGCACCGCTGACCAGCCATCTCTCACGCTCCGCTTCGTTCGTCGCACGATGTCGTCTATCTAGTGAGCCCATCGGGGACCCCAAATCGTCGGGTTTCTGAGATACAAATCCGCGATTCGGCCCCATTTGCCCGTCACAATGCCGCAATTCATCTGGCGGCGGGGCCGAAGGGGTATCCCTGGCGTCCGCCGCCAGATGAATTCCGACCGTCCCACCGCCGTAGGGGCGGTTTCTGGCTGGCGCCGGGGGAAATTTCCGGGTGGGGGAGGGGTCGCGGTTCATCTGGCGGCGGAGCTGAGGGGGTATCCCTGGCGTCCGCCGCCAGATGGATTCCATCATGCTGATGGCGCAATATGACGCTTTCCATCTGGCGGCGGGGCCGAAGGGGTGTCCCTGGCGCTTGCCGCCAGATGACGATTCATCTGGCGGCGGACATTCCGTCCCCCCTTAAGGGGGGACGATGTTCCGCCACATGAAAAATAGATCTCGAAAATCCCGACGATTTGGGGTCCTCAAATGGCTCACCTAGTAGACAGGTTTCGACTCCGGCGAGCAAAGCGAGGTGAACCCCATGCCGGCGAGCGAACAGATACGCGTGGCGGACCCGCAGCTGGTGCGCCACTTGCTGGGTAAAGCGCGCTTCGAGCACGATGAGGATCTGGAGTACCGCCTGGCGGCCATCGAGCACGCCTTCTGGGCCAACAGCGCCCTGGAGTTTGACTTCGGCCCGGATGACCTGGGCCTGCTGGCGGCTGAGGAGGCCGCCTGCCGACAGGCGCTCGAGGAACGCCGCCAGCGCGGCTACGTCTACCAGCGCCCGGTCCACGGCTACGACCGCGACTATCTCGACGAACTGAAGCGGCGCGTGCCGATCCTCGACGTGCTCGGCGGCGCGGTCAAGCTGCGCCGTTCGGGCAAGAACTACGTGGGGCTGTGCCCGTTTCACCAGGAGCGCACGCCCAGCTTCACCGTCTACCCGGCGACGAATAGCTACTACTGCTTCGGCTGCCAGCACTACGGCGACGCGATCGACTGGCTGCGCGAGATCGCCGGCATGCGCTTTCGCGAGGCGGTCGAAACGCTGGAGGTGCTGGCCGGCCTGCCGAAGAGCCAGCCGCGCCGGGCGACGCCCCCACCGGGCCCGCCGGTCGCCGCGCCAGCCACGGGCGGCAGGCCCGCGCAACAGGTGTCGTTCGTCGTCAAGAACGGGAAGGACGTTCAGCCGGTATGACCGCTCAGATCCCCGCGCTGACCGGCTACACGCTGGCCGAGCTGCGCGCGCTCGAATTCCCGGCGCACAGCTGGATCATTGAGGGCCTGATCCCAGCCGGCTCGCTGACGCTGCTGGTGGGCCGCCCGAAGGCCGGCAAGTCGCTGCTGGCCATCGACCTGCTGGCCTCGGTCGCCACCGGGGCGGACTTCCTGGGCCGCCCGGTCGAGGCCGGCAAGGCGGTCTACCTGCCGGCCGAGGACTCGCCCGCCCTGGTGCGCGAGCGCCTGGAGGCGCGCCTGGGCCAGGGCGACGCGCCGGACCTGATCGTCTGTCCCTGCGACGGCTCGCTGGACCAGTGGCTGCGGCTGGACGACCCGGCGTCGTTCACGGCGCTGGCGCGCACGATCGGGCGCTACGCGCCGGCTGTGCTGGCGCTCGACCCGCTGCGCGAGCTGCACTACCAGCCGGAGAACGACGCCGACGCGATGGCCGCGATGCTGCGCCCGCTGCGGCAGCTGGCGCACCAGACCAACTGCGCGATCGTCATCGTCCACCACCGCAACAAGCACGGCGCCGACCCGTCGCTGGCGGCGCGCGGCTCGTCGGCGATCGTCGGCAGCGTCGACCAGACGATCACGCTCGACCAGATCGACGGCGAGGAGCCGGACGACGGCGAGGTGACCCGCTTGAGCGTGCTCGTCGAAGGGCGCTTCGGGCCGCGCCAGCGCTGGCGCCTGCAGCTCGGCGATGGTCTGCGCTGGCAGGTGAGCGGTGAGCGCGCGGCGGACACGCGGGCGAGCGAGCGCATCCTGGCGCTGCTGTCCGAGCGCGAAGCGGGCATGACCGTGCCGGCGCTGGCGAACGCGCTGGGGCTGGCCCCCCGGACGGCACGAGAGCACCTGGCGGCGCTGGTCTCCGCCGGCGAGGTCGAGCGCCGCGGCGAGGGCCACCGGCACGACCCGTATGTGTATGGGAGGGCTCACGCCCCCTGGCCCGCGGCCCAGAGGGCACTCCCCCCACTCGCTGACGCGGAGGGAGAGGGGGAGTAGGACGTGATCGCCGGTAGCCGTGGGACTGCGCCGTATCAGGCTGATCCGCGCTGGCAATGCTCGGAGGAGGCCGGCAGGTTCGGTTCCCGGGTGGGGATCGGTGATGCGGCATCTGGCATAGGACCTGTGACTCTATCGGGGAGTCCGCGCGGCACGTCAAGATGCGTGGCAGGAGAAGGGTGGGCGTGGCTCCGCCCTTCTTTCCTGCGCCCCGCGCCACCTCTGCGGCGGGCCGCCCGCGCCAGCGGGGATACGAAAGTCCGGGAGCGACAGTCCAAGAGTACGACCCTTACACCCGATGTGATCCTTCTACTCAGGACGAATGTGCCCAGCAATAAGAATGACCGATTGTGTACGATCATCTGAAGGTCATTGGGCTAAATGGATGTTCCTGGAAAGGGGACGGGTTGTGATCAAGGGCCTCGAAGCGCCACTCGCGCGTCGACCTGTGTGGCTCGTACTGGGTTTATTCGCGCTGGGGCTGGGAGTTGGCGTGGGGCTGGCGGTGGCCGCAGCACTTCCGTTTGGCCCGCGCTCGGTCACGGCGTCGCACTCCGGAGATGACGTCGTGCATGCCTGTGTGAACCGCTACACCGGCCAGGCACGCATCATCATGCCGGGCCGCGCGCCCAACTGCACGGCGACCGAGACGCAGATCGACTGGGCCGGCGGCGCCGTCTTGGGCGACCTCGGCCAGCTGTCGGCGGCGCTCGAAGACCTGCAGGAAGATGTCGCGAACCTGGGGTCGGACTTCAGTGCGCTGAACGAGCGCGTGCCGGCGTGCCTCTCGGCTCCGGATGAGGAAACGGCGCTCTTCGAAGGCTGCAACGTGCAGATCACCAACGGGTTGGGCGGGACCGGGGTGGAACCCGACGGGACCGGCAACCTGATCATCGGCTACAACGAGGCGAACGACGACGACGCGTCCAAGCGCAACGGCTCGCACAACCTCGTGGTTGGCCCGTACCATAGCTATGATGGTGTCGGCGGTGTCGTGGCGGGCTACGACAACGCGATCAGCGGCACCTGGTCGACGATCACTGGTGGCCAGTCGAATACCGCCGACGGGACAACCTCGGTGGTTGTCGGTGGTGCGGAGAACAATGCCTTTGGGGAAGCGTCGGTTGCGGTTGGTGGCTACCAGAACACGACCGATATCGACGCGGCACACACGGTTGTTGTCGGCGGCCAACAGAACGTTACCGGTGGGCCAGGCTCGGTTGCTGTCGGCGGTTGGCAGAACAGCACCACCGCCGATGCGACGCACTCGGTTGTTCTCGGGGGCGTCGGGCAAACCGCGACCCTCGGCGGCCAGATCGTGCCGTAAACCAGACGGTATCGACCTGACTGGATAGCGGCGACGCGCCCGGGTCGTCGCACAGATCAGAGGAGGGGTGGAGCCTTGCTCCACCCTACTTTCACGTTTGGCGGGGCATCTCTGCGGCGAACCGGCTGCGGCCCACCCCAAATCGCATTGGGAGTGGTACCCGACCCCAATGATGATGAATAAGCACGGTTCCTGCGGGCGGCCAGGTGATGTACGGGGCGCCCGCAACGGGATCGTGGGTTGCGAGGCGACGATTGGCGTCCAGGTGGCCGGGCCTCCCCGTCTCACGAATCTCCGGCTCAGGAGCGCTGGAGGTGTCAGGCGCGCGCCGTGGGGCATACTTGCCGCATGGAAGCGAGCGATGTTATGACGATAATCTGGTCGGAGCGCTACCGGGATCACGACACGGGTAGCCATCCGGAGCGTCCCGCGCGCATCGACGCCCTGCAGCAGGCGCTGGAGCATGCCGGCGTCTTCGCGCGTCACTACATCGTCGCGCCCGAGCCGGTGGCGGAGGCCGACCTGGAGCTGGCGCACCATAGCTCGCTGATCGAGGGCGTGCGCCACGTGGCCCGGACGGGCGGCGGCTGGATCGACCCGGACACCTACGTCTCGCCCGCTTCCTATGAAGTGGCGCTGCTGGCGGCCGGCGGGGCGAGCGCGGCGGTCGACGCGGCGCTGGCGGGCCGGCCGTCCTTCGCGCTGGTGCGCCCGCCCGGCCACCACGCCGAGCCGGCCCGCGCGATGGGTTTCTGCCTGTTCAACAACGTCGCCGTGGCCGTCGAGCGCGCGCGCCGCGACCGGGGCCTGGGCCGGGTCGCGATCGTCGACTGGGACGTGCACCACGGCAACGGCACCCAGGCGATCTACTGGGACGACCCGGAGACGCTCTTCGTCTCGCTTCACCAGTACCCCTTCTACCCGGGCACCGGCGCCGAGCACGAGCGCGGCGGGGCGGGCGCCGAGGGCACGACGCTCAACATCCCCCTGCCGGCCGGGACTGGCGACGACGTCTACCAGCGCGCCTTCGAGGAGCTGGTCCTGCCGGCGCTGGGCGATTTCACGCCCGAGCTGCTGGTCGTCTCGGCCGGCTTCGACGCGCACGTCGACGACCCGCTGGCCAACATGCGGGTGACGACCGAGGGCTTCCGCTGGATGGCGCGCGCGATCGCCGAGGCGGCCAGGGAGCTGTGCGCGGGGCGCCTCGCGCTGGTGCTCGAGGGTGGTTACAATCTCCAGTCTCTCTCCGAGTGCGTGGTGGCGGTCATCGAAGAGATCTCGGGGGCATACCGGAACGGGGCAAGCCAGTGATAGCAGTCGTCGATTACGGAGCCGGGAACGTGCAGAGCGTGGTCAATGCGCTGGAGCGCATCGGGGTTGACGCGCGGCTGACGACTGACCCGGCGGAGATTGCCGGCGCGGCGGGAGTGATCGTGCCCGGCGTCGGCGCGGCGCGGGACACGATGCGCAACCTGGACGCGGCCGGGCTGGTCGAGCCGCTGCTGGCCTACATCGCCAGTGGCCGGCCCTACCTGGGCATCTGCATGGGGATGCAGGCGCTGATGACGGCCAGCGAGGAGCACGGCGGCCAGGAGTGCCTCAACGTGATCCCCGGCACGGCGCGGCTGCTGGAGGTCGATCTGCAGGTGCCGCACATGGGCTGGAACGCGGTTGACCTCAGCCTGGCTGGCCGCGAGCACCCGCTGTTCGCCGGCATCCCGGACGGCGCCGAGTTCTACTTCGCGCACTCCTTCGCCTGCTATCCGGACGATGACGACGCCGTGCTGGCGACGACCGACTACGGCGCGCCATTCGTCTCGGCGGTCGGCCGCGGGGCGGTCATGGCCGTGCAGTTCCACCCGGAGAAGAGCGGCCCCAACGGCCTGCGCTTGCTGGCCAACTTCGCCGCGCTGGTCGAGCGCGAGGCTGGCGTGGAGACGCGCGCGGGGTCCGGAGTCGCCTGATGCTGGTGATCCCGGCGGTCGACCTGCGGGGCGGGCGCTGCGTGCGCCTCTACCAGGGCGATTACGACCGCGAGACGGTCTATGACGACGACCCGCTGGCCGTGGCGCGGCGCTGGGAGGAGGCCGGGGCGCGGCTGATCCACGTCGTCGACCTCGACGGCGCGCGCTCGGGAGTGGCCTCGCAGCGCGAGATCATCCGGGCGATGGCCGCCGGGCTGGACGTGCCGCTGCAGGTCGGCGGCGGGGTGCGGACGGTCGAGGACGCGGCCGAATTGCTGGACGGCGGCGTGGCGCGCGTCATCATCGGGACGGCCGCGGTGCGCGACCCGCAGCTGGTGAGCGCCCTGATCGCGCGCTACGGGCCGGAGCGCGTCATCGTCGGGATCGACGCGCGCGGCGGGCTGGTGGCGACCGACGGCTGGCGCGAGACGAGCCAGACACCGGCCGAGCGGCTGATCGACGAGATGGCCGCCCGGGGCGTCGAGCGCATCGTCTACACCGACATCGAGCGCGACGGCACGCTGACGGCGCCGAATTTCGAGGCCGTGGCGGCGGTGGCCGGTCGCGGGCCGGCCGTGATCGCCTCCGGCGGGGTGGCGCGGCGGGCGGACCTGGACCGCCTGGCGGCTATCCCGGGCGTCGAGGCGGCGATCGTCGGGCAGGCGCTGTACACGGGCAATCTGACGCTCGGGCCGGGCGAATGGGAGTGGTCGGCGAATGGTGGTGGAGAAGGGGATCCTGCATGAGCTCGCACAACGACCTTCGAGACACGATCCGCGATGACGAGCGCCGGCGCCGCGACGAGGTGCGCGTCGCCACGCTGCAAACCCAGCTCGACGAGATGCGCTCACTGGTGCGCGAGCTGGTCCATCGCCAGGGGCGCGGCGAGGAACAGTTCAAGCACTACGAGGCCGGGCTTGCCGAGCTGCGGGTGGCGCTGGAGCAGCACCGCCACGAGGTCGCCCAGTCGTCCCAGGCGCGGCAGTTGGAGGACACCCGCATCCGCGAGCAGCTGACCGAGCTGGACGCCCGCATTGACGAGATGAACCGGCCGATCCGGGCGCTCCAGTCGCATGTCGCCGAGGCGCTGGAGGCGATCCGCCGGGGGCGCGACGAGGACCTCGACGAGGTGCGCCGCTATGAGGAGCTGAAGGCGTTGATCGAGAACGTCGCCTCGATGGCCGAGCGCAACAACGAGGCCATCCGCATCGTGCGCGACTCGATCGAGGGCGTGCGCAACGAACACGCCCAGACGGCGCGCGACCTGACGACGCTGGACGACGCCATCCGCATCGTCGAGCAGGACTCGCGCCGGCGTGACGCCGAGCTCGACCAGCGTGACGACACGATCGAGAGCCGTGTCACCGAGATCATCCCGATCTTTGACCAGCACCAGGCGCAGATCGAGGACCTGCGCGACTCGATCAAGCACGTCGACCCGGCGCTTGACCAGTTGCGGCGCGTCGACGAGTCGGTGCGCGAGGAGCTGGCGCGCATCTACGAGCAGACGCGCGAGCGCGACGAGCTGCTGAGCGAGCGCATCGACGAGCTGCGCGTCCAGCTCGACGTGGCCATCCGCGACGTGCGCCAGACGATCTCCGACAATCACGAGCGCGTCAACGACCGCATCGACGACCAGGCCGACCGCATCCGCGAGCTGGGCTACCAGCTCAGCCGCATCGAGATGCACGTCGACGAGCTGGAGGACGCCGACCTGCGGATTCGCCGCGAGGTCTGGCACCTCCACGAGATGCGCACGCGCCGCAAGCTGGACCAGGTGCAGGAGGAATTGGAGCAGGTCGTCCAGGAGCGGCGCGAGGCGGACCTGGACGCCGGACGCAGCATCGCGGCCCCGCGCGCCAGCGACGGGGATGGAGGGAACGGCACAGCGTGAGCCTGACGCGGCGGATCATTCCCTGCCTGGACGTGGACGGCGGGCGCGTCGTCAAGGGCGTCCAGTTCACCAACCTGCGCGACGCCGGGGACCCGGTCGAGCTGGCGGCGGCCTACGACGCGGCGGGCGCCGATGAGATCACCTTCCTCGACATCACCGCGACCAGCGAGGGCCGCGCCACGATGATCGACGTGGTGCGGCGCACGGCGCGCCAGGTGTTCATCCCGCTGACCGTCGGCGGCGGCATCCGCACGACCGACGACATGTACGCTCTGCTGCGCGCCGGGGCCGACAAGGTGGCGGTCAACTCCGCGGCCGTGCAGCGCCCGGAGCTGCTGGCCGAGGGCAGCGCGCGCTTCGGCTCGCAGTGCATCGTGCTCTCAATCGACGCGCGGCGCTCCGGCGACTCCTGGGAGGTGACGACGCACGGCGGCCGGCGGGGCACGGGCATGGACGCGATCGAGTGGGCGCGGCGTGGCGTCGAGCTGGGCGCCGGCGAGATCCTGCTCAACAGCATCGACGCCGACGGCACCCGCGAGGGCTACGACATCCCGCTGGTGCGCGCCGTGTCGGATGCGGTGTCGGTCCCGGTGATCGCCTCGGGCGGCGTCGGCACGCTCGACCACCTGGTGGAGGGTTTCGTCGAGGGCGGCGCGCACGCCGTCCTGGCGGCTTCGATCTTCCACTTCGGCCAGTACACGATCGCCGAGGCCAAGGAGCACCTCCGCCGCGCCGGCGTCCCCGTCCGCGCCGAACCCCCGGAGTTTCGTAGGGATTAGGGACCAGGGATTAGGGATTAGGTGTGTGCCCAGGGGCTTGGTGGAGTCGAGTCCCCGCGCAGTCGGCGCTGTCTTCGCCCAGATGTGTTGAATCGAACGACTGGCTCCGAGCCGCGCAATCCCTCACGTCCTCCCGTTCGAATCCTCTGACCGTACATTGCAGCTGTGCCTGTGCATGACCGTAGGGGTAGTTGAACGGGGCGGCCATCCCCAGGCCACACGGTGTTGGTGCGGGCTCGCGGCGCGAGCGCGTCCGAACCCACCGATGGTCCTAGACACCCATTTAATCCCTAATCCCTCATCCCTCTCATGTAGGCTTCGACGCGGGCAGGCAGGTGGGAGAGGAGGCCGATGGACGAAGAGCGGGGTATTCTGGCGCGGTTGCTGGGCGATCCGGTGCGCGTGCGGCGGCCGGCGAGCCTGGCGGGGTTTGCGCTGGCGGTGGTGAGCGGCGCGAGCTATCAACTACTGGGCGATGGCTGGCCAGCGCTGCTCTACGGGCTGACCTGGCTGGCGATGCCGCTCGGAGCCGGGGTGCTGGGTTATGGCCAGGCCTTTTTCGTGGGACACGGCGTGGGGGTGCGCCGGGCGCTGCTGGAGGTCATTCTCGGGCTTCTGGGGGCGCTGCTCGCCTGTGTGGTGCTGTCGGTGGTGGATGCCGGCGATGGGCTGGCGTCGAAGCTAGTCGTGGCCGGGTTGGCTGGCCTGCTCTACCTGGCGGTGTATCGCGGGCTGGCGGGCGGCGTGGCGCTGGGGCTGGGGCGCGGCCTGGATTATGCCGGGCGGCGCATCCAGGAACTGGACGACGAGGGCTGGTAAACCGGCCGGACGTCGCGGATCTGGGACCGGCTCCTGTTTGACACACTATTGCCGCTATGCTAAGGTGCCTGCGTCCTGAGACAACGTCGTCTTGGACCAAACGGAAAGCCAGCGTATTGCGGGGATTCGACGGTGGTGCGCTGGCGAAGTGTACGAATGGTTCCGAGATCGGTACGGGTGTGCCGAACACGGCTCTGACAGAGGTGGGGCCGCGAAGTTGCGGATTCTGTCAGCCGTACATGTGTTGAGGGCAACTTGGGAGAGCACTTGGATAGGTGGGGGGCGCATCGATCACCGTGGGGGTGAAGAGCTTCCGGTCGCTATCCAACTAACAACTGACAGCGTTTGAACATCAACGGCTGCATCACGTCTCTCGCGCGCTGTTGGTCCCGCTCCCCGAGGATGCGAGGCGAAGGGGAAACACTTGAGCCGCATACGACGCAGTCGTGCGTTGGTTGCGCTCCTCGTGGCGGTCGTCGCGAGTACAGCCGTTGGCCTTCCAGCAGTCGCGGATCTAAACCTGATTCTCGGTGCGCCAGCTCAGGTGGCGTACACCAACGGTGATGGCGTCAACGTACGCGACGTTCCCGGCTTTAACGGGATGGTCTTTACCGCTCTGGGCGAGGGCGTCGAGGTCATCGTCCACGACGGCCCGGTCGCAGCAGATGACGGTTCTTACTGGTATCTGATCTCCTCTGGCGGCATCGAAGGCTGGGTAATCGCCGATTACCTCTCCCTCCCGGGCGCCGCCGTAACTTCCGAGACAATCTGGGGTGAGATCGCCTGGACGGGCGGCGACGGCGTGAACGTTCGCGCCCAGGCCAGCGCCGACAGCGCGGTCATCACCACACTCCACGAGGGCACCGGCGTGGCGATCCTCGCCGGCCCGGAATGGGACGCTCAGGGCAATGCCTGGACGCTGGTCTCCTACGAAGGCGTTCAGGGCTGGGTGCTCGACGACTACGTGGCCTGGTATGACCTGGCCGGCGGGCAGGACGCCGAGCGCGTCCTCGACGGCGGCTGGGCGGCCTACGTGGCCAATACCGAGGGCGCGGGTCTGCGCCTGCGCGGCGCGGCCAACTACGACGCCGAGACGCTGCTGGTGATGCCCGAGGGCTCGGAGGTCGTCGTCTACGCGACGCAGATCTACGGCCCGGACGGCTCCGAGTGGTGGAACGTCGCATTCCAGGGCGTCGTCGGCTACGCGATGGGCTACTACTTCAGCGCGGAGCCGCAGGCCGCCACGGCGCCGGCTGCCGAAGAACCGGCAGCTGAGGAAGCGGTTGTCGAAGAGCCCGCGTCGCAGGACAGCGGCCTGGCTGCCTGGGCGGGCGCGAGCGCGGTCGTGACCGGGACGAACGGCGAGGGCCTGAACCTGCGCTACGAGTGGGGCTTCGGCTCCGGCGTGATCACCTGGCTGGCCGAGGGCACGGTCGTCTGGGTCATCGAAGGCCCGATCTGGGACGGCGATGGCAACCCGTGGTTCCAGGTCGACGCCGCCGGCTCGATCGGCTGGGTCCATGGCGGTTTCCTAGCGTACACCGACCAGGCGCCGGCGGATGAGACCGACGTCGCCGTCGCCGAGCCGGAACCCGAGGCTGTCGAAGTTGAGGACGAGCCGGAGGCGCCGGCTGTCTCCAGCGACTCGGTGGGCGCGGCGATCGTCTCCGAGGCGCTGCTCTACGTCGGTCTGCCGTACATCTGGGGCGGTACCGGGCCGAACGGCTTCGACTGCTCCGGCTTCGTCCACTACGTGCTCAGCCGGGTGTTCGGCTACACCTTCACCCGGGCACTCGAGGTGCAGGCCGTCAGCGGCCAGTACGTCGACCCGTCCAACCTGATGCCGGGTGACCTGGTCTTCTTCCAGAACACCTATACCTGGGGCCTCTCGCACGTTGGCATCTATATCGGCGGCGGCCAGTTCGTCCACGCCGGCAGCGAACGCACCGGCGTCACGATCAGCGAAATGTGGGACGATTACTGGGGCTCGCGCTACTACACCGCACGCCGCGTGCGGAGCTAACCAACATCGATAACCCTTCCAGAACCGGGGGTACAGGGGGAACGGGAGCGGCCCATCACCGGGCCGCTCTCCTCATTTCCGAAGCACAGCGGCCATGACCGCGTCCAACCCGCGGCGGCTCGATGTGACCGTCGACGGCGGTTGGCTGAGCGCCGAGATCGCTGGCGCCGGTCCGGATCTGCTCCTGGTCCACTCCGGCATCACCGACCGGAGGATGTGGGATGACCAGATGCCGGCCCTCCGGCGGCACTTCCGCGTCGCTCGCTATGACCTGCGCGGCTTCGGCAGCTCCAGCGACGTCAGTGGGCCGTATTCGCACGTCGACGACCTGCGCGCCGTCATCGCCGCGCTGGGGCTGGAACGCCCGGTTGTCGTCGCGGCCTCGCTGGGCGCCAGGGTGGCGCTGGACCTGGCCGTGGACGATCCCGGGCTGTTCGACCGCATGGTGCTGGTCGGGCCGGCCATCAGCGGCGCGCGCTTCGAGGACCCGGCGTTCCGCGCCGTCTGGCAGGAGATCATCGCGGCCTACGACGCCGGCGACGTCGAGCGGGCGATTGAGCTGGAGACGGCTTTCTGGGTGCATGGCCCGACGCGCCCGCCCGGCACCGAGCATCGCGCGGCGTTCGAGCGCGTCATGCGGATGCAGCGCGATATCTGGTCGCGCGCGCCGGACGACGACCCGGAGCTGGAGCCCGACCCTCCGGCGGTCGAGCGCCTGTCGACCTTATCGATGCCGATCCTGATCATTGTCGGCGAGCACGACCTGAGCGACATCCACCGCAACGCCAACCGAATCGTCTCTGACGCTGCCGACGCCCGCGAGGTGGTCATGCCCGGCCTGGGCCATCTTCCCAACCTCGAGGGCCCGGACGGCTTCAACCGGCTCATTCTCGACTTCTTGAGCGCGAACTCCACGACATAATATTGGGATAACCCGCGCGCCCGACCTCTACGGTGATGGATGGACGCGGTTTCGCCGGTCTCAGGATGGTTTGCGGGTGGCGAGGATGACGGCGTGGTCGAGGGAGACGCGGAGCTCGGTGGCGTGGAGGCGGTCGTCCAGGAGCCAGCGCTCGCGGCGGGCGTCAGGCTTGCCGCGCCACTCCGCGGGCCAGAGCTCGACGGGCGTGAAGTCGTCGAGGA
>Ga0079224_100009132_pt1 | contig 13488 bp, 8 predicted proteins | sample Stecom2015_FD_80414 | JGI IMG/M metagenome (GOLD analysis project Ga0079224, IMG submission 80414) | Agricultural soil microbial communities from Utah to study Nitrogen management - Steer compost 2015 | ecosystem: Environmental > Terrestrial > Soil > Agricultural land | place: USA: Utah... | reverse complement strand
GATTTAGATCGTTTTAAACGCAGTAGATGTGCAGCTGGGCATAAGGCGATGTGGCATGAAAGCTGGGGCGGTCTTCCTGCAGATGATTTTTTAAATCAATTGGACCCTTATCTAACAAAACTAAAAGCACAACTCTATCGCGATACCTTTACATCCGATCAGGTTGCAGGCCATTTAAATAGTAAGTGGGCAGAGAAATTAGGACTGAGTACTCAAACCGTTATTGCCGTTGGAACTTTTGATGCACATGCTGGTGCAGTGGGAGCCAAAATAGAAAATAACACCTTGGTTCGTGTTATGGGTACTTCTACTTGCGATATAATGGTGGCTGATAATAAGGTCCTCCAAGATCAGCTGGTCAAAGGTATTTGTGGTCAGGTCGATGGCTCTGTCATTCCAAATATGATTGGTCTTGAGGCTGGTCAATCTGCCTTTGGTGATGTGTTAGCTTGGTTTAAAGATGTACTTAGCTGGCCGTTACACAATTTAGTATACAACGCTAAAAGTATTGACCAGACTACGGCTCAGGCGCTTAAAAAAGAAGTAGAAGATTCCTTTATTTTAAAGCTTTCAGAGCAAGCCGAGAATATTCCTCTAGAAGATAGTATTCCAACAGCTTTGGATTGGGTTAATGGAAGACGAACTCCAGATGCCAATCAGGAGTTAAAGGCGGCTGTTATGGGCCTTAATTTAGGAAGTAAGGCTCCTCATATCTTTAAAGCTTTAGTGAATGCGATTTGTTTCGGTGCTAAAAAAATAGTGGAACGTTTCGAGGAACAAGGCGTAAAAATTGATACAGTAATTGGGATAGGAGGGGTAGCAAGAAAATCACCTCTTATTATGCAAACTCTTGCAAATGTTCTAAACAAACCTATTAAGATTGCGGCCTCTGACCAAGCTCCAGCTTTGGGTGCGGCCATATATGCTGCCGTTGCAGCTGGAATTTATCCAGATGTGATTAGCGCAAGTAAAGAATTAGGTAGTCCTTTTGAAGCGGAATATCATCCTGAAAAAGATCAAATTCAGTACTATCAAGAGCATATGGATTCTTACTCTATGCTTGCTAATTTTATAGAACACGAGGTTACAAACAAATAAAAGATGGATTATGAGCTCTAAGTATAAAGATTTAAAACAAGAATGTTACCAGGCAAATATGGAACTGAATGCGTTGAATCTGGTGATATATACCTTTGGAAATGTGAGTGCCGTTGATAGAGATCATGGTGTTTTTGCAATTAAACCTAGTGGTGTTGCTTATGAGAAGCTCACTCCCCAGGACATTGTAATTGTCGATTTTGATAATAACGTAATAGAAGGAAGTATGAGGCCTTCTTCAGATACCAAAACACACGCTTACCTTTATAAACATTGGAAAGACATTGGTGGGATTGCTCATACGCACGCTACTTACTCGGTAGCATGGGCACAAGCACAAAGGGATATTCCAATTTTTGGAACCACTCATGCTGACCATCTGGTGGCGGATATTCCATGTGCTGCTCCAATGCAGGATGATTTAATACAAGGAAATTACGAGCACAACACTGGGATTCAGATCTTGGATTGTTTCAAAGAAAAAGGTTTGAGTCACCAGGAAGTTCAAATGGTTTTATTAGGAAACCACGGCCCATTTAGTTGGGGACCCACCGCAGCTAAGGCTGTATATAATAGTAAAGTGCTTGAAGAAATTGCAAGAATGGCATATTTGACCTTGCAAATTAATCCTGATGCACCTCGATTAAAAGATTCACTGATTAAAAAACACTACATGCGTAAGCACGGAAAAGATGCTTATTACGGACAAGAATAAAAAAATATATATATAATGATTTCATCTGAAAAAGAAATTTGGTTTGTTACAGGAAGCCAACACTTATATGGCCCTGAAACTTTAAAACAAGTGGCTGATAATGCCAAAACTATTGCCAGCGAACTTAACGCATCATCAAGTATAAATATAAAGATTGTCTATAAAGACATTGTTACCACAGCTGAGCAAATTACCTCACTTTGTATACAGGCAAACAGTGCGCAAAACTGTATTGGGATCCTTAGCTGGATGCATACTTTCTCACCAGCTAAAATGTGGATCCAAGGTTTAAATATTCTAAAGAAACCATTATGCCATCTTCACACCCAATTCAATGCTGAAATTCCTTGGAATGACATTGATATGGATTTTATGAATCTTAACCAATCCGCTCACGGAGATCGTGAATTTGGATTTATGATGTCTAGATTACGTAAGAAAAGAAAGGTAGTTGTCGGACACTGGAGATCACAACACGTACAGTCTCAAATAGGCATATGGTCACGTGTGGTTCTTGGTTGGGATGAATTACAACATCTCAAAGTTGCCAGAATAGGTGATAATATGAGGCAAGTAGCCGTTACAGAAGGGGATAAGGTTGAGGCTCAGATCCGATTCGGTTTCGAAGTCAACGGATATGATTCCTCTGATATTATCGAGCATATTAAGGGGGTTAGCGATAATGAACTCAAAGAACTCCTAGAGGAATATGAAAGCTCATATAATCTCACCCAGGCATTAAAATCAGGTGGAGATCAGAGACAATCCTTAGTTGATGCGGCTAAAATAGAATTGGGACTCCGTAGTTTTCTAGATCAGGGTGGGTTTAAAGCCTTCACAGATACTTTTGAAAATTTAGGTAAACTACAACAGCTTCCAGGAATTGCAGTACAACGATTAATGGCTGATGGATATGGCTTTGGTGGGGAAGGTGACTGGAAAACGGCCGCTATGTTGCGCAGTATGAAAGTGATGGCAACTGGTCTTGGAGGGGGGACTTCTTTTATGGAAGACTATACCTACCACTTTGGAGAGCAAAAATCATACGTACTAGGCTCACATATGCTAGAAATTTGCCCTTCCATTGCTCAAGGAAAACCTTCATGTGAGGTTCACCCACTTGGTATTGGAGGAAAAGAAGACCCTGTTCGCCTGGTGTTTAATTCTCCTGCAGGACCAGCTATCAATGCGTCCTTAGTAGATATGGGGAATCGTTTCCGTCTGGTGGTCAACGAAGTAGAGGCAATTAAACCTTTAGCGGATTTGCCAAATCTACCTGTTGCAAGAGTCCTTTGGGATTGTAAACCGAACCTTGAGACCGCAACAACAGCATGGATATTAGCTGGAGGAGCACACCATACCGTATATTCACAGGCTTTACATACAGAATATATGGAGGACTTTGCCGATATTGCAGGAATTGAATTATTGGTAATTGATCAGGATACCCGAATTAGATCCTTTAAAGATACCTTAAATGCAAATGAGGCTTATTACCATATTTTTCAACATGGAATGTAACCGACTAAATTCTAAATTATGAAAACATTAAAAATCAGCATGCAATTTTTACTGCTCTTTGCAGTGTTATTCCTAAGCGTTCAGTGTAAGGGTAAGGCTGAGAAAGAAGGTACAAAACAAACCGAAAATGCGATGAAAAGTCAAAAAGCTAGTCTTGCTATTTCGCAAGAAGACTTCGGAAAGTTACCCACAGGAGAATCCATTCAAAAATACACAATGACCAATGCCAACGGTATGGTGGTTTCTGTGATTAATTATGGAGGGATTATTACTCACCTTGAAGTCCCCGATAAAAAGGGAAAAATCGAAGATGTTGTATTAGGGTTTGATTCCCTTGAAGGGTATTTAACACCAGCACCGTACTTTGGAGCTTTAATCGGACGCTATGGAAATAGGATTGCAGATGGAAAGTTTAGCCTTGATGGAACACAGTATACCTTAGCGCAAAATGACGGTCAAAATCACCTTCACGGAGGGAATAAAGGTTTTGATAAGGTTGTTTGGGAAATTACAAAGATCACCAATGCCGAAAGCATCGCCCTTCAATTGCACTATTTAAGTGAAGATATGGAAGAAGGTTACCCTGGAAATTTAAATACAACTGTTACTTATACCCTAACCAATGATAACACATTAAAGGTGAAGTACGAGGCTACCACGGATAAAAAGACAGTGGTCAATCTCACCCAACATTCTTATTTTAATTTATCTGGAGATTTTTCAAAGGGTATATTGGATCATGAAATCTCCATTAATGCCGATACGTTCTTACCAGTGGATGAAACATTGATTCCAACGGGTGAATTTAAAGAAGTTGCTGGAACTCCTTTTGATTTTAAACAAGCCAAAACAATCGGAAAACAAATCAATGAAGACACCGAACAACTTAAGCGTGGTTTAGGCTATGATCACTGTTGGGTACTCAATAGCGAAGCACAAGGTTTAAGCCTTGCAGCAACTGCATACGATCCAGAGAGTGGTCGGTATATGGAAGTATTAACTACTGAACCTGGAATACAATTTTATTCAGGGAATTTTCTAGACGGAACACTGAAGTCAAAATCGGGAGGCACCTATGCCAAGCGTTCAGGTTTTTGTTTAGAGACTCAGCATTATCCTGATTCACCAAATCAAGAGGACTTTCCATCAGTGGTGTTGAACCCAGATGAGACCTATATAAGTGAAACGATTTTTAAGTTTTCAGTTAAATAAAACAACAAGAACAACCTAACAGAATAATATATGAAGACATTAGATACACTGGATTGGATTTGTATCGGACTATACTTTTTAGTATTGGCAGGTGTAGCGGTATGGATTATCAGAAAAAAACATAACAATACCGAGGATTACTTCTTAGCTGGACGAAATATCGGATGGTTCGTTGTAGGAACTTCCATATTTGCTTCCAACATCGGATCAGAGCATGTGGTTGGTTTAGCAGGAGCAGGTGCAGGGGATAAACTTCCCATGTTAATTTATGAAATACAAGCATGGGTGGTTCTTATGCTGGGTTGGGTCTTTTTACCTTTTTATGCCCGTAGTGGAGTATTTACCATGCCAGAGTTCCTAGAAAAGCGATTTGATTCACGTTCTAGATGGGTCTTATCAATATTTTCCATCATCGCTTATGTACTTACGAAAATATCTGTAACAATCTATGCAGGGGGAATTGTAGTATCTGCGCTATTAGGAATTGATTTCTGGACAGGAGCATTATCAACTGTAATCCTAACTGGGCTTTATACCGTCGTTGGAGGAATGCGAGCGGTTGTGTACACCGAAGCCGTTCAGGCAGTTGTATTAGTTGTTGGAGCAGCGGTTCTGACAATTATTGGACTAAATCAAGTAGGGGGATGGGAAAGTATGAAAACTACCCTGACTCCTGAATACCTCGATATGTGGCGTTCTGCTTCTGATCCTGATTTTCCATGGCCAACATTATTGATAACCAGTACTATTGTAGGGATCTGGTATTGGTGTACCGATCAATACATCGTGCAACGTACCCTTACTGCTCGAAACATACAAGAGGGTAGGAGAGGAACTATTTTTGGTGCCCTTTTAAAACTATTACCTGTATTTTTATTCTTGATACCAGGGGTTATAGCACTTACTTTAAAAATGAGAGGAGAATTACATTGGGACTCTCCAGATGAAGCCTTCCCTGTACTTATGAGTAATTTGTTGCCATCAGGGTTAAGAGGACTAGTTGCAGCAGGACTGTTAGCGGCGCTAATGAGCTCACTTGCCTCTGTATTTAATTCGTGTTCAACCTTATTTACAGTTGATATTTACAAGAAACTACGACCAAATACTCCTGAAAAGAAACTCGTGAGAACGGGTCAGCTAGCTACAGTAATTGTGGTTATTATCGGTATTATTTGGATACCAATTATGGCAAATATCTCAGGTGTATTATACGAATACCTTCAAAAGGTACAATCCTACATTTCACCTCCAATTACAGCGGTGTTCTTATTGGGGATTTTCCACAAGCGAATCAATGCCCATGGTGCCTTTGTAACCCTTATAACTGGTTTTGTAGTAGGTGCACTTAGAATTGTGTTGGAACTAATTAAAGATGACCTAGATCCAAATGGAATGCTATTCGCACTAGGGGATATGAATTTCTTGACCTTTGGAGCATGGTTCTTCTTATTTTGTATTATTCTAGCTATTGTGGTTAGTTTAATCACTAATACACCATCAGAAGAAAAGGTTAAAAACCTTACTTTTGGGACCATTACCGAAGAAGAAAAACAAAAGAATAAGAGCAGTTATAACTGGGTAGATGTAGTAGTTTCTATTTTAATTATAGCAATTGTAATCGGTGTGATGATTCTCTTTAACGGAAAGTAAATCATCACTAATAATTGATTTTAAAATATGAAATACAATTAAAGGCTTGGAGTGAGTTTCCCAAGCCTTTGTTGTATTCGATAATTTGCTATGGAAGCTCTCATTCCTAATTTGGTGTGGATAATTTACAAATAGAGAATGTAAGAAATGTTAATATTTTTCATAATTTAGCCCCTTTCAATGAAATAACTCCCTATATTTCACGGCATTCGTAATACTGATAGCTTTATAATGAGAAAAAAAAGAGTATCAATTAAAGATATTGCAGCTGATTTAAACATCTCTGTGACCACTGTTTCTTTTGTACTTAACGGTAAGGCAGAGGAAAAGCATATTTCAAAACAGCTCACCAAAAAGGTGCTTGAGTATGTTGAAAAGGTCAATTATAAACCCAACCAGATTGCACAGAGTTTGCGCACAGGTGAATCAAAAATTCTTGTATTTATGGTGGAGGATATAGCGAACTCCTTTTTCGCTAAACTCGCACGTCTAATTGAGGATCTGGCCTATAAGAAAGGGTATAAAGTATTATTCTGTAGTAATGATAACGATGATAACAAATCAAAAGAACTCATCCATTTATTTAAAAACAGGCAGGTCGATGGCTTTATAATTGTACCCTCGCCAAAGATTCAAAATACCATTACAAATTTAATAGAGGAGCGAATTCCGGTGTTATTGTTTGATAGATATTACCCGGAACTAGATACGAACTATGTTGTTACTAACAATGCTGAGTCGACACAAAAAGCAATTGAACACCTTGTGGATAACGGATTTAAAAACATTGCCTACATTACCCTAGACACCCATCAGTCTCAGATGGAAGATCGATTAAATGGTTACCTCGAAGCCATTTCCAAATATGGACTTCAGGAAATCTCATTGAGACTTCCTTTTTCTAAAACTATAAGTAATCAGGGAGATAAAGAAATGAAAACCTTTTTGGAAAGCAACCCAGAAATAGATGCCATTCTCTTTGCTACCAATTACCTTACAGAAACAGGACTTGAGGTTATTAAACGCGATTTCCCAGGGTTAATTGATCGAATAGGATTTATTACTTTCGATGATAGTCACTTATTTAAAACCTATAGTCCTAGCATAACTGCAGTAGCTCAACCTACGGCTAAAATGGCACAAGAGGCGATGGACATCATATTGAAATTACTCAAATCTGACACTGAAATCCCTAATAGAAAAGTCATTTTAGAATCCTCATTAATAATTCGAGATTCCTCTAAGAGACGATTTTAGCCTATATTTTTTATAGAATCCTATAATTCTGAGTAATAAATTTTATAATAAATTTGCTAAAACGATTTAGTAATGTATATTTGAAATTCCATTTCTTAAAATACCAACCGATTATATAAAGAACCACTACAATGAACCAATTATGAAAAGAAGAACCTTTATTCAAAATGCAACCATGGCTTCGAGTCTTGCTTTTATCAATCCGATGGAACTTACATCTTCATCTTCCATTGAGTTTCCTACGGTACGAACTCCTGAAGGCGAAAGGAATTTTAAGAGCAAGGCAATAGAAAATGCTATAAAAACTTTTTCCAAGAATGTAGAGGATCCTAAATTAGTTTGGTTGTTTAATAATTGTTTTCCAAATACCCTTGATACAACTGTTACCTATAAGGAAACCCAGGGCAGACCAGATACCTATGTCATAACAGGAGATATTGATGCTATGTGGTTAAGAGATAGTTCTGCTCAGGTATGGCCTTATATGGAATTTACTGATCAAGATGAGGACTTAAGACACCTCATAGCTGGGGTGATTAACCGACAGACAAAATATATTCTTAAAGATCCTTACGCCAATGCATTCTATGACGATCCATCTAAGCAAGGAGAGTGGTCTAGTGACCTGACAAAAATGTTACCAGGGGTGCATGAGCGCAAATTTGAAATTGATTCTCTTTGTTATCCTATTCGTTTAGCATATAACTATTGGAAGAACACAGGAGATACTTCACCTTTTGATCATCAATGGAAAAAAGCTATCGCCTTAATTTTACAAACCTTCAAGGAGCAACAACAAAAGAATGGTCCTGGTCCTTATTCCTTTATGAGGCAAACACCGCACGCTACAGATACAAGAGCATTAAGAGGGTATGGTTATCCTGTTAAACCCGTTGGACTGATCTGTTCTGCTTTTAGGCCAAGTGATGATGCTACGGTTTTTTCGTTTTTAATTCCTTCCAATTTCTTTGCTGTAGTGAGTCTAAAACAAGCTGCTGAAATGGTGGGTGAATTACACGATGATAAAGCGTTGTCGAAGGAACTTTTAGATCTGAGTAATGAGGTGAAAAAAGCAATAGAGAAACATGCCGTTGTGGAGCATCCTACCCATGGTGCAATTTACGCATTTGAAATCGATGGCTACGGAAATCACCTTTTAATGGACGATGCCAATGTACCTAGTTTGTTGTCTCTACCTTATTTAGGAGCCATTAGTGCTGAGGATCCTATCTATAAAAATACCCGAAATTTTATTTGGTCACTCGATAATCCATTTTATTTTGAAGGAAAAGCAGGAAAAGGAATCGGTGGTCCACATGTTGGAATGGATATGATTTGGCCGATGTCTTTAAGTATAAAAGCACTAAGTAGCACAGACTCTAAAGAAATTAAAGACTGTATCACAAGTCTTAAAAACACAGATGGGGGCACTGGCTTTATGCATGAATCCTTTCATAAGGACGATCCCACTAACTTTAGTAGATCCTGGTTCGCTTGGGCCAATACCTTATTCGGAGAATTACTTTGGAAAACATACAATCAAAATCCTGAATTGCTCTAATGGTCAAATCTGTAACTATCAAATATTCGAATTTCTTTTCTCGCGTTGGGTCCAAAATATTCAGCATTCTTGGATTATGTTGCCTTGTTTTTCTACAGTGGAGCTGTGAAGAGAAACCTATTTCGAAAACTGCCGAGGTAGAAGAAATAAAAAACTATACCGATTATGTTAATACCTTTATTGGAACTGCTCCATTAACGGATCCAGAGCAAATTGGATACACTCCGCCAAAGGACTGGCGCGTATGGGCAGGACTCGTTTATCCAGGATCATCTTTACCCAATGCAATGGTTCAACTCAGCCCTATAACGGCCTACGGAACTGGTGCGGGTTATCAGTATGAGGATAATGAGATATTAGGTTTTACACATACTAATAAAGGGCACTGGAATTTTTGTAATATTCCCATATTGCCTATTGCAGGTGAAAATGCAACCTACCCCTATGGTTCTTCTTTTTCCCATTCAAATGAGAAAGCATCTCCGGCCTATTACCAAGTCTATCTTAAGGATTATAAGGTAAATGTAGAATTGAGTTCTACACTTCGCGCTGGAATTCATAAATATAGTTTCCAGTCTCAGGACAATCGAATGGTTTTACTTGATTTAGGAACTGCCAATAATCATGTAGATGATTGGAGATTTGATAAAATTGGTCTTAATGAGATGGCTGGCTATCAACAGATGGGAAGCGAACGTATTTACTTTTATGCTCATGTAGATGCCCCAATTAAAGGAGTTCAGAAAATAAATGGAGGAAAAAGTAAAGGCTATGTACTTTTGAATTTAGGAGAATCTAAAAGTACAGTGGTTCTTCGTATTGGCTTGTCCTTTGTAAGTATTGAAAATGCTAAGGAAAACCTTACTAAAGAAATTGGATCGCAGACTCTTGAACAGGTGAGACAGAAGGGCGAAGCCATTTGGAATGGTCTGCTTTCAAAGATCGCCGTTAAAGGAGGTTCAGAAAAAGAGAAAACTCTTTTTTACAGCTCACTTTACCGAACTTTTTTATGGCCTGCGCTGCGAAGTGATGCCAACGGAGACTTCCGTAATGAAAAGGATTCTATAGTCAATAAGGGTCATCGTTATTATACCAATCCGTCCTTTTGGGATACTTATCGAAATAAATTAGTGTTGCTGCAAATTCTAGATCCTCAGCTTTGTAATGATATAATTAAATCGCTTGTGGATCGTGGTAGCCACAGTGGATTTATACCCACTTTTTTTCATGGAGATCATGCAGCTGCATTTATAAGTGGATCTTACGGTAGAGGGATTAGGGACTATGATGTTCAAAAGGCCTATGAACTACTGCTTAACAACGCATATAAACAAGAGGGAACAAGGCCCTACATTAAGGAGTATATCACTCAAGGATTTATAGCAGATCCAGATGTTGAAAACCCTCATGTTGAAACCAAAGCAAAAGCGGGGGTTTCTAAAACATTGGAATACGCTTATGATGATTACGCATTAGCCTTGCTAGCAAAGGTGTTAAAGGATAGCACACATTATAGTGACCTAATGAAAAGGGCAAATAATTATAAGAACGTTTTTGATACCAAAACAAATTTTATGCGTGGTAAATTGGAAGATGGATCTTGGATAACCCCTTTCGATCCGCAATACCCGTATTATGAATACATGTACAGAGAAGCCAATGCATGGCAAGTTTCTTTTTACGTTCCACACGATATGGAAGGTTTAAAGGCATTATATGGAAGTGATCGGGCATTTGAGAACAAATTAGATTCCTTATTTACTCTTAAATGGAATCCTGAGCATATCGCACGAAATGTTTCAAGCTTCATTGGGCAATATTGTCATGGGAATCAACCAGACCACGAGGCTCCTTTTGGTTATTACTTTATTGACAAACCCGAAAAATCTCAAAGAATTATCGACACCATTTTAAGCGATTTCTACGGAATAGGTGAACAAGGGTTGGCACTTAGTGGAATGGATGATGCGGGAGAGATGTCAAGTTGGTATGTGTGTAGTGCAATGGGGTTATATCCATTCTCACCAGCGGATACAGAATATCTGGTTAGTGTCCCGATATTCGATCAAATTACTGTGAATACTGGAGCAAAAAACGAGTTGAAAATTTCAACCCAACCAGCCTCTAGATCCTTAAAAAGAATTGTTGTAAACGACACTCCAATGGAGGGCTATTTTATTCCTCATAAGTTGTTTTTGGAGGGTGGGGAAATTTCAATAGAAACAGAATAAAAGTAAAATTAAAGTATAAACTGTTAAACTACAATAGGTAGTGTAACGATATTAAATTAAGGTTAGCATGCCAATAGCCATTGGAGTAGATATAGGAGGGAGTCACATTTCATGTGCAGCGGTTGAACTCAGTAGCAGTGAAATTATCCATCAAACATACCGCGTTGAGCGAGTTGATTCTAAGGAAGAAAAGGAAGTAATATTACAGCAGTGGGCGGATTGTCTAAATAGTGTATTGCAGGAACTTGGGGATAAGCTCCCTATTGGAATCGGTTTTGCCATGCCAGGACCTTTTCGCTATAGAGAAGGGATCGCGATGTTTGAGGTTAATGATAAGTTTGAATCCTTGTACGGGGTTTCTATTAAAGAGGAATTGCCAAAGTATTTAGACAAAAAGGAAATACCCTTACGGTTTTTTAATGACGCATCATCATTCGGAATTGGAAGCTTGCTCACGGGAGGATTCAACACCCAAAGTAAGGTGGTAGCCCTGACCCTAGGAACTGGTTTTGGAGCAGCTTTTTTTGAGGATGAGTATCCTTTAATCGATGCCGAGAAAGTCCCTGAAAACGGTTGTTTATGGGATAAGAAATTCAAAGATAGTATTGCTGATGATTACTTTTCAACTAGATGGTTTTTACAACAATATGAAAGGGAATTTGGTCACAAGATTTCTGGAGGAGTAAAAAGTCTCATTGCTCACAACAGTGCTAGAGCGCAGGAACTATTTGATATTTTCACCCTTAATTTTGTAGCCTTTACAACACCCTATTTAAAGGTATTTAACCCTGATATTCTAATTATCGGTGGCAGTATTGCAAAATCGTCACAACTATTTTTAAATAAGCTTCAGGATAAATTAAAGGACAGAGGCTTACAGATGCAGATTACCATTATTGATCAAACAGATCAAGCGAATATCATAGGGGCTAGCCATACCTTTAACCCCTGTTTTTGGAATAAGATAAAAGATAAACTACCTAATATTTAATAAATTAATTAATGAATACCAACCTTAAAATACCTGTAGTTGATAAAAAGCTAATTGTGCCTTTTATCTTGATAACTTCATTATTTGCTCTTTGGGGTTTTGCCAATTCTGTGACTGATCCTATGGTGCAGGCTTTTAAAAAAGTATTAGAACTCAGTAACTCACAAGCAGCTTGGGTGCAAATGGCCTTCTATGGGGGGTATTTTTGTATGGCTTTACCAGCAGCTTTATTTGTTAGAAAGTATACCTATAAATATGGGATTATAATGGGACTATCCCTTTATTCCATAGGAGCTTTGTTGTTTTATCCAGCCGCAGTTACCCAAGAATTTTGGTTTTTCTGCCTTGGCCTTTACGTACTTACCTTTGGTTTAGCTTTCTTAGAAACCACAGCTAACCCTTATATTTTAGCAATGGGGCATCCTAAAACGGCTATTCGGCGTTTAAATTTGGCTCAGGCCTTTAATCCAGTGGGCTTGGTTCTAGGTTTGCTAGTAGCTAAGTTCTTTGTTTTAGACCAGCTACAATCGGATGATTACGAAAATTTTGCTGCTTTGGATCAAGGAAAAAAAGCCTTGATTAGGACATCGGACTTACTGGTCGTAAGGGATCCTTATGTAATACTGGGCCTTGTAGTATTAGCGGTACTTGTTATTATTTTAATCAGTAAAATGCCACAAGCAAAGGATAGTGATGGGGATGTGAGTCTAAAAAAGATGTTTTCTTCCCTTTTAAAAAATAAACGTTATTCTTACGGGGTACTTTCGCTAGTGATGTACATGGGGGCTCAAATCATGTGTTGGACTTATATTTATCAATACGCCGAAGGAATGGAAATTACAGCTAGTATCGCTGCAAATTACCAGTTATTGGCCTTTATCCTCTTTACTATTGGTAGAATTATTGGAACCTATTTACTTAAATTTATAAGTTCCATAAGGCTTTTGATGTATTTTGCATTTGCAGGTTTATTTTGTGCTTTAATAACGGTATTCAGTGGTGGAGTTTATGGATTATATGCCTTAGCTAGTATATCGTTCTTTCTCTCTATTATGTTTCCAACCATCTATGGAATTGCACTTGAAGGCCTAAAAGAGGAAGAAACAAAAATCGGAGCGGCAGGTTTAGTAATGGCTATTGTTGGTGGTGCTTTACTACCTCAATTTCAGGCTATGATTATAGATATAGGAGGCGTAGGCGTTGATGATATAAAAATATTTGGAGTCTCTGAGGTGAATTTCTCATTTGTTTT
>Ga0079224_100009131_pt1 | contig 13488 bp, 11 predicted proteins | sample Stecom2015_FD_80414 | JGI IMG/M metagenome (GOLD analysis project Ga0079224, IMG submission 80414) | Agricultural soil microbial communities from Utah to study Nitrogen management - Steer compost 2015 | ecosystem: Environmental > Terrestrial > Soil > Agricultural land | place: USA: Utah... | reverse complement strand
TTCTCCGGGCATAGGAAGTGTTTTAAAAGAGTAAACCTCTGAAACTGCTTCTCCGGTTTTAACTCTGTAGTAGTATTTAGTGTTCGAAGAAAGCCCTTCAATCTTAACAGTATGATAATAATAGTTATCCTGATAACCTGTATCAGAAAAAATCTGATTTGTTCCGTTAACCGTATTAGCCAGATTATTTTCCGCAGTTCCGTACTCAACTACTGATTCCGGATTTGATTCTGTTTTCCAGTTAACATAAATTGAGTTTGTGGTTGGTGCCTGTAAATAAGGATTTAACGTTTGCGCGTAACTCCCTAAACTTAAAGCACAGAAAAAAATTACTAAGTAAATTCTGTTCATTGCTGATGTTTTTAAGTGTTATGATGAATGATGCGCAAAATTACTCCTACTTATTACCACTGCTATTACAATAAGTTTAAGTATGAGTTAACAAAACTGCACTTTATAAACACAGTAACAACAAACGCAAAAAAGCTACCTGTTTTCACAGATAGCTCCTTTAAACTAAACTAAAACTACTTAATCTACTATTACTTTTTTGTCCGCATCAAAAGTAGACTGTCACAATCGTTTTTAAATTACATCATCTTTAAATTAGAGTTAAAGAAATGAGAAGAGCATTTTGTTAAAAAAAAATTAAAAACTGGCTTTTTATAACACTTTTAACAATATTAGCTTTAAATCAACACACAATCACTACAAGTTAGCCTATTTTTTCCTACAAAAATTCTTAAAAATCTCTTAAATTTTTAAAATATATCCCAAAAAATTTGGAATAATAGTTTCAACATTAGAAATTTGGTTAACTAACTCAAATCTATTTCAATGAAGACAAAACTAAAGGGATTATTAACGCTCCTTTTTGCGTTAATAATGCAAATCTCATTTGCGCAGGAGAGGACGGTTTCGGGTACTGTCGTAGACCAGACAGGTTTTCCGCTTCCGGGTGTTAACGTTTTAATCAAGGGGACAACTAACGGAGTTCAAACGGACATCGACGGTAAGTATGAAATCAAAGTCAGTCCTGATCAGGTTCTGGTTTTTAGTTACATTGGTATGAAAGCTCAGGAAATTCCTGCTTCATCAACCACAGTAAATGTAACATTAGCAGACGACACCACCGAACTGGATGCCGTAGTAATTACAGCGGTAGGTATTAAACGTGAAAAGGCATCGATTGGTGCCGCCACATCAACCATTAGATCTGAAGAGATCGAAAAAGGTGCACAGGGAGATATTGCTAACGCCATTAAAGGTAAAGTTGCCGGTGTTGTAATTTCCAATGCATCTACAGACCCGGGTGCTTCATCTGGGGTTATCATCAGGGGTATTAGTACACTTGGTGGTAGTAACCAGCCACTATATGTAGTGGATGGTGTTCCAATCAATGATAATACAAACTTTTCCGACAACCTAAACGGAGGTTATGACTTTGGTCGAGGATCATCAGACATCAACCCTGATGACATTGAAAGCATGACAATACTTAAAGGTGCATCTGCAACAGCACTTTATGGTTCGCGTGCCGCAAATGGTGTTATCATGATTACAACAAAAAAAGGTAAAGCCGGAAAATTAGCTGTAGATTTCTCTACAACCACATTCTTCACTTCTATTTTAAGAACCCCTAAATACCAGTCTACTTTTGGACAGGGATGGGATGGTGTTCACTACTTAGGTGAAAATGGTTCATGGGGTCCTCGCTTTGACGGAAGTATACGTACATGGGGTAATGTTGTTGATAACTCTCAACTTATCAAGCCTTATGTATTTCAGGAAGATCAGCTTGAAAACTTTTTTGATATTGGAACCTCAACCTTTACAACAACATCGGTTTCAGGCGGTAGCGGAGATACCAGTGTAAGGCTTTCTTACTCAAACCTACAACAGGATGGTATTTACCCTACAGATTCTGATTCTTTTGAAAGAAATACTATAGGTCTATCGGGTACATCAAAAATCAAAAACTTTACCCTGAGTGGCAATCTAAACTATGTTAATACAGGTGGTAGTGCTGTAGCTACAGGACAAGGGGTTAACACATTTAACAACCTTATGCAGATTCCTACTGATATTCCAATCACTGAATTTGCAGACTACACTAATCCATTTCACAATGTTTCTAACTACTATACTCCTTATGGCGTAACCAATCCATATTTTACTCTTAATGAAAATGGCAGTGATTACAATAAAGAAAGAGTTTATGGTTCGATAGAACTATCATACGAGATTAACAAGTGGTCAAGCGTATCATACCGTTTTGGTTTAGACCAGTACACTGACAAGTTAAGAATATGGACTGCCGAAGTTGATGCAGATCCGGGAAGCCCTAACGACGGAACATCTACAGAGCAACCTGGTACTTATGCAGAGGCTCACAACACTATTAAGCAGTTAAACCACGATATACTTTACAACCTGAACTTTGACTTAAGTGAAAAATTAGGTTTAGCTTCTACTTTTGGTTTCAATGCCAATACAAGGGAAGGTAGCTCTCTTGCTGCCAGCGTACCTAGTCAGGATATACCTGGATTCTTTTCGTTTGCAAATAGTGCAGACGTACCAACAATAGCTTCTACCAGAAATTCAAGAAAACTATATGGTATATACAACTCAACTACACTTTCATTTAACGATCAGTTATATTTCACAGCTAACTTAAGAAACGACTGGTATTCTACACTTCCAAAAGATCAAAGATCTGTATTTTACGGAGGTGTAAACATGAGCTGGTTATTTACTAATACTTTCCCTGAAATTAAAAATGTGGTTAATTACGGTAAATTAAGAGTTGGTTATGGTGAAACAGGGGTTGACACAAATCCATATCAGGTACTACCAGTATATACTTTGGGTAGTACTGACAACCAAGGTTTTAGAAACTACAACTACCCTGTAAACGGAATAACAGGTTATGAAGTAGGTAACAGACTGGCAAACCCAGACTTAAGACCAGAAAGAAGAAAAGAGTTTGAAGTAGGTATTGAAGCTTCTTTCTTTGATAATTTAATTTCGATTGACGCAACATACTATGATGCTAAGGTAGAAGATCAGATATTAAACCTTCCGTTAGCACCAAGTAGTGGTTATACAAACCAAACTGCAAACATTGGTACTATATCTAACAAAGGTTTTGAGGCTTTACTTACTTTAAATCTTGTAAGAAGTAAAACTGATGGTTTTGAATGGAGTACTTCGGTAAACTTTGCTACAAACAATGCAATACTTGAAGAGCTTGACCCACGTATCCAACAGGTAGACCTTGGTGGTTTAAGTACAACATCTCTTATAGCAAGGCCGGGAGAACCTATCGCACTGATAATGGGTAGTGTTCCTGAAACAGATCCTGACGGAAATATCGTAGTAGATGCTAACGGTGTACCAATCGCCTCATCTGTAAAAGAGGTTTATGGTGATACACAATATGATTACACTATGGGTATTGGAAATACCTTTAGATGGAAAGGTGTAACACTTGATTTTACATTTGACATTCGTCAGGGAGGTTTAATGTATTCTCGTACAGCAGACATTACACGATTTACAGGTAATTCTATAACAACAACTTATAACGATCGTCAGCCATTTATTGTTCCTGGATCGGTAGTTAAAAATGTAGCTGATGACGGTAGTGTTTCTTACGCTCCTAACACAACTGCAGTTGATGTAGAGCACATGGATGATTATTACAGAGCTGATGCACTTGCAAGAGCAACAGTAATAGATAAGTCGTTCATTAAATTAAGAGAGGTTGTTTTAAGCTACGATTTACCATCTGAATTATTAGGTGACGGATTTATACAAAGATTACAGGTATCTGCCATAGGGCGTAACCTATTCTTATGGACACCTAGAAGCAATCAGTACATTGACCCTGAAGCTTCAACATTTGGTACAGACTTACGTAGTCAGTTTGGTGAATTTAGCGCGAACCCTTCAACAAGAAGTATCGGTTTCAGCATTAAAGCAAACTTTTAAAAAAAAATATCATGAAAAATATATTTAAAATATTCTTACTATCATTTGCGGTAGTCTTTACATCCTGTGAAGATGATCTGGATATAAATACCGATCCAAACTCACCTACGCAAATAACAAAAGGGCTGGCCCTTGCTTCTGCCGAGGCTTCCCTTGTAACTGTTTTGGGTGGTGAATTAACAAATTTAGGAGGTTTTTGGGCACAGTACCATACACAATCTCCTAGTGCCAGCCAATATGAAGTTTTTGATCAATATAACTTAACAACATCATATGCCGACAGACTTTGGACTGAATTGTATGCAGGATGCCTTAACGATCTTGAATTCGTAATAAACGAAGCTGAACAGGATGGAGATACAGGAACTGTAGTTATCGCTACCTGTTTAAAAGCATATACATTCCAGTTACTTGTAGACTTGTTTGACGGGGTTCCTTATACTGAAGCTCTTCAGGGTATAGACAACATCACACCTGCTGTAACTTCGGGTGAAGAGGTTTATACAGGTTTGATGGCCGAATTAGACGCGGCAGTAGCTGCATATGAGGCAGATCCTGTTAACGGAGGTGTAGGATCTCAGGATCAGATATATGGAGGTAATGTAGCAAGGTGGGTACAGTTTGCAAATACATTAAAACTAAAAATGTATATTAGAATGGCTTACACATCAATGGCTAATCCAACTGCTGTTAATGCATTAATAGCAGAAGATAACTTTATAACCGCTGATGCTGCCTTTACAAACTTTGGAGATTCTCAAAACCAGAGAAACCCATTCTACGAAGTTCAGATAGACCGACTTGGAGATGTAAACAATGTAGCCAGTAATACATTACGAGATTTTTATGAAGCAAATGGCGACATGAGAATTCAGGCTGTTTACAGACCATCAGGAACTAACCCTTTAAACTTTCCTTCTATTTCACAGGGAACAGGCAATGATTTTAACAACACTGCCGCTTCTTACGGAAGACCAAATATTTGGCCAAAAACTCCTGTTTTCTTAATGTCTATAGCAGAAAGCAACTTCCTTCAGGCAGAAGCTTTAATACGCTATGCTGCAGGAGCCGGAGCACAGGTAAAATACGATAACGGTGTACTACAATCTTTCCTTACTTATGCAAACTATTTTGAAAAGGACAATGATTTAACAGATGCTGATGAAAACCTTGAACCTGTATTCTCTGTTGCTGATGCTACTGCTGCAGCCACAGCTCTTACAGGAGCAGGAGGTGCTTATGAATATAACGCAACCGGTGACACAGAAACGCTTTTAAGACAGGTTATGATTCAAAAATGGGCTTCACTTCCTTATGTAAATAACATAGAAGCTTATATAGAAGCTACAAGAACCAAGTTCCCTGAGGTAGTACCTGAAGGAACAGAAGATTATAGCATGGGTAACAGAATACCGTCGGCTATATCAACTTTACCTAATGTACAAATACCAAGTATATTATTCTACCCGGACGATGAAGTAAACAGAAACCCGAACATAACTCAGCATAACAGCTTAACAGATAATGTTTGGTGGGATCAGAAAACTGAATAATTAAAAAAGTGAAGTCATGAAAATTATATATAAAACATTAAAGACCGGTTTACTTTTATCCCTTGCTATGTTAGCATCGTGCGGATATGAAGATCCTGTCGAATCTAAAACAACCTTTTACCCTATAATCGAGGTAAATGGAAGTGAAGTTCTTTTAAACGTTGACGAATCATATTCAGATCCGGGGGCTGTTGCCACAATTGACGGAGTAGAAGTTCCTGTAGACATACGATTTGTAGGCCGATACAGAAACAATACATCTACAACACTTGATACAAGTATTTCTGACATATACACTCAGGAATACTCTGCAACAAACGTAGATGGTTTTAGTGGTACAGAAACAAGACAGGTTATTGTAGCTAATACCGGAGATTTAGTAAACAGTATAGAAGGTCTATATACCTCTACGGTATTCAGAAATGGTAGTCAGGGAAGCCCGGCATCTGCATATACTGATATTGAGTATATGTTAATCTGGAAAAATGCTGACGGTAGTTACGAAATATCTGATGCCTTTGGAGGTTGGTACTTATTTGGCAGAGCTATTGATTTTTCAGAAACACCGGGAGGAATTATTGTTGCAAACGACATCCCGTCTAACGACTTTAGTTTCCCGGGTACACAAACAAACAGGTATTTTGGCGGTAGTTCTGAAATAACTGATTTAACTGTTGATCCAGATACAAAAACACTTGTATTAACAACTGTTTGGAACGTATCGGGTACAACATACACTTTTGAAAGTACACTTACACAAGTTCAATTTTAAAAAAGGTAATCCATGAAAAATATAAAAAGATTATTATTGCTTGTAGGGATTTTTACCTTCGCCTTCACTTCATGTGATGTAGACGGGTATGATGACTACGGCATGGAAACCACACCATCTGTAGCCATGAATGGCGAGTGGTGGATAGACATTATAGATGAAGCATCGGGCTCAGTATTGGCTCAGCACATACTTCATAAAACATACGACACTAATGCCGGAGACGGTAGAATGTACATAGACGATAACCAAAATGGTTACTATATAAAAGGTACTGTAGCTGTAAATTTAAGCAACCTTACTTTTACTACCACTGATGAAGAAAATTTAGTGGATCCAGGAAGTACTTTCAATGTAACCGACGGTAAAGTACTTAAAAATGCTGCACTCTCAGAATCTGGGGTGGTAACAGACAGTATTTACTTTAAAGGGGAGTTTAGTTATGATCCGGGTACAATAATCATCTTCGCAGGACACAAAAGAACCGGCTTTTTGGAAGATGAGTATTAAAAGAGAAACTTCGTCTCTTAAAACCACCCTTAACAGGGTGGTTTTTTTATACCTTTGCAGCATGGAAAAAGAACATCAGATTTTTGGGATAAGGGCCATTATGGAAGCCATAAATGCCGGTAAAGAAGTTGATAAGGTTTTTATTCAGAAAGATGCTCAGGGAGACCTGATGCGTGAATTGATGAAAACTATTAAGAAAAACAGCGTTAACTTTAGTTATGTTCCGGTAGAAAAACTAAACAGACTTACACAAAACAACCATCAGGGAGCTGTTGCTACTATTGCCCCTGTAAGTTTCCATAATTTAGAAACGCTTGTAGAAACTGTTTTGGAAAGCGGCAAGACTCCCTTGTTTCTTATACTGGATCAATTATCTGATGCCCGTAACTTTGGAGCCATCATCCGTACTGCTGAATGTACCGGAGTTGATGGTATTATTATCCAGAAACAGGGATCGGCACCGGTAAACGGCGATACGGTTAAAACATCGGCAGGTGCTGTTTTCAATGTACCTATCTGTAAAGTTGAGCACATTAAAGATGCTATTTTCCACCTGCAGGGATCGGGCATTAAAACTATAGCAGCAACCGAGAAAACCGAAAGCACCATTTATGATGTAGCTTTTAACGAACCTGTAGCAATCATAATGGGGTCTGAAGACAGGGGAATTAATCCATCTGTTTTAAAAATAGTAGACGAAAAAGCCAAACTGCCAATGTTTGGAACTATTTCATCATTAAATGTATCGGTTGCCTGTGGCGCCTTTTTATATGAAGCAGTAAGGCAGCGACTTTAGTCTGCCTTTTCTTGTTCCGTATCTCCTTCCCTCTCCTCTTCTTCAGGCTTAGGAACATAATTATAAACTATACGAAACACAGGTGCATTATGTGTATGTGATGCTGCATTAAGATGACTTTGTGTAACCGGCTTACCATGTCCATCGATAAGTTCTTCCTCGGGTTCAGGTTTTGGAGGGTTTACAAAATTACCATTCTCATCAAAGCGCTTCATGAACGGATCCTGGCTTGGATCAAAATCCGGTCTTTGCCAATCGTAAGTAATTTGTTTTTTATATTGTGGAGTGGAATAAATTCTTGAAAACAACAGCCCGGTGATTAGTCCGCCTAAATGTCCCTCCCATGATATCCCTTCTTCTATATCAGGAAACACATACCAAATCATACCACCATATAGCATAATAATTAAAAGCGAAAGAGCGACCAGCCTATAATAACCGCTTTGCATCCCTTTAAAAAACATAAAACTTACCAGCACATATATAAGTCCGCTTGCGCCTATATGATACGATTCCCTCCCTATTAGCCATGTAATAAAGCCTGACAACAACACTCCATATACAAGAACCTGCAACGCCTGCTTACGGTAAAAATACCTTAACCCGGCAATAAGCACCAGTAATGGGATAGAGTTATTATACAAGTGTTCAAGACTACCGTGCAGAAACGGACTAAACACTATCCCCCTCAAGCCTTTTAATGTGCGTGGATAAATACCAAATTCGGTTAAATGAAGGTGAAACTTTCCGTCAGCCCAAAACACTATCCACAGCAGCAACACAAAGTAAAGCGGCCACGCCAGTACAGAAGGTGAAAATTTAAATTGGTTGTCGGTCATAAAATAGTATGTTAAGCTTTTTGTAAACACACAATAATTTAACCAATTTTGCCTTAGTGCAATTTTGTCATAAATCAGTAATTTTACACCATGGAAGCACCTTTAGCAGAACGCATACGCCCTACACAATTATCTGAGTACATAAGTCAGCAGCATTTAGTTGGTCCAAACGGATCATTAACCCATCAAATTGCACGCGGAGTAATACCTTCATTGATATTATGGGGGCCTCCGGGAACGGGTAAAACGACGCTTGCCCAAATTATGGCAGAAGAGTCTAAAAGACCCTTTTATGTACTGAGTGCTATCAACTCGGGCGTAAAGGAAGTTCGTGATGTCATAGAAAAAGCAAAACAAAGCGGCGGACTTTTTACTTCCAAAAACCCTATCCTTTTTATTGATGAGATTCATCGTTTTAGCAAGTCGCAGCAGGATTCACTTTTGGCTGCTGTAGAAAAAGGATGGGTAACGTTGATAGGTGCAACTACCGAGAATCCGAGTTTTGAGGTAATACCCGCATTATTGTCAAGATGTCAGGTGTATGTGCTTAATCCTTTTTCAAAAGAAGATTTGGAAGCTTTACTGCACAGAGCCATGGAAGCAGATGAAATACTAAAGCAAAAGAAAATAGACCTTAGGGAAACCGAGGCCTTATTACGCCTTTCGGGTGGTGACGGAAGAAAACTCCTAAACACCTTCGAGTTAGTTATTAATGCTTCTGAAGGAGATGATATTATAATAACCAATGATAGGGTTATGCACCTTGCTCAAAAAAATACGGTGATGTATGACAAAACCGGAGAGCAGCACTATGATATTATCTCGGCTTTCATTAAGTCGATTAGAGGGAGTGACCCCAATGGTGCTGTTTATTGGCTTGCCCGAATGATTGAAGGCGGAGAGGATTTAAAATTCATTGCCAGACGAATGCTTATCTCGGCATCAGAAGATATTGGTAACGCCAATCCTACAGCCCTTATAATGGCTAATAATACCTTTCAGGCTGTTTCAACAATTGGATATCCGGAATCAAGAATCATATTAAGCCAGTGTGCCGTTTACCTTGCTACTTCACCAAAAAGTAATGCTTCATATATGGCTATTGGTAAAGCACAGCAGGTAGTAAAACAAACAGGTGATTTACCCGTACCGCTACATTTACGCAATGCTCCTACTAAACTAATGAAGGAACTTGGCTATGGCGAAGAGTATAAGTATTCACATGACTACAACAATAACTTTGTTGAACAGGAATTTTTACCCGATAATATAAAAGGTACGGCTTTTTATGAACCAGGGAATAACAGTCGTGAAAATGCTACCCGTGATTTTCTTAAAAACAGGTGGAGAGATAAATATAACTATTAATATTAAAACTTAATATTAAGCTCCTGGCTCACAGGCTCGTCATTTAAGTAATATTCAAAAATCCATTTTTCGTCTTTTTTGAATACAACTCCTGTTACATCTTCCATTTTAGCACTATAAGAGTCCGGCTGAGAGGTTTTATACATTTTTAGTACTGTCTTCTCGGTTTTATCAAGCAGCTCGTAACCGTATGAAGTAGGTTTAGCATACAATTGATTATCCCTTTTTTTAACGGAAGTACCATCTTCCTTGGTAGTAGCTACAAGAGGTGTTGCCTCCTCTCCTTTATATTGATAGTACAAAGCGTTAAATGATTGAGAAGCTTCCCTTAAAGCCGCATAATAAGCCCTTCTTAACTCTTTTTCTTTACTTACACCTTCATCTGATTTGAAAACTTCCTGATCCACACAGTTTTTTATTACAATTGTAATACCGGTAGAAAGAAATTTAGAATCTGAAATTAAATCAGCATAAAGTATTTTGCAACGATCCATTTTTGCCTCAAAAGGAAGTTCTTCCCCTTCAAAATACACCTCAAAACCTTTTTTCTCAAACATCATTTTAGTGATGGTATTAAGGTTATACTCATCTTTCTTTGCCAGGAAGTCAAAGATTTGAGGAATAACAACATACTTATAATCACTAACATCTGTACTTTGTGCCTTAACCGATGAGGCAATAATTAATAAAGCAAGAAGGATAAGTTTTTTCATAATTAGAGAAAGTTTTTTAACTCCAGCAGGTGATTGATTTGGGATATCCCTTCTTTTACCGCCAGTTTGTTTTCATTAAAATAAATAGCGTCCAGTCCGCAATTTAAAGCACCCTGTACATCGGCCTCAATACAATCACCTACCATAACACCGTGAGGCTTTTCTATATTAGCTGCTTTTAAAGCATATTCAAAAATCCTGGCATCGGGTTTTTTATATCCGGCATGTTCAGAATTTGTTATTGTTTCAAAATAATGATGAATTTCAGAATTTTTAAGTTTACCTACTTCCTGCACCCCATTGGTTATTATATGAAGACTATATTTAGGGCTAAGGTATTCCAGTATTTCTACCGCGCCATCATGTAGGTGGTTAAAAGTAGGGAGTAGTTGTATATAATCTTCCCACAGGTCATTGATAAGTTCATCATCAACATTAAAACCTACAGCATCAAAAGTTTCCTTTAGTCTTTTATATCTAAGTTCCTGCTGACCGATATGACCATCACGAAACATTTTCCAGTATTTAAGATTTATAGGAATATACAACTTTATAAACTCAGAAACATTTACTCCTACCTGATGCTTTTGCAATATGGTTTCAAAAGTAAGCGCAGAGTTTTTCTCGAAATCCCACAAGGTATGGTCAAGATCAAAAAAAATAGCTTTCTTTTCGGTTAGTTTCATAAACTATTGTTTTACGATAACAGCATTTTCAATATGGTAAATCCAGTCGTCCACATCGCTGTCATTGTACCTGAAAGTTCCCTGCAATGTTACATACTGGTCGGTTTTAAGTCTCATGTTTGGATCCTTGAACTTGATTCCCATAATGGTTTCGGGTCCTGCCTGACCACAAAAGAAACACGAAGCAAAAACATTTTTACTAAGCGCATAAGTTTTGTTATCTATAGGGATAATAAAACCGCTCATCACTATAGGCTTTTTGTTTTTTGCTTTTAGTGTTGAATTTACTACAGGGAACATTACCCCTTCAGGATAGTCGTCGCTAGCCTTTTTTACATATTTTATTTCACCCAGAAGTTTCCACGATAGTGTATCTGCAAAAATCTCTATATTGTCTTTAACCGTTGCTTGCTTTATAAAACCCGAGGCATTTACAGATGGTGTACGCATAGACATCAACATTAACCCCGAAAACATAATAATTGCTACTACTAAATAATTTTTACGCATTTGCCAGTGTTTTAGAAATATTTAAACCATAAGCCTTAACCGCAGGTATAACTGCTGCCAAAACCCCTACAAAGATAGTGAGCAGGAATAAATATCCTTCTTTTTCCCACACAAACTCTAAGGGATTAAACGAAATTTTAAATTCGCTTTCAGATGAACCCGAAATCAGGCTTAATGCCAATCGTCCAACAATCGTTCCAAAAATATATCCGGTAACACAAAGTAAAAGACTTTCTATAAGCACCAGCATTAATAACTGAAGCCTGCTTGCCCCGTTAACACGCAATAAGGCAAACTCATACTTTCTCTCTTTAAGCGTATTGAATAAAGCAATAAAGATACTGATACCCGATATAAGCATAATACCGTAAGCTAAATACTGCAAAGCATCTAACCCTATACCAAACAGTGTAAACAACCTGTTTATCTCTATAGCCGGAAGTGCTCCCTGCATTTTTGTGTTTTGAGGTATTAATCTGGGCCAGGTAACTATAGCCATTTTACTTTTAAACTTAAGAAGTACAGCCGTAATTTCTTTCCCTTCTTCGCTTACAGGCATATCTACATGATCGTGATGGTGAGCTTCTTCGGCGTGATGCTCATGCTCATGCTCATCATCGTGATGATGGGCCTCTTCTGCCGTAGCATGGTCATCATGATCATGCAGCTCTTTAGTTGCTTCATGGTCATGATGTTCGTGATCGTGATCGTCATGATTGTGCGCCTCTGCAGTTCCTTCTTCGTCATGATTGTGTTCGTGCTCATGATCGTGCATAGCCCAAACACTTGGTATATTACATAGTATTAAATTATCTACTACCTTACCTGTGTGTGAAGCAATACCGGTTACTACATAAGCATGATCCTTGTGCACCTCGCCTTCTTCAGAATCCCCGTGGGAACCAAAAAACTTATCGCCAACCTTAATGTTCATTTTTTGCGCCACGGCACTACCTACAACCACATCAAAATTATGTTCAAATACTTTTCCGTCACTTAACTCGGCTCCGTACTTTTTAAGATACTCAGGAGTTGTACCCACTATCCTGAAACCACGATAATTATCACCAAAGGCTAACGGTATAGCTGTTTCCACAAAGCGGTGATTCATCCATTTTTTGGCTTCGGCATAATCAATATTACCGGTAGGAGCATCTACCTGATAAACCGACGACAGTATAAGCTGCAACGGGCTTCCCTGAGCACCAAGCACCATATCGATACCGTCTATATTATCGTTAAATTTTTTCTCAAACTGATCCTGCAATAATATCAGCAGGGTAATTATGGCCACACTTGCCGTTAATAATATTATACTCAGGATAGTATTAAGCGGTTTAAACCATATATTTTTCCAGGCAATTTTAGTAATCATGATAAAGTGATTTGATTAGGGAAACGGTCTTTTAACCTCTGGTCGTGAGTAACTATTACCAAAGCAGTACCAAACTGCTTAGCCAGTCCCGAAAGCATATCGGCAACCTTATAGGCATTTTCGTCATCCAGGCTTGAGGTAGGCTCATCGGCAAGAAGTAGTTTAGGTTCATTGATTAGTGCACGGGCTATAGACACCCTTTGCTGCTGACCGATACTTAACTGCGATGGTAATTTATGCAAGTGATCTTTAAGGTCCAGCTGTTCCAAAAGTTGTTTTGCCTTTTCGGTTGCCTGATGACCTGTTGCCAGCCATGATGCCAGCACTACATTTTCCAGTACGGTTAGCGATGCCACAAAGTAGGCCTGTTGTA
>Ga0079224_100009128_pt1 | contig 13490 bp, 16 predicted proteins | sample Stecom2015_FD_80414 | JGI IMG/M metagenome (GOLD analysis project Ga0079224, IMG submission 80414) | Agricultural soil microbial communities from Utah to study Nitrogen management - Steer compost 2015 | ecosystem: Environmental > Terrestrial > Soil > Agricultural land | place: USA: Utah... | reverse complement strand
GCGAGCATGTCAACGGCGTCGTCCTCGTCGATGCCGGGGTTTAAATTCGCCCGCAGTTCACCAAGGAACTCCTCGAAGACGGCCTTCTTCTCGGGGATGGCCAACGCGGCCTTGATGCGGGTGCGGATAACCGACAAGCTTCGACCCGTACGCCTGGTAGAGGAGACAGCGTTTAGCCGTGGGGTCATGACAAGGGGGTTCCTTCCTCGGGGATCACCCGCCACCGGGTGTGGCGGGACACTCACAAAAAAAGGCCGCCTACTCGGCGGCGCTGCCGGTGCTCTGGTGCACCTCGGCGTCGGCCTGCAGGCCGCACGCCACGCACCGGGAGAACCCGTGCGGCGTATACGGGTGCGGGTGGCTCCGCGCCTCCCGCGCCGAGCCGACCCCCAGTTTGCGGCGGGCCTGCACACCCACCTCATGCCAGCGGGGAGCCATCGCCCTCCCCTCCTAGTCCAGAGCGGCCTCCCAGCACCGGCGCCCCCACACACCGTCCTGCGGAAGCCCGTGCCGCGCCTTGTACCGGTTGATAGCGTCTTTCAGGTCCTCGTCATCCTCGCGATACTCGTGAGACCAGATGTCCTTGGGCGGGTAACCGCGGGCGTGCAGCAGCGCCCGCACGGTCTTGACATGCTGATGCCGTCCCATGCCTGGCTTGATGTCCGGCAGCGACCGCATGAGTGCCTCCCTCCATGTCTCCTCTTCGGGGTCAGCCTTAGATGCGGGGGCGGGCTGGGCGCTGCCTTTCCCCTTGGGGCGTGGCGCGCCCTCACGCACCCAGCGGTAGAGCCGGTCACCAGGGCACAGCGTCGCATAACCGTCACGGTGCCCTTTGATCTCGTTGCCCGCGTTGCCCTCCTTGCGGAGGTATTCGATCGCGTCGCGGATACCGTGCAACATCTCATCGGGCGGCTCGACCAGCCCTGATGACCCGACCAGGCCGAGCACCGCATAGTGCCCAGCGTTCAGCCCAGGGCCGTTCGCCGCGGGGAGCCGGTGCGGGCCGCGCCCCACGAACACATACCGGTGCGGGCAAACGGCCAGGCTGTACCCGATATCCACCCACCCGTTGCCGTCCATGTGCTGCCTCTGGATCTGCCGGACCAGCGCCACACACTTGGCGTGATCCTTGACGATGCCAGGGTCCACATGCCCGCCGGTGTAGTGCACCTTCACGCCCTTGGCAGACGCAAGATAGCTGACGGTGCCCCGCGGTGAGCGGGCTCCCCACTGTGCTCGGGATACAAGCTTCACGTGGTGTCCTTTCGGTGTCCGCTACGTCCCCGCTGCCAGGCCTGGACGATGATGGCCAGCCGCCACGCCAGCACCGGCGGCACCAGCGCGAACGCGGCAAGGCGCAGCGCGTGGAACCACTGCCACCCGGGCAGGATGATCGCCACCGCCCACAGCGTGAGCACCGCCGCAAGTACCGCCTGGTAGGCCATCACGTGCCTGCCCTCGGGGGTCTCCCACCAGCGGGCCAGCATCTGGTGCGCGATCACGCACGCGTCCGCCAGCGCCGCGGAGACCACGACCAGGCCCATCCCGATAGCTCTCAACGTCTCATCCATGGCCGCCACCTCCGAACGCTTTATCGAACATCGGTCCGAAACCGTTCTGCTGTCGCAGCCGTCTCAGCAGCGCTGCGAGTGATAGGTGACGAGCCGACGCCTCCCGTGCCTGCGCGAGATCCCTCTCCGCCCGCGCCCATGACTGCCGCGTCTGCTCGGCGGCGGCCTCGATCTCAGGCAACTCGTCGTCTCGTGATGTCATCGCGCCTCCTGGCGGCTCCTGATCTCCGTCAGGATCGCCGCCGCTACCTGCGCTCCCTCCGCCGCGGCCTGCAACGCCGCGTACGTCTCCTCGGCATGCGCTTTACGAGTCAGCTCGTGGGCCTGCCGCTCGGACTCATAAAGCCTCCGCCAGCGGTCCACCTCTTTTGCGAGGCGGTCCACCGACGGTTTAGGGACGATCCACCCCGTCAAAAACAGCGCCGTGATGATGCCCGACAGCCCTGTGTTGAGGAGCAGACCGATAACGTTGTCCTGCATCACGCTCCCGTAACCCCCGTAAGCGGGGGGATATCAAAGCGCCGCCCGCCGGGATCCCCTTTACCGGCGCGGCCGACAGCGCGCGGCCGGCGGGCGGCACGACCAACGGGACGCAGGAGCCCCTGCGTCAGCCCTTGCGTCTAGATCCACAAGCCGATGGCGTCCCCGGCGGTGATCACCTCGCGTAGCGGGTTGAAAAGCTGGTTGACCACGTCGGCGCGCAGCAGGTTGTAGTGCTCCGGCTGGACGGTGCCGGTCACCGTGGCGGGCGAGGAAAACGACGCCGGATATGTGGGCCTGCCGACCGGCGCGTTCAATTGCTGGAGGCGCTGCGTCCCGCTTGCGGTCGCGATGAAAAGCTCCCCGTTATTCGACCCGATGTGGATCTCTCCCTCCGCGACGGCCGGGATCGACTGGTCCTTCATCCGCCAGCCTTGGGATGCCGTGGTCAGCGCCGGGCGGCGCTTGACCTCGGCCTGCAGCGCGGCGACCTCGGCCCGGAGCTGGCGGATCTCCGCCAGCAGGTCGGACGGGTATTTATCCACCGCTCTCCACCTCCACACTCTCCAAGATCAGTTGCGCTTCTTCGCGGCCGGTGGCGCGGGAGGTCGGAGTGATGGACACGCCGATGATCCGCCTTTCTCGCCAATGCGGCTCATGCCACTCGTTGTCCAGGTAGATCCGGCACCAGTCCCCCAACCGGTTGGGGGTGAGACTGGGTTCGGCGCCGAGCGCGACCGTGATGCTGTCCACTCGCAGCGCGCCGGCCGCGGTCTGCGCCCAATAGGCCGCGTAATCCTCGAGGGTCTGCTGGACGACGACGGAGCTGTAATTCAGCGTTTTGTCGATGCGCGGCCACCCGGCGTCCAGGTGGGCGGTCGCCTCGTGCACATCAGAGATCAGCGGTTTCGCCTCGACCGACGCATCGACGGCGTCCTCATCGTCTGCGACCGGGGTGCCGCCGCGGGCCCGCCACCGGGTCGCGCCCCGCAGCGCGTCGATCTCCTCCGACCACTCCAGGATGTCGCCGCCATGCCGAGCATCGATGAACACATGATCCGTGGTGGTGTCCCCCAGCGTCGGGTACCCCCACACCCACTCACGTGACAGCGCCCCGTCGCGCACACCGACGTTGATCGTCCACTCGAAACCGTTGTCGACCTGCGCCAGCTCCACCAGCCGCTGGCCGTAGGTGCCGCTCTCCTCCGCGGTGTAGGTGCGCTCCCGGGTCACGCCCGAGACGCCGTCCTGCAGCACCAATCCGATATTCGCGTGCGGGTCCGATTGCATGTGCCCGATGAGCTGGCGGGCGATCTCGATCTGGTCGGCGCTGAACACCAGCTCGTCTTGGATCTCCACCTGCGCCAGGTAGGCGTCCAGCGTGGACCCGCGTAGCTGGATCGTCGGCGTGCCCCGCCGGGATCGCGACGGCGTCGCCGCGGTGATCCAGTACTCCCCCCACGGCTCCCCGGCACGCCAGATGTCCACCACGATCACCCCCGGGCCGATGGACAGCTCCTCGGCCGTACGGGGGATGATCTCTGCGACCTGATCCCCGATCCGCTTATTGGGGATGGGGATCGTCGCGCTGAAGCTCCCCGGCTGCAAGATCCGCTTGTCGAAAGTCACACCCTCCAAATCGAGGGTGCCCAGATACTCCCCCGACAGCAGCCGGCGGAAAACGTACTGGTACAGCGCGGTGCCGCGGCCGGGCGCGATCGGCGGATACGACGGCGGCGGAGGCGGAGGCGCCGACGGAGCCGACTCCACGACGATCGTGTACGCGATCGCGTCCCACATGATCGCCGACGGGACGAACTCCACCTGGGGCAGCCACGCCGACGACGAATAGGTACGGGTCGCGACCGCCGCGCTCGACCAATCCCCCGACTGCGCTTGGACCAGGGTGTAGCCGCCGGGCGCGCTCCAGCTCACCGCCCCCGGCTCGACCGGCTCACCGGCGACATACCGGATCTCCACGCCGGACGCGGTGGCCGGGCGGACCCGCGGCGCGATAGTGCCGAAATCGCTACGGATGGTGACCTGGTCGGTGTCGGCGTCGCGGACCGCGACGATATGCACCACACCATCAGCGGTGGGCCACTGCGTCACCTGGTAGCCGGACGGCTCGTTGGCCGATGCGACCCGGGTCCACACCGTGACACCGGCCCACTCCATCCCCTCCTCGGCGGAGCGGCGGATCCACCCGCCGCTGATCGTCATGTCCTCCACCAACCCGTCATCGGCGGCATGGAACGCGATCAGCAGGTCGCCAGGCTGGACCGCTCCGCGGGCCGCCGTCCCTGCACCACCAGAGATCGCGGACGTGCGTACAGAGCGGATGGACGCGACCACACCCCACCCCCCGACAACTGAAAAAGGGAAAAAAAAGGGGAAACAGGCAGACGAGCGGTTAGAGGTAGGCGTCGCGCCACAGGATGTCGACGCCTTTGGACCCGCCGGAGGAGGCAGTGAGAACGACCTCGGTGGCGCCGGGTTGCAGCACCCAGTCCTGCACCGGCACCGACGACCCCGACAGGGTGGACATCCGCGAAACGCCGGTGTTGTCGATCACGGTGCCCGCGTCGGTGTTGATCTCCACCAGCTCCCCGTCGGCCAGGGTGAGGGTGAACTCCAGTTCCCGGACGTTCCCGCCGGCGTCGGTAGCCGACAGCTTCGGGTCTTCGATCGGGCCGTGGATCCGCACCAGCGGATGCGTAGCGGCATTGCCGGCATTGTTGAGCAGCGTCAGCTCACCCAGCGTGACGTTGATGCCGTACCTGTCCAGGCTGTAGCGGCGCGGATCGGAGCAGATCCACCGCACCGCGACCGCCGCCCACCCCTGCGAAAACCGGTCCATCGGCACCGTGCGCGCCTCCACCGTGCCGAACGCGAGCAGCCGCTCCCCGCGGGTGGACACCACCAGCGGATACTCCACCTCATCATCCGGCACCGCGAACAGCTGACGCAGGTCCCGCAACGCGGCAGCCCAGTCGTCGTGCGCGTCCACGCCGATGATCGCCGTAACTTGCCGCTCCTGGGCGATCCGCCGGCCGGGCCAGGCGCCGTGCCGGGTCGGCCGGGCGACATTGCCGGAGTCCAGCGCGGGCAGGTCCTCCCAGCCCTCGAAACTCTCGTTCAGCACCTGGTAGCGGTTGCCGTGCCCGCCGATCAGCACGCCGTTGTACTCGATCTGGTAGTCCCCGGTGATCGTCTCCCCAGGCTGGGGCGGCACGACCACCCGCGGCACCGGCCACTCGGAAAGCGACTCGAACGCGCCCAAATGCAGGGTCTGGTCGTAGGCGAACGCCAGGCCCGGCCACTCCGACAGCGTCTCGAACGCGCTGAGGAGGATGTTCGCGTTCGGCGTGGCGATATCAAGCGGCGGCCACTCCGACAGCGTCTCGAAAACACCGAGGGCGACCGTACGGTCCCACGTGATCGGATGCCGGGCGATGACCGGCCGATTAGCGTAGGAGCGACCAGCGCGAGCCACGAGTCACCCCCTCACCACGACGCGGCGCGATGCACAGCAGCCCGCGAAACCACCGGCGGCCGGCCACCCGGCGGAGGCGCCGACGCCACCGCCACCGAAAAACCGGCCCAAAACCCCAGCGTCTCGCTGCACCCGTAATTTTGCGTGCCGGTCGGACTCGCCGAATTCAGCTCCCGGGTCGCCATCGCCACACCGGCACCATCGCCGACACCGCCCTCACCACTCGCCACCCGGTGCGTCCACTGGCTCGGCGCCGACCACGTCGCGCTGGACATGTCCGCCGCGGTGCCGGCCGCGATCCGGATATCCAGATCATCCGCACCAGCGGGGGTGATCGACGGAGTCGTCACCGTTGAGGAGTTGGTGCCGCCGGACTGCTGCACCAGCGGCGTGATGTCGAGTTTCGCGTCTTGTACCGCGACGATCGCGACCGCGCCGAACGCGCGGTCGTCCTGCGAAAACCCATAGCTGGCCGGCTCGTCACCACCGGCGTATTTCCACCAGACTTTGACGAAAATGCCCGGCTCGTCACCGGCGGAGCGCTGCGCGAGCAGCTGCCATGTCGCCCCGCCGGTCGGGGTGCTCATGCTCGACAGGTCGCCCCAGTCCGCCACCTGGCAGGCGATCAGCACATCACCGGCGACCACCCCGGACGGTCTCTGGCACGACACCGAGCCGGAGGAGTTGAAAACAGCTGATGACGACGACCTGTATGAGGCAGGCACCCGTCAGCACCTTTCGAAGATCATCGTCGCGCGGACGTTCACGCTTTCCGGCGCGGTGCAGCGGATCGTGAACCCCTCGCCCAGCGGCGAGTCCGGCGTGTCCCCCAGCGGCCAGTCGTACATGACCAACCCCCCGTTAGGGGTCAGCAGGAACTCCTCGATCGTGACGGCCACGGTGGGGGCGCTGGACCAGTCCTTGGCCGCGGTGATACCCGTGGCGGCCAGACGACCATACACCGGCACCGGCGTCACCGACGTGGAGTTGGTGCCGGGCCCGTTGGACGCGAACGAGCAGGCGCACACCTCCACCAGCACCGGCTCATCGGAGGCGGTCACCCCGTCGAACGCGACCCTGATCTTTTTCAGGTCGATGCCCGACCCCGTGCCCGCCTTGACCCCCAGGATGTGCTTTGCGGACGCCGCGGACAGCGACACGACACCGCCGGTGGAAACGGCGTACCCGGATTTAGCCATCAAAGACTCCCGAAACGAGAAACCCCCGGCCGGCCGGGGGGGGACTACCAGGAAAGCGGGGTTAGGCGGCGCGCAGCACGTTGCGCCACAGGCCGTCCACGTGCCAGGAGATGGTGAAAGTACCGTCCGACACGTCATAGGGCTGGCCGAAATGCCGGAATATGAACGCCCGGTCGGTCAGGCTCGGCGCGTAGATCAAAATCCCCTCGGCTTCGAAAGTGGCCGACGTCCACTGCACGTCAGCGAAATCCCACCCCACTTTGTTAGGGGCGCTACCCAGCTGGCCGAACGAGACCACGGTCAGCTCCTCACCGCCCGCGGTGTACCCGGGCCCCGAGGTCTCGTCGTCGTCCCACGGCGGCGACCCGTACGCCGGGTCGGCCTGATCGAAGTCCGGCGTCCCAGACCCGACCGTCCCCAGGAAAAGGGCGCCTTTGAACAGTCCGGGCGTGGTGTCGCCGAGATCGATCTCGATCTGCTGCCGCAAAAGCTTCACGTAGGTGTCGGTGAACCAGGCGTCCTGCAGTGCCACGAGACGCTCCCCTTATCTATCGCATGCTGATGTGGACGTGCTGACGCTCGCGGCCGTCGCGTGTGGTCTCCCTCGTCACCACGTGCCCGAGCTGGTCACGGACGGCTTTGAACCGGCCGCCGTCTGCGGTGCGACCTTCGACGACCTGGTCACGGGTGCGCCAGGTCCGCTCACCGGCGACCACATCCATCGCGGGGTGCCCCAGCGGCAGGCCGCCGCGCATGTACTCCCCGAACGTCATGCCGCTGTCAGGATCCCAGGACACGCTTAAACCCCCATTTCAGACACCGGATAGGACGAGCAGATGACACAGGCAGGACAGGTAGGGCACACTTTCCCCTTGTCGGGGGACCATCGCGTATCACTGAGGAGAGTTCGTGCATCCGCGCCGATTCCGATTTGTCTATGCCGTTGCCGCCGGGTGCGTGGCCGCCACGCTGGCCGCGTGCGGGCCGTCCACCATCACCAGCACCCCAGACCCCGTGCCCCTGCACGAACAGCCCGGCGACACCGGCGGTGAGAAGGCCGCGCCCGCCAAACCCAAGGCCAAGCTGGGCGACACCATCACCCTCGCCGGGAACACGGAGGGGTTGAAGATCGCCGTCACCCCAACCAAGGTGGTGAAGAAAGGCACCCCCGCGAACGCGATCGTCACCCCCAAGGAGGGGTTCCGCCTGTTCGCCGTCACCTTCGAGATCAAGAACGTCGGCACCGCCGTCTATGACGACAGCCCCAGCAACTGCGTCAAGGTGGTGGACACCGACGGCCAGGAATACAGCGCCTCCCTAGGAGGGGAGATCACCCAGGCGCACACCTTCGGCTCGACGAAGATCGCCCCGGGGGACAGGCGTCGCGGCGCGCTCGTGTTCGAGGTCCCCGAGAGCGCGGAGATCGACAAGGTGCAGTACACGCCGGAGTCCGGGTTCGGCCCGGAGACGGGCGAGTGGCACCTCTAGGCACCGCCCCGCCCGTCCCCGCACCCCGACCTAGGAGGATCCCGCGCCGAACCTCGGCCCTGGTGAGCTGCTGGCCATCGCCATCGGCGTCCTCGGCAGCGCCGCCGCGATCACGGTGATCGCCACCGTGATCTACCTGATCATGCGCGGCGAAGGCCGCCACCACCGGTGATCAGCCGCGGGCCTTAGCCAGCCACGCCAGCTCCCGCGCGATCGCCGCCGGTGACTGCTCGGGCGTGGCATAAAACGCGTCGATCTGCAGCATCGGGCCGTCACCCCCACGGGTGGCGGCCTGCAGCGTCCGCCACTGCTGATCCGTCAAAACCGGTTCCGGGCGGCCGGTGCCGTTGAACACCAGCGACGCGCCAGGCGGCAGGAACCCGCCGGAGTCGTACTTGGGCATGCCGACCAGCTCGGCGCTACGCGCGGCGACCTCCCGCACATACGCGCCCGTGTACGGCGCCTCGATGATCGACTTGGGGCCGGTGTAGATCCACACGTGCCCCGGGTGCGGAAAACCAAGCGCGCCGGGCACCGGCGCCTCGATCGGCTTGACCCACTTCATCTGCGCCTGCGACACGCGGGGCACACCGGACACCCCGGCCGCCTGCAGGGCGCGCATCACCAGACCCGAGCAGTCGTAAGCGTCCGGGCCGGTCGCGCCCCACTTGTACGGCTTGCCGATCTGCTCACGGGCGAAAGCGATCGCCTTTTGGGCTTTGACGCCGCCCATCTGCTCCTCTTTCTCACCGAGGAAGGCGATCACTGCCTCGACCATCCGCTTGGGGACGTTGAACAGCATCTCCCCCCACGGGGAGCCGCCCATGACCGATTTGGCCTGATCCAGCAGCGGGTAGAGGAATTTCTCCGCGCCCCACTTGATCCCGTTGGAGAGCAGGTTTTTAAGGTTGCCGACGATACCGCCGGACTCGAACGCGCCGGCGAACTTGACCTTGCCCGGGTCACCGGCGATGCCCAGCGCACGCGCCACACCCGCGACGCCGCCCTTACGCGCGGCGGCGTTCATCTTGTGCACGTACTCCTCGCCGACCACCCGCGTCCACTCAGGACGCATGATGGCCTCACCACCGGACACCGCCGCAAGGCCGATGTCCCGGCCCGGCGTGTACCCGGGGTAGACACCGCCACGGGCAAAACCCTTCACCGGGGGAAGCTGCGGCAGCTTCAACATGTCCGCGACGGCATTCCACACCCGGACAATGCCGTTGTTATAAACGGTCTCGATGACGAACTGGACCGGTTTCTTCGCGGCCTCCTTAACACCGTCCCACGCCTTGCCGATCAGCTCGACACCCTTTTTGAACCCATTCGGGATGGTCTCGAAAATGGTCTTGTACAGGGTGTCGAACACCGGTTTGATGACCTTGTCCCACGCGAACTTGATCGCCTCGCCGACCTTATCGAACGTGGGCTTGACGATCGTGTTGTGGAACCACAGGAAACGCGGCGCGAGCGTCTCGGTGATGAACGTCCACAAGCCCTGCAGAGCAGGCTTGATGACGCTGTTCCACACGAACTTGACGACCTCGCCGATCTTGTCGAAAGTCGGCTTGACGATCGTGTTGTGGAACCACAGGAAACGCGGACCCAGCGTGTTGACGATGAAATTCTGAATCCACGTGAACGCGGGTTTGATCACATTGTTCCACGTCCCCGTGATCACTTCCCCGATCTTCGTGAAAACCGGGGAAACCACGTTGTTGTGGAACCACAGGAAATGCGGGCCGATCGTGTTGACGATGAAATCAGACAGCCAATCGAACGCGGGCTTGAGAACCGACTCCCACACCCACGAGACGACATCGCCGATCGCCCGGAACACCGCATCGACGATGGTCCGGAACGTCTCAGAGTTCTGGTAGGCGGTGATCAGCGCACCGGCGATCAACCCGATGATCGTCAACACCCAGCCCAGCGGGCCGCCGCGGATCACCGCGTTGAGGACCGTCATCGACGCCGACGCGGCCTTGATCCCCGCCGCCATACCGCCAAGCCCGAGCACGATCGCCTGCAGCGTCTGCGGGCTCATCCGCGCCAAAACGTCGGAGATCGCCGTCAACCCGGCCAGCGCGGTCGACCCGATCGGCGCCAACGCCTGCACCAGGTTCCCGCCCAGCGTGGCCAGATTGCTGAACAGCTGCGACACCTTGGGCATGTTGGCCTGGACATAGGCGATGAAAGACTGAAAGCCCTGCGAACCGGCGAGGCTCTTACCCCAGTCGGCGAACGCCCGCGTCGCCTGCTCGATCCCGCCGACGACCGTGGAGGTGAACGGCAAGAACGCCTTGATGATCCCGGCGATGCCCGTGGCGACGTTGCCCAGGCTCCGCCCCAGACCGGCGACCGCGGTCGGCGCCTCACTGCTGATCTGCCGGAAAAAGTCCGACCAGAACGGGCCGCCGAGGGCCTGGGTGGCGGATTTCAGCAGCCCGTCCAGCGCCCCGGATACACCCTTGATGATCGGGGTGAGCCTCGGCAGCAGCTTCTCCAAAAACTGCAGGCCCTGGCCGAGCATCGGCAAAACAGCCGGCTCAAGCTTCTTCTGCCAGTTCTCGTAGACGTCGCTGAACGACTCCCACTGCTGGGCGAGCTTCTGGGCGGCCGGGGTGAGCTTGACCACCTCGCCGGTGATCCCCCGGGTCGCCCCCGCCGACTGCCGCGCCGCCGCGGCCTGCTGCACCTGGATCTGCGCAAGCTGCTTTTCGGCCTGCGCCACCCGCGCCTCGGCCTGCGAGACCTTCTCCAGCGCCCGCTGGTATTCAGCCGTGCCCTTGACACCGGCCTTGTTCGCCGCGGCGGTGTCCTTCTTGGCCCGCTGGGTTTTGATCTCCTGCTCGCGGGCCCGCTGGTGGGCCATCTCCACCTGCAGCATGGCCCGCTCGATCTCCAGCTCGGAGGCGTCCCCGCGGGCCTGCAGCTCCCGCAGCCGCTGCTCAGCCTCCCGGACGGCAAGCTCGGCGTCCTTTTGCGCCAAGATCTGCCGCTCCAGGCTGAGATTCATGTCCTCCAAAGCGCGGCGCCCGGCCTCACGGGCGCGGGTCAGCTCATCCTCCGCCGCGCGGGCCGCACGCTTGGCATCGGCGACCCGCTGCTCGGCGTCGGCCAGCTGCATCGCCTGAAGTTGCGCCTGCTGCGCCGTGGACGTCGCCGACGACGTCGCCGACGCGGCCGCCCGCTGCGCCTGCTCTTGCTGTTTGAGCGCCTCCCCGATCCGGTTCACCGACGGGATGGCGACCGCGGCCAGGCTGGCGAACCCCGCGCCGGCCGCGGCCAGCGGACCGGACAGGGCGGCGATCCCCGCGCCGAGCGTCGCCGCGACCGGGATCGCCGCCAGACCGGCCATCGCCGCCGACAGCATCCCCAGTGACGCCAGCGCGCCGGAGACATCCACATCCACCCGGGCGTGGGCGACCTGCCCGTCGATCCGGGACAGCGCGGCATCCACCGCCGCCAGCTCAGCAAGCGCCGACTGGACGTCAGCGCGCACATCGATCGTGACGTCGTCCCGGTCCAGCGTGGCCAGCTCGCGGCGGATCGACTCCACCTCGGCCAGCGCCGCGGCGGCGTCGATGTCGACCCCGACCGTCTTGCCGGACAGGGTCTCGATCCGGGTGCGCAGCTCGGCGATTTTGCGCTGCGCCTCGGTCGAGTCAGCGTCGATCTCGGCCTTCGGCAACGCCTTGAACGCGGCCTCAAGGCGGGCGCGGAAACCGCGCGCGAACGCGCCGCCCACCTGGGCGCCGTCTTGCTGCGCATTGGGCTGCTGGCGGCGTGCCTGCTCACGCAGCGGCTCATACACCCCGGTGAGCTGGCTGGAAATGCCGCGGCTGATCTGCTGGCCGACCTCCTGGCCGAGCTTCTCCGCGCCCGGCAACAGGTCCCGGCGCAGCCGCTTGACGAAACCCGTCGCGTCGGGGACGACCGGGACGACGACCTCGCCAGCCTGGAATTCCGCCACCGGCCCACCTCCCTTCCTGCGAGTCAGCGGACCGGCTACGGACGCTCAGCTGGTACGTCTCAAACGGGTGATCTTGCCGGGTGGGGACTGCCGCCACACCCCGCCCGTCAACGGCGCCTCGCCGTGGATCCGCCGCAACACCGCGGCCACCTGCTCAGGCGACAACCGCTTGCGGCCCTTCTTGTCCTTGGGCGGGACACCGGGCCGAGGCACCGGCTCTGGCGGCTTGCCGCGCCGACCGCCGTGCGCGACCGCGGTGATGTGCACCAGCCAGCGCACCGTGTCGATCAGCTGGGCGACCAGCATCTCCAGCTGCGACCACTGGCCGTGCGACGGATCGGCCTCCTCAGCGGCGCGTTTGAGCTCCGCCTCGCTCATCTGGTTACGCAGCGCGGTTTTCGTCGCGGACTCCGGCGGCAGGTGCCGGACCAGATTGCCCAGCAGCCGCCACGTCAGACGGGACTCCCCGCCGCCGGGCCGCCACAGATCCCGCACATCCACCCGGTAGTGCATCCACAAGTCGGCCTCGACGGCGTCGTAATGCTCACCGAGCAGACGCGCGAGGCCGGCTATTCCCCCCGGCCCACCCCCTGGTAGTGCCGGGTCGCGGCCTCAATCAGGGCGTTGATGTCCCCCGCGGTGATCCCCTTGACCGCGCAAAACCGCTCATAGTCATCCCCGAGCAGCTCCTCGAGGTATTTACGCAAGTCACCGTTGCCGGAGCCGAGCTCGAACGCGGTCTGCCAGTTCACCTCGGTCGGGGACCGCATCGTGAAAATCTGGCCGCCCGCCTCGAAGGTGAACGGCTCGCCGGTGGCTTCCTTCTGCCGCTCGCTCAAGGAGAAATGCGGCTGAGCGGTACCGGGGTCGGTGCGCCTAGTCATTACAGAACGTAATCCTCCGTCTGCTCAGGAGAGGTAATCCTCAACCTCGGGTGCGTAGTAGGAGTGGTAGACCAGGTTCCCGGCCTGGTCAGGATAGGTGGAGATGGTCCACTGGTAGCCGACCATCTCGCCCTGCTGGTAGGTCACCTCGCCACGCTCGGTGATCTCCCCTTCGGGGATGTAAAACCGCTCCCACACCGTGCCGTCGTAGACGTCGATCAGCCACGACCGGCGGTCGGGGCTTGCGGTGCCGGACTCGGCGTAGGTGACGACCCCGTCCAGGTCAGGAACCAGATCGGTGACCTCCAGACGGTTGTGGAGCGCCCTCACAATCGGGCGGTTGATCTCCCACGCCGTAAAGGAGAAGGTACGGACGCTGGAGGTGACGACGGT
>Ga0079224_100009127_pt1 | contig 13490 bp, 11 predicted proteins | sample Stecom2015_FD_80414 | JGI IMG/M metagenome (GOLD analysis project Ga0079224, IMG submission 80414) | Agricultural soil microbial communities from Utah to study Nitrogen management - Steer compost 2015 | ecosystem: Environmental > Terrestrial > Soil > Agricultural land | place: USA: Utah... | reverse complement strand
TCCATGTCCTTTCTGACGAGCGGCTCCCCTCCCGTCAGGCGAATCTTATCGACGCCGCCGCTCACGAACAGGCGTGCCAGCCGTTCGATTTCCTCAAAGGTCAAGATGTTATCCTTCAGTGAGAGCTCGACGCCCTCCGCCGGCATGCAATAGGTGCACCGCAGATTGCACCGCTCCGTCAGGGAGATGCGTAGGTAGGTATGGGCCCGACCGAAAGTGTCGACGAACATCGGGGGGGAGGCGATATGCGGTGGCGAACCGTACGGACGGTGGCGTCGGGTAGCGTCACGGTGCCCGACTAGTATACTTCTGGCCGTCGATTGGATCCGAGCTTTCCATCCGAGCCGTTCCCGTCAGGAGTCGAATCCATCGAGCTCGCTAGCGGCTTCAGAGACTGCTGAAGGACGTGTACATGATCGATGTTGCATAGCGCCGAAGTCAGTCCCGAGGGCGCGTCTGGAAGCGAACGGTGACCTCGGGGCTTTCATTGTCCGGCCAACGTGCTCTCTCCGGTCGGACGAGTCGCGTGGTGAGGGAGGTCGATTGGTTGATGGACGAAAGGTTGATGGTGTCGGTCAGCACTTCCCACTGGACGGCGCCGCGGGGCACGAGCACGTCTACGGTATCCGGCTCGACGGCATAGCCGGCCAATTCCACGGAGTCCGGAAGGGTGCCTACAGTTTGGAGGCGCACGCGCGCACGGACAGGCTGGAGGCGTTCGGCCTCGATAGTCACGACCTCAGGCTCTGCATCGTAGAGCTCCATGTCGGCAGGAATCGCAAGCCCACTTTCTTCGACCATGAACTGGTTGACCCCTTCTCGGATGTTGCTCAGGTCGAGGGAAAGGGTCAGATTGGCCACATCGAGAAGCTGAAAAGCGGCCTGTGGACCGGCCAGCGTGATTCGGACTTCGGATGGAGACGGCTCATCGAGCGACCATTCTGCGGGAAGGTTTCGAAGCTCGACGGGCACGGTCAGCGTGCGATAAACGAGGCCCGGCTCGAAAACGAAGAGCAGCCAGGCCAGCATCGCCAGCACAACGGCGAGCAGGGCTGTCCGGAGCTTCTGTGCGTTCCACCGCGCGAGAGCCCCGTCGCTCTTGGCCTCGTATTTTTGCTCCCAGAAAGACTCCAGATGGCCCTTGAGATCGCTCGCCGTTTCGATCGGGAGGAGCCGCCCGTCGTGCGCCAGACTTATCGTGCCGTGCTCCTCCGACACCACGATGACGAGGGCATCGCAGGCCTCCGCGAGGCCCAGGGCGGCCGTGTGCCTCGTACCGTGATCTCCGACCTCGGCCAGATTCTTGGAGAGAGGAAGGTGCGCACCGAATCGCGTAATTCGGCTTCCCTCGAGCAGTACAGCCCCATCGTGCGCCGGTGACGTCGGATTGAACAGGCTATACAGGAGCGGCAAACTGATTTTGCCCCCATGCTCGATGCCACCATCAATCAAACGCTCCCACTCTTCCCGCCCGCGGATCGCGATCAGGGCCCCAGTTCGCCTTTCCGCCAGATTTTCCGTCGCTTCGACAAGCAGGTCGACGACCTGTCTATCCCGAGATGTGCTCATTCGGCCGCCCGTGATCCAGAGACCGATCCGCTCGACCAGGCGCCGGATATCTGCCTGGAAAACGATGACGATGGCGAGCAGAATGAGGAAGAAGAGCCCGCGAAACACGAGCTCGAAGAGATACAGTTGAAGCAGACGTGTGATCGCGTAGACGCCGAAGAGCACGACGACGGCGACCAGCATATTGCGCGAGAGCTCCCGGCGAAGCCATCCCAGTATAACGTAGAGGATGATGGAAACGAGGGCCACATCCAGAAGATCACGCAGGCCGAAACTCCGAGCGAAGTCCTGGAGGAAGTCCTGAAAGGTCTCGATCATTCCGAAATTCGTACGGGCACTGGGAAGGCGCGTCCGCGAATCCAGAACTGGAGGAGTCCGGTTCGCTCGCCGGCCGCCGTCGTATCGGGGCGCGGTCCACGCGACGCCCATTTCTCATGCCAGGGCAAAGCCAGATACTCCTGCCAACTGATGGAGTAGCTCTCCCCTGCTGGATCTCGCCAAGATAAGGAATCCGGATTGGGCAGCGGGGCTTCGGGGCTTCGGATGCGATAGAACGTGCTCACGAATCGCTGAAGTGAGGGCCGGTTCAGGCGAAGCGTATCCGGGGGTGGGTAGACGATCACGCCGGGCGCCTCGTCGTAGTCTGACCGCGGCCACCCCAGGCGAGCGAATGTCGCACCGACCCAGATTGGGATGGTAAGACCCGGCGCCCGATTGTATGACGTATTTGACGGCCATGGGGTCGTCCTACCCGTGATGAGATCTTTCCGGATGTAGGGATAATCGCCGGTATAACACCAACTCCCCCAGATTGTCTGTGCGCCCCTGGATCGCAGCTTCTGGATGAGCGCCAGCGTAGGTCCATCGAACCGGTTCCCATCAGTCAGGCGGGTGGAGGTGTGATGTTGCCAGTACCCATCCTCCTCGACCCAGTAGCCGTGCCCGAACACCATCACGTGACGCCCCAACCATAGGGTACGGCCTTCTAGATAGGAGTTCTTGACAGGCGCGAATTGCGCGGCCACGAGCAACCAAAACACGATGTTGCCTCCCGCCAGGATGAGGGCGAGCGAACCTGCTGCTGCCATCCATGGGCGCGCCCAGCGCGCGCTTCGCGTGTGGAGCATCTCGATCTCTTCTGCAGTCAATTCCTTCTCGCTGCTCACTCCCCTCTACATCTGACGAAGACACCATCCGCGTTGCAGGCTCAAAGCCGGGGACTCGAGGTGTACTCACCTCGTGGTAACCGGTGTCGAGTCCGGCGAGAGATCCTGTCCGAAGTTCGTAACAACGTGCGCGGCCCGTGCAAGGAAGAGATCCGGAAGAAAATTCCCGCATTCGGGAGGATTCTGCGCGCATCCACATCCACCCATGGAAACGTTAACACCGCTCTGATTCAGGCCATTTGAGCGATTTCCGCATATATCGCTGCTCGTACGGCGTCTCTGATCGGCCGATTTCGGGCTTGGGCACATTTTATGATTTCCGCGCAGCCAGATATCCATTTTACAATCAAACAGGAGGCCTAGACGTGAGCCGACTACTTTTCGCAGCCATTTTCATGCTGATCACGCTTGCGGCGCCGGCCCGTGCGCAAGACGGGGAGGAGCTCTCAGATCTTCTGAGCGAGGTCGGCAAGGCGTACGCGGAGCCCTACCTGCAGCCCTTGGCGAATGCACTGGGTGCGGATATGAATTCGGGGCTGTTCCACACGGCCAGCATCGGAGGCGGCATGCTGCCGCTCGTCGACGTTTACGTGGGCGTCAAGCTGATGGCCGGGTTCGTGCCGACGAGCAGCCGCACGATGAGCCTGGCGTACGAGACAAACCAGGTTTTCGAGATCGAGGGGGAGGAATATGTGGTCCCCGTGACGTTTCAAATCACCGATGCACCAACGGTGTTCGGCGAAACAAAGCGTGGCCAGGCGACTGCCCACGTATTCGAAATATTGGAGGGTCCCGGTGGCAATGATGTAGTCCTCGACACTACCATCGCCTTCGAGGTGCTCCCCGGGCTTATCAATACGCCGGTCGCGCCTTTTGCCGTCCCGCACATCGGCATCGGATCCTTCATGGGAACGGACCTGACCCTCCGATATTTGCCTCGTCTGGGCTTCCAGGACTACGGCTCGGTAGGCCTATTCGGAATCGGCGTCCGCCACAGCATCAGCCAGTACCTTCCGCTCTCACCTGTCAACCTGACGGCGCAGGTGATGTGGCAGAAACTGTCCATTCAGGATGCTCAGAAGGATGAGGTTTTTGCGGCCTCGGCGATGGCCGCCAATGTCGTGGCCAGCAAATCGCTCGCCGTCCTCACTATGTATGGCGGACTTCAGGTCGAGAGGTCGAGCATCGACATCTCCTACACCTTTGGTGCTGAAGCCGATCAGCTGAGTGGACAGGAGATCCATTTCGGGATGAAGGGCAACAACGTAGTCCGCGCGGTTGTGGGTGGCGCCCTGAATATGGGCCCGGTCCTGTTCAACGTCGATGCCGGTATCGGCAGCTCACGAATAATCAGCACAGGCCTGGGCGTTTCGCTGTAGTTCCAATGTATCGAGGCTGACCCGTCGTATGTGTTCGAAGCCTTGAGGCGGCGCCGGCGCTCCCTGGCCGGCGCCGCCCTTTTTTTCATTCCGAACGCAAGCGTTACACGTCGGGGAGTTGCACGCCGCGAAGCATCTTTTTAGATTTCGTCTCTTCAAAAACCCCGGGCGCGGCGATCGCAGCGGCGCCAAGACGGTCAGCTTCCACATGCGTAATTCGGTACACATCCAACACGAAGCGGTATTTCTCGTCGACCCATCGACGATGAATCTGCGGCCGATTACGCTCGTCCCCGATCTCGACGACTCCGTCGGCCGACCGTCCCGGGTGATCTGATCTCTTCTGGTACCGGGACGGGCATCACTCCTCGTCTCGACCTGCAGTTCAACGTCTGCAGGAATTCCGTCCACCGGTACCATGCAACGTCTCCTATCAGCTCTCTCCACAAGCAAACTACGCATCCTCGGCCAGGCGCTTCGTAGCGCGTTATCAGGTGGGGAGCGGGACTACACATCCGGGCATCTCGGATGGGCTGTTCTCATTCTGTCCGTGCCGATGATCCTGGAGATGTTGCTTCAGTCCGTCTTCGAGCTGGCTGACATCTTCTTCGTAAGCCGTCTGGGTGCGGAGGCGGTGGCAGCAGTAGGCATCGTGGCCTCGTTGCTCGTCATCGTGTTCGCGATCGGTGTCGGGCTGACCATGGCGGTAACTGCCATGGTGGCGCGCCGAATCGGCGAGAAAGAATCACGGGCAGCGTCTGCGACGGCCTTTCAGGGCATTGTGGTAGCCGTACTGATCTCGGCGCCACTGGCCATCGGCGGGATAGTCTTCACCGAGGACTTGATGCGCCTGATGGGGGCGTCCGATGCGGTGGTCGAGTTGGGCGCCACCTATGGCGTCATCCTGTTCGCCTCGACCGCATTCATCCTGCTGCTGATGCTAATCAACGGTGTATTTCGCGGTGCCGGCGACGCCGCGATGGCCATGCGCGTCCTGGCGTTTTCGAACGGGCTGAACGTCGTGCTCGATCCGGTGCTGATTTTCGGGATCGGTCCCTTTCCGGAGATGGGGATTGCGGGCGCCGCCGTGGCAACTGCGGTTGCGCGTGCGGCGGGCGTGGCCTATCAGATCCATCTGCTCATCGCAGGCACCGGTCGGCTTCGGTTGAATCGAGAGGCCGTTCAATGGACCAGAGCGGTGATAGCCAGAATCTTCCGTGTAGCCGGCCCTGGTATGGTGCAATACGTGATCGGATCGGCTTCCTGGCTGCTCATCATCCGGCTGGTGGCGGGCTTCGGCAGCGTTGCGGTTGCAGGTTACACGATCGGAATTCGCATCATCATCTTTGCGCTACTCCCGTGTTGGGGTATGGCAAACGCTGCGGCCACGCTCGTGGGACAGAATCTCGGCGCCGGAAGACCGGATCGCGCAGAGCGAGCCGTGTGGATTACGAGTGCCGCCAATGCCGGCTTCCTGGCCATTGTAGGCGCGTTGACGCTATTCTTTGACAATCACCTGATGGGATTCTTCTCGTCCCACGAGGGAGTGATCGTGATTGGATCGAAGCTTCTTCGATATGTGGCATATACATACCCCTTCCTCGCGGTAGGGACGGTGATGGTGCAAGCGTTCAACGGCGCCGGCGATACGGCTACACCAACATGGATCAATCTGCTGTGCTCTTGGCTCTTCCAGCTGCCCCTGGCGTATGTTCTTGCCCATCCCGCCGGATGGGGGGTGCAGGGAATCGTTGTGGCCATCGCTTCCGCCGAAGTTATGTATGCCGGCGTAGGTGTATGGTGGTTCCGCCGGGGCGCGTGGAAATTGAAGGTCGTTTAGAGCAAGCCACATAATGAGGGTGACCCTGATCCTGTTGGGCGTGCTGACGGTCGCGCCGGCGTGCGGACCGGTCGTGGTGGCGCAGTCCAACCTGCACGTATCGCACGACGGCCGTCGCATTGTGACGGATGATGGAGCCCCTTTCTTCTGGCTCGGAGACACGGCCTGGGAATTGCTCCACACGATGATCGCCTACACGCCGTTCGGCCTTTCGCTGCGCCTGGACTTGAGCCGACTCGACGTCGACCGCGTTCGGGCGTGGTGGTTCGATCCAAGGATGGGCGTGTCCACCGAAATCGGCTCATTCCCGGCCAGGGGGATGCATGTCTTCGACCCTCCCGGCGAACCCGGTCGCGGGAACGACTGGGTACTCGTTGTCGACGACGAGGGGGCTGGCTTCCCCGCGCCGGGCAAGTGGTAAGCACTCTTACTTAGGAATTCCGGGATATGCGCCTATGCAATTTTCGGTATTCTGACACGCCATTTTCCTCGAGTTATCCTATTCAAAAAAGGGCCTGCTCCGCGATACCTGTGACTGCCCGGCGAAGACACCACCAGATCTGCCGGCGCATCCACAAGGTTTATCACCGAATCGAACCGAATCATGGGAAAGGCAGCCCTCCTCATTATCGCGGCCTCACTTGCAATGGGATCGATGTACTCGTTGGCAGCTAAAGACGATGCCCGACAGGCAGAGGCGCGGCTGTCGAAGCACCAGTACGAAGTGCTAGCCCGCAACGCCGCCCTTGCCGGATACAACCGTGCCAAGCAGGCCCTCGCCGACAACTTCGACGCCGCGCCGGCTCAGCTGAAGGGCACGTATACAGGTACCGACTACAACGTCAGCATCACGCGAGACGGCGACGTTGCCACCATCTCGGCGAAGGGTGTTGCTACGGCCGCCGACGGCACGGACGTCGACTTCCAGATCAAGTCCAGCATCCGAAAGGAGCTGAGCGTGGACGTCGCCGATATCGCCCCGCCCTTCATGCGTTACGCTGTCATCACGGACAAGGACCTTCAGCTGAATGGCAATATCCTGATGGATCTGTACGTGGACGGCAACGAGGACAATACGCTCAACGCCAACATGCACACGAACGGCATGCTGACGATAAAGGGGATGGCTGCTACAGTCCGCGGATTTGGGACGTACGTAACTGGAGCCAGCGGATCGCCTGCGACTGCATTGACCAAGACGTTCAACCCGTACTCCAATCCTACGAACGAGCCGGTATCGCGTCAGGTCTCAAAGATCGAGATTCCGGAGTTTGACGCCGCAAAGTTCCTGAGCAAGGTCAACGTCGATAAATCGTCGACCGGCGAGGTGCAACTCTCCGGCACGTACAATCTTCCTGGCACCCGGGAGAATCCATTTGTATGGCATATCAACGGAGACCTTTCCGCCTCCGGTGGGGTGCAGATCAATGGATACGCACTATTCATCGTCGAGGGGGATATCACCCTGAGCGGTAATTTCCGCGGCTCCTCCACGTACACCGGCTCCGACGAGAGCAATATCGCACTCTACGCCAGCGGTAAGGTAACCATGAGCGGAAACGCCGATCTGTATGGCCAGATCTACTCGGAAGGTGGCGTTGAATTGAAGGGAACGCCGCGCGTGTACGGCAGCATCACGAGCAAGGGAACCGTCACGCTCTCGGGTACGCCGGACATTCTCTACCGCAAGGCTTCACCTGCTCTGACCACAATCTTTGAGGATCCCGAGGTCTATTACAATCAGGTTGCTTACAGCGAGTGGTAAACCGGCTCTGAGGCCGGAAGTTGAGGCTGATGTCACCACCCAGAGAGGCCGAGGGCGCGAAGCTCTCGGCCTCTTTTCTTGTTGCCACCCATGTCTTTCCTTCAGAAGGGATCGGACCGATTTCGAGGTACTCAGTTGGACTCGAGTGCCTATATTGCTTCAGGATCTACATCTCTCACCCAACGAGTGACACGATGCTCAAGGAATTCAAGGAATTTGCCCTCAAGGGTAACATGGTCGACATGGCGGTGGGTATCATTATCGGTGCGGCCTTCGCAACCGTAGTGCAGTCTCTCGTCAATGACATCATCATGCCCGTTATCGCCGCGCTCGTCAGCGTGCCGGACTTCAGCAATCTCTTTGTGACCTTGCGCAATCCAACCGGACAGGTATTTACTTCCGTTGAGGCCGCGCGAGAAGCCGGCGCCGTCGTCCTGGGTTATGGATTATTCCTGAACGCAATCATTGCCTTTCTCATCGTTGCCTTCGTGCTGTTCATCGTGGTCAAGAACATGAACCGCCTTATGGCCATGAAGGCGGCAGAGGCCGCAGAACCGGACACTCCTCCGGCGCCCTCCGCCGAGGAAGTGTTGTTGTCCGAGATCCGGGATATCCTGCGAAGTCAGGCCTCATCCGCACGGCTTTGAGCTCACCAGCCTCCTAATATTGTGACGCATAATGCAAGCGGACGATTCGAGCTGACCCTAACGCCGGCGTCCGGGAATGTGGCCGCCGAAGACGCCGGCGTTACGAGGTATCTCCTGGAGAAACAGTATCGCGGCGACCTGGAGGGCACGGGTGTCGGGGAGATGCTCACTCTCGACACGGCCTCTGAGGATTCGGGCGCGTACGTAGCCATCGAGCGCATTGACGCCCGGTTGGATGGCCGCTCCGGAACGTTCGCGCTGCAGCACAGCGGCACGGTCGAGCGTGGCTTCGAGCGATTGACGATCACCGTCGTGCCCGATTCCGGCACAGGAGAACTGGAGGGGATTCAGGGCAGGATCTCGATCACCATCTTCAACGACGAGCATCTGTACGAGCTCGAATACTCCCTACCGGACTGATCCACGGGCTATTCGTCCCGTCGATCGAACGTCGTGAATCCGCGGAGGTCGAGCGACTCGATTTCTCCGCGATGATCGAGCGAGAACGTGGCGAACGTACCTCCGAATCCGGTGGGTCGCCAGCGGGCCCGGAACGTGTTGAAGTGCCAGTGCTCGAGATCGGCCACGTACTCCTGCGAGTAGCGGAGAACCAAGCCGCCGTTCTCCAGATCGACGCGGACTGAGCCGTAGAGCGAATCGGTGTAGACACCCGCATATCGGATCAGATCGAGGGACGGACTCGTGCCGGCTACCCGGGTCATTTGACTGCCTCCCGACCCCGAGGAGTTCTCCAGCATCGCGCTGCTCCAGTCCATCTCCGGAGCACCGAGGAGGATGTCGAACACGCGGTACATCAAGGCAGAATGGAGGCCGCTGAAATCACTGTTCGAAAACGCCACCATCCCGATGCCTTCTGAGGGTATCATCCCGACCTGGGTGCGTGTGTAGTTCACCCAACCGGTGTGCTGTACCACTTTTCTGCCGCGGTAGTCGTGGATACGCCATCCAAGTCCGTAGGCGGACAGCATTCGATCCGGAAAGAGCTTGCGGTCCGAATCACCGATGCGGATCACCACTTGCGGCTCATGCATCTCGTCGATGGTTTCTTCGCCGATGATCCGCCGGCCGTCGAACTCGCCTTTCGCGAGGTGAAGGCGCACCCATTGCGCCATGTCGTGTACCGTCGAGAAAATGGATCCGCCTCCGCCGAGTGTATCGTAATTGCGCCGACCGATTGGTCTGATCTTCCCATCGACCCTGGCATGTGAGGACGTCACGTTCTCGGCCGCATCAACGTCGGCCGATCGGGTCGTGGTGCGTGTCATTCCAAGGGGCTCAAAGATGCGCTGTTCGAGGAAGTCATCCCACAACATCCCACTGGCCGCCTCGACGACCTCGCCGGCGACGATGTACATGAGGTTGTTATAGCGATACTCGCTTCGAAAACCGCTCTCCTGCGGCAGGAATCGCAGCCGCCGGACGAGCTCATCCCGATCGAACGGCGAAGCGATCCACAGATTGTTGTGGCCCGCGAGGCCCGTGCGATGCGTCAGCAAATCACGTATCGTCATCTCCCGCGAGATGTACGGATCGGCCACGGAGAAGAGCGGCAGGTGCTTGCGGACCGGATCATCCCATGCAATCTTGCCCTCATCCACCAGAATGCCGAGAGCCGCCGCTGTGAAGGCTTTCGTGGTGGAAGCGATGGCGAACATGGTGTGCTCGTCCACGGGCTGATTCCCTCCAATCTCGGTGACGCCGAAGCCGCGAGCGTAAATGACCTCATCATCCTTCACAACGGCAATCGCGAGGCCGGGGACCTCCCAATCAGCCATCGCCGACTCGATGTAAACATCGAGCCCGGCCAGCGATGCGGGCTGCGCAACTCCGGAAGCCGGCAGGGCAATCAGAAGCAGGAGAAGGAGATGGAGAGCGTGTAGTCTGCGGAGCATCTTGGATGGATCTTTGTGAGGGAGGAAACGCGCCGAGAAGGTACAGATCATGAGAATTTGCCGCACGATGCGAGCGACGCACCGATGCTCATTGCAAGCGCGTTCGGATCCGGTATGTGAGGGACAGCTCATCCAGGGGGCCGCCATCGTTCAGGAGGATGTGGATGGGCGTCACTCGGTTGCGGATGCGATCATGAAATTTCCTCCCTGTCCATCGCACGCGCCGGGGCGTATCGAAGTCGATGTACGCGTGCCTACCGTTACGCGTGAGCCGCAGCCGGGCCACAGGTGGTGAATAGTCGGTCGTCACGTCCACCCATTCCGATCCGGAGGTATACTCCAGCAACGTCCCTTTATCTACGAGCGGAATCCGGTACGTGGCCTCCTGCACATCCTCATCACCCGCATAGCTGAAGTGAAGCGTCACCTCGATTCCATCCGCCAGATCCCGAAAGGATTTGCGGATGGATATGGATTCGTTCCACTCATAGGCATAATCGATGCCGTCATCGCGGACGGTCACCTCGGCATCATCCATTACCTTGTCTCCGTGCGAGAAGTACGATTCACCACCGTCCGCCCACCGTATCCAGAAATCCTCGAGTGGCCAGTGCTCACGATTCTCTTTTTCCCACCAACCACGGGTATGCTCGAACCGGTCCGACACGATGATCGGACCCATGTCGTCGATGGCCATCATGGCCACCTTCCCCCCGCCGAACTCGCCATAGCTGGGCACGTTGGCGCGCCCGAAGGCGGAGAAGTGCTCGAGCATGTAGCTAAAGCGGCGGCCATCCGGGCCAGTGCCCCGGCGGAATCGGAAGACGGGATGCTCCCTGGAGAAGAGCCGAACCTGATCGGGCGTCTCCGCTCGAGGATGCGCGTAGGCCCAGGAGCGGTGATCACCCTTGGCGGCGACCTCGTTGACGATATCGGCCCATCCTCCATGCTCGCCCACGAAGCCTTTGAGCTCGACACCGGTTGCCTCGGGCCATGGCGAGCCGGTGCGGAGCTCCCGCGTCGATGTGCCGCTCCCCGCAGGCGCGCTGTATCCGTTGAGTTGAAGGATGGATGCCGCCTGCCCCCGCGGGGAGTCCCACATGATGCGGTTATCCCGCTTGTACATCCGCAGCCCGATCCGACATCCGACGAAGTCGAACTCCGGCTTACAGTATAGAGCCGTGAAGCCCAGCATCACCTGCGGGTCCCACTGCTGGAGGTCTTTCAACCACGTTCCGGCGACGCGATTCCCCGTGGCGCCGTCCCCCATGACTTCCCCGTCCAGATCGAATGCGACCCACGAGGCGATGAGATGCGCCGTGCGGACGAGCACGGTATCCAGGAATGCCCAGCGCGGGTCCGGACCCAGGTTCAGCCGGGCTTTCACCGTATGGTCAACCCACCGGCCTCCGTAGTTCACGCTGGGGCCGTCGGCCTCGAGGGGAATGCCGGATGGGCTCCACGTGGCGATGTCGTGATTCCACGTCTCGAGCGTACCGTCAGGTGCGCCGAAGAGGTACTTCCGGAGGAGCGCCTCCACGTCGTCGTCCAGCCCGGCCCCGGCCGCGACGAACCAGGAAGCTCCCTCCATCGCCTTGGCGTCCATGTTCGTGTTGACGTCCTGCGGCCCGACGCGCGTTAGATGTCGTATCCATCTTTGCCCCATCGACCGGACCGCATCCCGCACCTCGTCCGGCCAGGCCTCATGACATTCGAAGTAGAGCTCCCCGAGCTGCTCGAGGTAGCCGGACGCGAAGTGCGGTGTTGCGAGAGAGTAGTAGAGATTTACCTCGCCTCCATAGTCGACGACCATGACATACGGAAAGACTTTGGCTGAGCTGCGGCGGCACAGGGCCTCGTCGTCGGCAAAGGGATTGTCGATGCCGGGGAAAGACAGGCTCGTGAGCTGCGAAACGCGCATGCCGTATGTGTACGTGTTCATCCGCGCATAATCTGGAACGAGAATCCGCGCCGGGTCGCGGTGCTGCTCCATGTGTTCGAGGGTGTAAAGCTCCCATGCCGTGTTCGGGATGCGTAGGGGGCCGCGGACGGTTCGCATATAGATCGTTGCGCGCACGTCCGGGTCGTTCGGCACGGTGACACGAATTGCGCCTTCCGGAAGCCGGAGGGTTTCCTCTGTATTCTGTTGCAGATAGTGGTACATCACGCGAGCCTCAGGAGAGGTCGTCGGGAGGATCGGTCCGGACCACTCTGCGAGCGGCCGCCCTGCCCCATCATTGACGATGAATGCCCGGTCCTCATCGGTCGGAATGACATAACCCACGGCGAGCTCATCGATGATTCCCGTGAAGCCCTCACCGAACCGGGTGGTCCGCCAGATCGACATGGGCTGGATGTCAGGGCCGTCCGATGTCTCGCACCGACCGTCCACACAGAGCTCCCATCGTGGGTGGCCTTCGTCGCGATGGATGAGCTCGACGAGCTGCCGCTGCCCGGCCTGTCCACGGACCGCGAGCGCATGGCGCCCGTTTGCGCTCACCCACTCGAACCTCCATTCGGAGCCCGTGAAATGCAGGCGGTACTCCCGGGCGGAGGGCTGATTATCCCAGCGCTGGATGAGGCTGCCCGCTCCCTCCGGCTGGACCAGCGCGTAAATGTAGCGGTCCCCTCGGTGGAGGTAGATTTGCGGATGATCCCCACCGGCACCGCGGCCTCCCGTGAACCGGATGGCCGCTCCGTATTTGCCGGGCACCTGGCTCGCGCCGTCGCGCAGCTTCAGGTGGCCTCCATCCCAATGGGCCACGTTGCGGGCTTCGTCGCCGTCGACGGACCCGTCGATGAATAGCAGAAGGCCCGTGCGCGGCCCGAAGTAGTACTCAGGGAGGTTGATGGAGGGTGTTGATTCTCGCGGCGACGAAGCCAGCTCGAACGAGCGGTCCCCCGGTCCACCTGCCGATTGCTCAGATTCGGAATTCGTGCACTGAATCCAGCCCATCGAGAGCACGGGGAGCAGGAGTACCAGGCCAGGAGACAGCATCCTCCCGAAGGGGCGCATACGAGTACGATTATTCGTTGCAGGGCGGAAACAACAAAAGCCCCAACCGCCAATTTGGCAAGGAGGGGCTTCTCGGGGAGCCAACGGCCGGACTCGAACCGGCGACCTGCTCATTACGAGTGAGCTGCTCTACCAGCTGAGCTACGTTGGCTGGTACGCGGAAAGGAGCGCGAAAACTACGCAGCGCTCAACGCG
>Ga0079224_100009126_pt1 | contig 13490 bp, 14 predicted proteins | sample Stecom2015_FD_80414 | JGI IMG/M metagenome (GOLD analysis project Ga0079224, IMG submission 80414) | Agricultural soil microbial communities from Utah to study Nitrogen management - Steer compost 2015 | ecosystem: Environmental > Terrestrial > Soil > Agricultural land | place: USA: Utah... | reverse complement strand
GGAACAACATTGTAGAGACGATAGGCCTGCATTTCTTTGTTCACATTAGTGATCAAAGTTTGAAGTTTTGAGATAAGCCACTGGTCTAGGATATTATCAGACTTGATATTAAGATCGCGAGCAGTGAACCCGTCTACTTTGGCGTATGTTGAGAAAAACTTAAATGAATTATACCAAGGAAGAAGAGCACGGCGAACCATGTCCTTAACTCCTTCATCGGTGAAACGAAGTTCTTCAGCACGAACAAGACCTGAGTTGATAAGGAAGAGTCTTAAAGCATCTGCTCCAGTTAAATCAATTAATTCATCTGGTGGAGTATAGTTACGAAGACGCTTACTCATCTTCTTACCGTCAGCTGCTAGAACGAGACCATTAACAATAACGTTTTTGAAGGCCGGGCGGTCAAAAAGAGCTGCAGAAAGAACTGTAAGAGTATAGAACCATCCTCGAGTCTGATCTAATCCTTCAGCGATGAATTCCGCAGGAAAGCCTTCCTTGAAGATTTCTTCATTCTCAAATGGGTAGTGCAGTTGCGCATAAGGCATAGAACCAGACTCAAACCAGCAGTCTAGAACTTCTGGAATTCTTCTGTAAGTTCCTTCTTCTCCTGGTACAGAGAAAGTGATGTCATCAACAAATTCACGGTGAAGATCTTTAACTTCTACACCTGAGAAATTTTTAAGTTCTTCGATAGAACCAACACAGATGGCCTTTCCTGTTAGATCATTGATCCAGATAGGAAGAGGAGTTCCCCAAACACGTGTCCGTGAAATGGCCCAGTCACGAGCGTTTTCTAGCCACTTTCCAAAACGGCCATCTTTGATGGTTCCTGGAACCCAATTGATTTCCGAATTAGCAGCGATCATTTTATCTTTGATCTTCTCGACTGCAAGGTACCATTGAGGCATTGCTCGATACATTAATGGGGTATCGGTGCGGTAACACATAGGATAGGAGTGGACGAGAGTAGACTGATGAAAAAGAAGGCTTCTCTCTTTTAGGTCTTTAATGATGTCTTTATCTGCTTCTTTAAAGTGCTTACCGGCGAAGTCACTAACTTCACTCGTAAATCTCCCTGAGTTATCCATTGGAACAACAACTTCAGTGAGTCCTGCTGCCTTCATTACACGGTTATCATCTTCCCCAAACCCTGGGGCCTGGTGAACAATCCCTGTACCGTCACCAGTTGTGACGTATTCATCATTTAGAATAACGAAATAACCCTGATCTTTTAGAGATCCAAAGTATGAAAAGAGCGGCTCATATTTTTTACCTTTGAGCTCACTACCTGTATAGGTTTGTACTTCCTCGTATTTGAAGTTTTTCTTGTAAGCTTCTAAGCGGGCCTTGGCCATGTATATGAAAATATTTTTCTCAAGGTCTTTAACTTTTACGTACTCAATCTCTGGATGAACACAAAGAGTAAGGTTCGAAGGAAGCGTCCATGGAGTGGTCGTCCAAGCGGCAAAGTAAGTATTTTCTTCTTCGCGCGATTTGAATAGTACGGTGACAGCAGGATCTTGAATGTCCTGATAGTTCTGACCTGCTTCAAAGTTAGAAAGTGCTGTTTGAAGAGCTGGAGAGTAAGGAACAATTTTGTTTCCTTGATAAATAAGCCCTTTGTCCCAGATAGATTTGAAAACCCACCAGACTGATTCCATGAAAGTCACGTCCATAGTCTTATAATCATTTTGGAAGTCTACCCAGCGTCCTAAACGAGAGATTGTTTTCTCCCATTCATTAACGTAACGATCTACAATGCCACGGCATTCGTCGTTGTATTTTTTTACTCCATACTTTGCCACAAAATCAGAAGCAGACATTTCAAATTTCTTGTCAATTTCCTGCTCAATAGGAAGGCCATGGCAATCCCATCCAAAGCGGCGAGAAACGTAGTAACCCTTCATTGTAAAATAGCGTGGGATAATATCTTTAAGAGTAGAGGCTACAATATGACCGTGATGGGGAAGACCTGTAGCGAAAGGAGGCCCATCGTAGAAAATATAGTTTTTATTATTCTTGGTCTTATCCAATGACTTTTTGAAAATCTGATTTTCATTCCAAAATTTAAGGATTTTCTCTTCTTCATGTGGAAAAGAGAAACTTTCTTGAGTTTGAGGTGTTTCCATCTGGGGTGAGCTCCAAAGAATAGGTAAAAATGAACCACCACTATAGCAGAAAAGCCCTACAAGGTAAATTTTAGGAGAGCATTTTCCGATGTAAAAGTATGGAAAATAATTTGCGAAAAGCATTTTTGTCAACTGTTGCATTGAGTCTTTTTCTCTGCACGCAGTTGATGGCAGAAACAAGCTCCGGACTTTTAGAAAAAAACCTCCTTGAAAAAGATATCTCTCCCTCTAAGAGTGATTGGCAGTTTAATCAAAAAAGTTTTCCCGAAGATCTCATGGGAATGAGGGGACAATCAGTTTCCCTTATTGATTGGTCTGAGGATCCTGATGAGGCGACAGATATTCATCGTTGGATGGTAAAAACTGAGATTCAAGTTCAAAGCCCTGACTGGCTAGCAAGATTAAGAAACGCTCGCCAAATGGAATTGGTTGGAAAGATTCTTTCATGTTCAGGGACTTGTGAAATTCTACGAGGTATTTCTTCAGTCAAAGGGCAATATCTTTCTCAAATCCTTGAAGGGGATGAACTTGCTTTGGCGGAAAACTCCACGGCTTGGGTGTATTTAATTGATGGTAGCCTTCTAAGGTTAGCTGCTCAGACGACCGTGACCTTTCAAGAAGTCAATTTCGCAAAAGAAGAAGTTCTTCTGTATCTCAAACTACTCAAAGGACATGTTCACTATTTACCTCGCTCCAAAAAGGAAGAAGCCGTTGACCTTGGACCTGAAACTGATGCTCACTCCTTGCCATTACTGGTGGAGGTGGCCAATCTTGCTTATTTTGAGAGGGATATATTTAAGAATCAAAATAGTTTTGGTCATCTGAATGAATACTTATTCTACGATAAGCACTCGAAGACTCATCAATTTGATTATTTAAATAAGATTAGAAAAAAAAATAATGAGAAACCATCGATCAAATCCACATTGATGATGGTGACCCCAAATATGACGGTCACTGTTCAAGAACAAAGCTTTGATATGATGTATTTACTCGGAGGAAAAGGTTATTTTAGAAAAAAAAGTGCTGGACCCATCAACCTCTCTTTACGGGGTTATGCGCGAACGACTCCTTATGAGATTATGGAGGAACGCTGGATTGAAGTAACGGAAAATGGTCGTGGTTTTGAGTTCATGAGTTCAGCTAATAAAGACTTAGAGCTTCTGGAGTTACTGACAAAAAGAGTTGTGAGTTTTAAAATTGCTCAAGAAGTTTGGTATGAAGCTTTTACTCTGCCTATATTAAACCATCTTCATTCTGCAAAAGATCTCGCAGAGAAGATGGGTTACTTTTTGTGGGATGAAAGAATAGGGGAACGAAAAGTATTCTTGGACGAGTATACTCGCCGATTAGAGACAACCCACTTACAATCTCTTCAAAACTTCGTTAGCAAAATGGAAGCACGGGGTGAAAAAATGGAAAAACACTCTTCCAATGTGTATTATCAGAAAGCTCTCGATTCATATATGTGGAGCTTAAAGACAAAGTATAACTTTGATAGAATGCAAATCCGAGAAACAAATAATTTGCAATATTATGTATGGATATTAAAGAATGTTAAATCAAAAAAACTTTAAGTTTATCTTGGCCAGTGCTTCTCCAAGAAGGAAGGAACTCATTGGACATCTACACATTCCTTTCTCAATTTTAACGGCTGATATCAATGAAGAATCTTCTCACACTGATCCCCATCATTATGCTCTTGATATTGCCACTCAAAAAGGCGAAGCCATCATTGCAAATCTTAAAGAGAAGGGGGATAGTTTTATTGTTTCAGCAGATACAGTAGTAAGCCTTGCGGGGAAAATCTTTGGAAAACCCAAGGATGAAAAAGAAGCCCTGGCTTTCTTGTCGGAACTATCCGGAAAAGAGCATTCTGTCTTTACGGCGGTATCCATGTTTCTACGTTTGGAAGACAATGTCTTTCAGCAAGGTTTTGTTGAAGAAACAAAGGTAACGTTTAATAATATTAGTGACGAACTAATGGAGAGGTACCTTGCAACGAGAGATTCCTTGGACAAGGCAGGGGCTTACGGGATTCAAGGTCCAAGTCTGACTTTCATTAGTCGGGTAGAGGGAGATTACGCCAATGTGGTTGGTTTTCCTTTGTCTCGTTTTGTTAATGAGGCACAAATCTTCTTCGAAGCACATCTTAAAAAGAAGGACATGTGGTTAAATTATTTCTAATCCTATTTTTTTCATTGGGAATTTCGTACGCTCAAGATAAGGCCTTTGAGTTTGAAAGCAAAATTCCTGAACTAACAGAGAAGTTGAAAGCTCTTAAAATCGAAGAAGAAATTCGCTTTGAGGATCAATTTAATACTTTGGTTAAAGAACTTGAACAAACACTTGAGAAAGAGAAAAGCATCTGTGCCGGTGAAATGAGCATGGAGAGTGGAGAAATTGTTTCAAAAGAAAATCGGCAGCTTTGCTTACGGAAAATCAAAGAACATTATCTGGCCTCATTTACTCAAATTCACCTTTTAAAGAAAAGATACCTTACGCTTATTCATAAAAAGCAAATTGAGCAACTTGATGAGAACTTCGAAAAGTTGAAGTCCCAATTTGATAAAAACTTTTAACCAACTACTGGGCCCTTAATTACTTTTACCGGACGAACAGTTAAGTTTTTCGGCTTAAGACTTTTGCTACCACTTAATGAAGGTGCCGGGCGTAGGCTTCTAGGGCGGATTGGTAAGTTCGTTTTATCAGTTTCAGGGATAAGAGTTTCTTGATTCTTCTTCATAAATTCCTCTGGGGTTAAAATGTTTCTTCTAAATTTCCCCGGAGGCTTTAGGTAAGCGCGGGGATCAGTTGATTGAAGTAGTCAATATAATCCTTTTTTTGTGACCTATCGGCACAATAAGCGTAAAGCTAAAGTATCATAAAAGACAGTTCTTTTCCAGTGTAAGGGAATATTTTCCCAGTCTCAATCTTTTGAGAATTCAATGACTTGAGTTAGAATTTGAAAGAGCTACATAACCAAGTTAAGGATGATCTTGAAGGGCCTTAAATTATTAATTCTGATTCTAACTATTTGTTTCTGTTCTGTAACAGTCGCACAGGACTTTTTTCAAAAAAGTTACCTGGGAGAGAAGCGACTCGATTCATATTCTGAACGATATCAGCCTTTAATCTTTCAAGATATATATCGAGGAGAACTGACGTTTGCGGATGATGTCTTTTTTGAGAACTTCTTTTCAAAAAAGATTTTTGAAGATGGCCCGGAATTGAGCTTCTTCATCAACTCAGAACTTTATTCAGCTCAAAGTTGTTCTAATTACCAGTTAGGAAAACACTTTGAAGATATTCGTTACTCTTACCGTCTTCTCACTTTTAGTTACCTTTTAGAAGGGATGTGGCATTTAAGCGAATTATCAAAGCACTTCAAAATGAACTCCTGTGATTTCGACTTAGGTAAACTTGTAAAAAAATGTACTCCTCGAGGTGATGATATGAAAAAATTCATCTCACGGCTTGAGCAATACCAACCTAAGTATCAGGATCGTTTTTTACGATCACTTACTAAAGAAGAATGGTGGAAGGAGTATTTAGGACGAAAGTATACTCATTACTCACAATACAAAATGCATAATGAATGTGGCCAGAACTGTGTCCAATCAGAAATGGGAAAATATTTGTCTAAAATGTGTGCTGATCACGAGCAAATGATGAATAAAATTTGCTCTGAGGAAGATGAGATTTGGGGTCTATCTCAGCACACTGAAGCTTATCATCTTCTAAGCACATCAAATATCATTGCTACTTATAACAAGAGTGGAGAGGCAGCAGGATGTCTTCGCCGTTTTTCTGAAGTCATGGCCCATAAAGAACCGGGCTACCAAATTCTTCAGGGTCTTTTTCCTGTTAATTATGATTATTTAAAAAGAGTTCATAAAGAACGCTTTCTTCAGGGAAGGGTTTTCTTCTATGGTGCTGCTAAAGAGTATGAACAAAAAGGTCTCGCAGATATATGGGTTAAGGATCAGACCTTGGTTATTGAAAAAGCCCCTGAGTTAGTTCTTGATGAGCCGAAAAAAATTGTAGTGGCAAAAAAAGAAGAAAAGAAAGAGGCACCTAAAGTTGTTGAGACTAAAGTTGAAAAGCCGGCACCTAAAGTGATCAAACCAGAGATGCCCGATAATCCTAAAAGTGCTTTCCTTCAAGCGGCAGAGGTGCGAAGAAGCCAAAATCTTGATCGACTTGCCGTAGATATGCTTAAGTTTAAATACGACTACGTTTTCACACTATCCATGACCACCTCATTATCAGAACGTTTGAAAGTATTTATGACTCAAGAAGCTCTTAAAGAAATGGCAAGCTACGATAAATTAGGAACAAGGCAGGGACCAGTTCCACTTTTATTCATAAAGTTCATGATTGATTATCAAGAGCACCAGGGCCTTTGGAACTTAGTTTCCATCCTAGGAACCACTTTCTACGTCTCAAATGAAATAGATTCATTCCATAAGCCACAAGTAGAGAAAATTGAGTTGGTTAACGATGCATCAACAAAAAACAACTGGCAGTTATTTATTGTTAAGCCTTAGAACCACTGGACTTTGAAGTAGTTGGCACCAGAGCCATGAGCAGCAGATATTCCTACTTGTGAATCCTCAAAAATAATACACTCGCTTGAGTGAGCTTTCGAAATCTCTATGGCCTTGATATAGGGCCAAGGATGGGGTTTATGAAAAGGGCAATCATCTCGAGTGAGGATAAAATCAAATAGGTGGTGAACGCCACTGTTAAATAGAATTTTATTGGTGATAACCTTCTCACTTGAGGTAACTAGACCCAAAGTCATTTGAGCTTCTTTAATAGAATTAAGAAACTCCATCATTTGCGCGGAGATAAGGTTCTGAGGTGCATCTAAAAGATCCAAAAGGTTTTTACTTTTAAGGTCTCTGAAGGAATCGCTATCGAGATGGTCCGGGAAACCGGGCCAGGTTTTAACTTCTTCATAAACAAAGTGGTCTGCTTTGCCTACCAACTTCTCATGTATAATTTCAGGTGGATATGGAGCGATTATATTATAATCGGAGCCAATCTTTTGCATGGCCAGGGCATGCAGATGCTCACTATCACAAAGTGTTCCATCCATATCAAAAAAGATGGCCCGGGTTTGAGGATGGAGGTCTAGTAAATCCTTGAGGGTCGGTATCGTAGTGAGGCTTTTCATGACTCTTATTTTACAGGGGAAAAGGGTGAAAAGACCAGTTGTTAATAGGACTGTAATTATGGCCAAGATAGCTTTGCTCGTGTAAAAAAGGCTATTAATTTGTAGGAGAATATTATGAGTTCATCAGAGGTCAAAAAAGATCTATTAAGCCAATTACTTTATGAGGCAAGTGCTTATAAGAAGTTTGATGATATTGAAAAACTCGTTGATCAGGGCCACGACCTATCTCAAATACCTGTTCAACCTCTATATGTCTCATTACAACAGGCCGATGCTGAACAAGTAGCCTTGGTGCTTCCAAGACTTTCTCAAGAGCAGCGCCAGGCCCTAAGAGATATTGATCTCTGGCAAAAAGATTCTCTAGACCCCCAAGCGGTGAATCACTGGATAGAAATTTATTCAAAATGTCCGGATGATGAAGTGACATTAGAATTTCTTAAGAGTGAGGATTTTTTACTTTCGCTAAAAAATCAGTTTACGATTCAGACCTTTGATTCCGAGGACCCGCTCTATCCGGATAACGATAATTATTTTCTAACGGATGATACTCTTTTATTAATTGAGTATAACGAAGACTTTCCATATGTTCAGGAACTCAAAGAGCTTATTCGTAAACTTTATGCGGATCTTGGAGTAGAGAATGCTTATGCTTATCTTTTTAAGATGGTCGTCGATTCTTACTCCATCATGGAAGAACAAAGTTATCAGGATAAAGTAGACCGTTTAAGAGACTTTGGGTTTGTCGATTATTATGAAGCCCTTGAATACGATGTGGGCTTTCGCGATGTTTTAGCTCTCGATAGTTTTATTAAAAGTAAAAAAGGTTTAACACCTCGTCTTGGTAATCTAAGTGCAAATCAAGCTCTCCATGCCTCAAGTTTAGTAAGTTATCAGTCAGGGCTAAACTCAATTCATGAAGCACTCCTAAAAGTAGATGATCCAATGAGAGAGCAGTTTCTGCAGTTCTCATTTATACGTTTAGTAAATGCTAAAATCACATTGGCAGATGCCCTTAAGAGCGGCTCTATGGCCATGAACTTAGTAGGAATGAGAACGAAGGCTGCCATAGAATTAGGCTTTAGCTATTTGGAAGGGCAAGTAGAAGACATTTTCAATAAATTCGACTTCCTTGACCTTTATCGTATTGGTCATACTTTGATCGAAATAAATAGAAAGAAACTTATTAAGCCCATCAGTAAAACTTACTTTGAGCATAATGATTATGAATATTTCATGGGGCAGTACTGGTCCCAAGTGCTTGCGGCGAGTGAAGAAGATGTGGCCAAATACAAAGTAGATGGTTCAACACCGGCCATTGAAATAAATTCTTATGAAACTCTTAGACGTTGGGAACAACAAATTGAGACTTTCTCGGCACTTGTTCCATTTATGCTTACTTTCTTCAAAGGAATTTTAAAACTCAAAGAAGATGATCTTCTTCAAGATGATTTCTATATCAATTACGAAGTAGATAATATTGATTTTGAAGCTCTTATGATTTCAAGTTTCATCAATTTCTCATTAGGGAACTTGAAGCAAGAGAGTGCCAAAATGGGACTTAGATTAGAGGAACTAAAAACCTTTTATCAGAAGTTTTTCTTCAAAAGAAATGATGAGTATCTATTAAAACCTTTTGAGGATGAGGAACTCTCTAATTCTATTAAAGAGTTTACGACTCAGTTTGGCCTATCAACAGTGCCACGTTTTGAAAATTACCTCTATCAAATTCTTGTTGAGCAATTAAATGGTTATGAGATTGATAAATTAGAGGATGAAGAATTTAAACATATCGGTGGACCAATAATTCTTAATACTTCTCTTAACTAAAATGATCTTTATCTTTAGGCGGCTCGAAATAATTATCAAAAACATCTCTTAAGGACTTCCTATAAAGGGAGTCCTTTTTATCACTAATAACAAAGAGATTGTTTCTAATAAAGTTGATTTCCGCTTTTTGTTGCTTAATTAAAATCTTGGCCTGGTTGTATTTTGTCATGAAGGGTAGCTTCTGAGAAAAAAGATTCTTTATTTTAAGAAGCCTTTGAGAGTCAGTAGTCAAAAACTCAAAGTATTCAAATGAACTTTCTTTCTTATTATTTGTTTGGCGAGGAAGAAAGTTTGTATCTTTAGGTTGAGATTCAATAAACTCTTCAAAACCTTGAAGTTCTTCCTGAGAAGCAATTTTGACTAGTTTTTTCTTATCCATTTTTTGCCTTTAAAACTTTTTTCATCAGGTCTTTTAAAATCAACCTTTCAATCTCTAATTCATGGATCATGGCATGCATTTTTCCAAACTCTTTGAGGCCTTGATGACCTTTGTGGGCATCAGTATTATAGATCTCTTGTTGAAGCAGCTTATTTTTTGAAATGAGATGAGACTCCTTCACATTCATTTTTCCTTCTTTCCTTTTATAAAAGATAGGCAATTCATTTGTATCTTTTATCAGTGAGATATTGGAAATTGAGGACTCATGATCAGTTAAAATATAAAGAGGGTAAGGGAAGTTATAGTCTAAGTTCTCTGATGAGAAATAGTTTTCAATGAGACCGATAAATTCTCTTTGAACATCAAACTCTAAGTTTTTGAGGCTGATAACCACAGGATGTCTTAAGTTCATCTCTTTGTTGAGAATATCCTCTAAGTCCTCATAGGACGAACTCTTAGGGGTGTAGATGTGGTAAAATGGTAAACTCATACTTATATTTTCCTTCAAATTCTTTTTAGGTGCAACTTGATAGTCCCTTTTTAAAAATGGGTTACTGTGATTAAATAAGATAAATAGGAAATTTAATTATTAATAAGCAAAAGAGTCAGGTTTGAACGTTTTTAGATTACCTTTTATTAGGATGCCAGAAGAGTTTGTTATTCTGCTTAAATCTAATATGGGAGGGACTCCACAGCCCTCAGATGTTTTTAAAATTCTTAGAAACAATCCAGCACTAATGATGGTTATGGAAAAAGCTTTCTCCGAGTTTGATGATGGAAGAGGAATTGAAAAAATTATGGCCGCCCTTGGTTGGTCAAGCTTTCGAGACCGTCTTTCCAGTCTTTATGTTTCTAAAAGTCTTTATGGGAAGTTCTCCCATGTTACAGACCTAGAGGTTATTGAAGATATAAAAAAATTTGAAAGTCTCTATCACCAATTTGAAGTTTCAAGTTATTCGCGTCTTTATCTTCTTGGCTTCTACATTAGACTTGCCAATATTAAGCAACAAACCCTCAAAGAGGGACAGTTAATTCAAATCCCACCACAAGTGGCCAAGATACTAAGTGTTCTAGAAGGTAGGGCAGAACGAATTGATTGGCTTATTCTTATTATTTCTCATCTATTAATGAGTTTTGATGAGATGCTAATCATCAATCACTTGTCTCAACAGAAGAAGATTGATGATTTTTATGAATTAATGAGCACTAGTGACCGCCAGTTAATGTTTGAGAACCTTTTAAGTTATGGAGCAAGCATAGGAGAGCAAGACTTTGTTCTCTATGCAAAAATTTAGTATGGCAAGAAACAGAATCTATGACCTTCTCGATGAGATAAGTAAGGCTGCAGGAATTTCAGAACTCATTATTAATCGACCGGATAATGTCTTTGTGGAAAAAGACGGTGAACTTATTCGACTTGATGTTCAGTTCAGCGATATTGAGATCGATGCTTTTTGTAAGGATATTGCTAGATACAACCGGAAGGAATTTAGCCCTCAGTATCCCATTCTTGATGGAAATCTTTCGGATGGTTCAAGAGTTAATATAATCCACAAAGATTATACCAATGTCTCCCATGCTGTGACGATTAGAAGGTATTCCAAAAGTATTCAGACTTTTGATACGGCCAAAGGCATTTTTGGTCTTGATGAACAATGGGTGCGATTCCTAAAACTAATGATCAAGGCCCGAATGAATATAGTGGTTTCAGGTGGAACAGGTGTGGGGAAAACAACATTTTTAAATTTGATGTTGCAGGAGATCCCCCCTTCAGAAAGAGTTATCACTATTGAAGATACCAGAGAACTCAAGTTTAATCTTCCCAATGTTGTTCGCTTAGAAGCACGACCTCCTGTTCTAGATCAAGGAGGATTAACTATAAGAGAGCTTTTGAAAAATACTCTTCGTATGCGTCCTGATCGAATAATTGTCGGGGAAGTTAGAGGAGGGGAAGTATTTGATCTTCTTCAGGCCATGAATACAGGACATGAAGGATCTATGACTTCGATTCATTCAAACTCACCGGGTGAATGCTTGATGAGATTAGAAAATCTTTATCTTCTTTCTGGCTACGATCTGCCTTTAAGGGCCCTCAGGTACCAGGTTAGTTCTGCTGTAGATTATATTATTCAGGTTAAAAGAGACAAGAAAGGAAGACGACACGTCTCCAATGTCTCTGAAGTAGCAGGTATGGAAGGAGATAGAATTCTCATGCAAGATATAGGTACATTAAAAGATGATGTTTTTAAATTTACTGGTCTTGTCCCTTCCAATGTCGGACGTCTTCATCAAGTAGGACTAGCTAAGGACTTCTTTGTAGGAGCATAATGTGAAAAAGTATGTGATCTATCATAACCCTCGCTGTTCTAAGAGTAGGGAAAGTTTAAAGATTTTAGAAGAAGCGAAGGCCAGTGTTCAAGTAGTCGAGTATTTGAAGAATCCTCTAACAGAGAGTGAGTTAAAAGAAGTTCTAAAAAAACTCGGGATACCGGCCAAGGATATACTCAGAACGAAAGAAAGTATTTTTCAAGAATTGAAAGTCGATTTAGAAAATGAAGATGAGATTATTAAAGCCATCGTTGATCATCCTATACTTTTAGAACGCCCTATTGTTGTTTCCAACAATAGGGCCGTCATAGGTAGACCACCTGAGAATGTTTTAAATCTTTTGTGATTGAATAAGTTTTACGAGGTTTCTAACGTTTTCTTCAGGTGTTTGAATAAGAACACCGTGACCAAGTCCTGCAATCCAACGAGAAAAATCAAGACCGCGTTCACGAAGATCCTGATAATAAAGAGATGCTTTTTTCTCTAAAATTTCCCATGGAAGGTGAAGCCATGCTGGATCAAGGTTTCCTTGAATGAAAACGTGCTTCGGAAGAATGCTCTGAATTTCAACAAGATCACATCTCCAATCAACTCCAATTACATCAATGTTAGTAAGGTCCATGGCCTTAATAAATTGAGCTTGTGTGTGTTTAGAGTAGTAGATGATCTTAGTATTAGGACAACGAGATTTAAAGTTTTTAAGAAGCTCTGTAATCTTTGGAACAATAAACTCTTTGTAGTCTTGTACACAAAGTTCACCAGCGGCCGTATCAAAAAGGGCAACAGCATTAGCGCCATTCTCTGCTTGAATAACCATCTCTTCAAGAACTTCTGGAAGAAGGAGGTTACAGAAAGCTTCAAAACGACCGTCAAAAAGTCCTTTCTTTGCACTTACAAGGTTTCCAGCATGGCTGCCTTCTACGGCATAAGTATAAAGAGTGAAAGGTGCTCCTACGAAACCAAGAAGAGTAACGTCTTTAGGGAGTCTCTCTCTTAAGAGTTTACAGGCCTCGCCCTGGAAAGCGTAAAACTCCTTACCTGGTTGAGTAATTTTTAATTTCTTGATGTCTTCAGGAGTTTCAAGATGCCATTCAAGTCTTGGAGGACCTGCCTTGTAGTTAAGACCAAGACCCATTTGCTCTAATGGAAATAAAAGATCAGAGAAAAGAATGGCCGCATTGAAATTGAAGTCTTGAATTGGGCCAAGAGTAATCTCACAAGCGAGCTCTGGATTTTTACACATTGTCATGAAGTCAGAATCTTTTTTTATATTCTGGTAATGAGAGTGGTAACGACCAGCTTGCCTCATGAACCAAACAGGGAGTGTATTTCCGCGATTTTCAAAAATGTCCATAATCATCCTTTGAGTTCAAGTTTATAGCCAATTCCTCTTACCGAAGTAATTCGAAGATTTCCTTGTTCATCGGAGTCGGCCCATTTACGTAGTTTTACGATATAATTATCAATTGTTCTGTTTGTAGGGAAACTATTCTCTCCCCAAATGCTCTCAATCATCTCATCTCTTGAGGTGACTTCGTTTTTATTAACAAGTACAAGCTCTAGAATAGCGCACTCCTTCTGCGTAAGGGGAGTGATGACTCCTTGAGCGCCCTCAATTTCACATCGCATAGGCTAGAAAGTGAGT
>Ga0079224_100009125_pt1 | contig 13491 bp, 10 predicted proteins | sample Stecom2015_FD_80414 | JGI IMG/M metagenome (GOLD analysis project Ga0079224, IMG submission 80414) | Agricultural soil microbial communities from Utah to study Nitrogen management - Steer compost 2015 | ecosystem: Environmental > Terrestrial > Soil > Agricultural land | place: USA: Utah... | reverse complement strand
GATAGCCAACCTGGGCGCACACGACCAGAAGCGTCGCGCCGACGCGGGGGGTTGGTATTGAGCAGGCGATGGTTTGACGGCGGCCCTGGCGGCCGGCAGTTCGTTCGCTATATCCCCATCGGAGATCGGTGGATCACCGATGCATGTACTGTACGGGGGAAAGGATCGCATGGCGACCAAGACCGCTGACAACGATACCGAGACCGAGACCCGCGACGAATCCGCTGACGGGCCCCTTCTCGACGACAGCGCAGCGGTCAAGCGGCTCGTCGCCAAGGGGAAAGAGCGCGGCTACGTCACCTATGACGAGCTGAACGAGGCGCTGCCGTCCGAGCAGGTTTCCTCCGAACAGATCGAAGACACGATGGCGATGCTGTCCGAGCTCGGCATCAACGTCATCGACAACGAAGAGTCCGAGGAGGCTGCGGGCCCCGACAAGGGCGAGGACGAAACGCCGTCCGCCGGCAACATCAGCGAGGACGACATCGGCCGGACCGACGATCCGGTCCGGATGTACCTGCGCGAGATGGGGAGCGTTGAGCTGCTGTCGCGCGAGGGCGAAATCGCCATCGCCAAGCGGATCGAGGCCGGCCGCGACAAGATGATCGGGGCACTCTGCGAAAGCCCCCTGACGGTCCAGGCACTGCTCGGCTGGCGCGATGCCGTGGTCGCCGAGAAGATGCTGCTCCGCGACATAATCGATCTCGAGGCCACCTATGGCGGCGAGACGACTGCCGCCAACGGAACGGCCGCTGCGCCGATCAACACCGAGGCGACGGCCGGGCAGAGCGAGCAGGAGGACGAGGCCGAGGACGAGGACTCGGAGGACGAAGGCGAGGAGGTGAACCTGTCGCTCGCGGCGATGGAGCGGGCGCTCCTGCCGGAGGTCCTCGAGACGCTCGATACGATCGCCAAGCAGAACAAGCGGTTGGCCAAGCTGCAGGAGCAGCACTTCATCGGGGCCGAGACCGGGGAGCCTCTGCCCGCGGCACAGCTCAAGCGTCTGCGCAAGCAGCGGGACGAGCTGAAAAGCACGATGCAGACCGTCCGGTTGAACAACAACCGGATCGAAAAGCTGGTCGAGGAACACTACGCTCTCAACCGGGAGCTGATCTCGCTCGAGGGGCGACTGCTCCGTCTTGCGGTCGGCGCCGGGGTGACGAGAGAGCAGTTTCTCGAGGAATGGCAGGGTCGCGAGCTAGACGGCCGCTGGGTGCGCCGCATCAGCCAGAAGCCCGAGTGGAAGAACTTCGTCAAGAACCACGTCGAGGAGATCAAGACGATCCGCGGCCGGATCGCCGAGATCTGCGCCGGGATCGGCATGCCCCTCGGTGAGTTCCGCGCGATCGTCCAGACCGTTCAGGAAGGCGAGCGCGAAGCCGGCAAGGCGAAGAAGGAGATGGTGGAGGCCAACCTCCGGCTCGTCATCTCGATCGCGAAGAAGTACACGAACCGCGGCCTCCAGTTCCTGGACCTGATCCAGGAGGGCAACATCGGCCTGATGAAGGCGGTCGACAAGTTCGAATACCGCCGCGGCTACAAGTTCTCGACCTACGCCACCTGGTGGATCCGTCAGGCCATCACGCGCTCGATCGCCGATCAGGCGCGCACGATCCGGATTCCGGTGCACATGATCGAGACGATCAACAAGCTGGTGCGCACCTCGCGCCAGATGCTGCACGAAATCGGTCGCGAGCCGACGCCTGAAGAGTTGGCCATCAAGCTCGCGATGCCGCTGGAGAAGGTCCGCAAGGTCCTGAAGATCGCGAAGGAGCCGATCAGCCTCGAAACGCCGATCGGCGACGAAGAAGACAGCCACCTCGGCGACTTCATCGAGGACAAGAACGCGGTCCAGCCGCTCGATGCCGCGATCCAGTCGAACCTCCGCGAGAGCACGACGCGTGTGCTGGCGAGCCTGACGCCGCGTGAGGAGCGTGTGCTGCGCATGCGTTTCGGCATCGGCATGAACACCGACCACACCCTCGAGGAGGTCGGCCAGCAATTCTCCGTGACGCGCGAGCGTATCCGTCAGATCGAGGCGAAGGCGCTCCGCAAGCTGAAGCACCCGAGCCGGTCGCGCAAGCTCCGGAGCTTCCTCGACACCTGAGCCGGGCACTTGGCGTGACTGCCCCCTCAAGCGCATACTCACATCTAACCGTTTGTGTCCGCGGGTAAAGCCGCGGGGTGAGGGTGGTATCGCGGCGTGCGGATGCTGAGGGAGGATGTGCCGATGCCGATCTCGTCTCCGATCGAACGCGTCGAGATTGCCGGGGGCGTCGAGGTGCGGCCTCTGTGTGATGCGGTGGGCGCCGAAGTCAGCGGCGTCGACCTCGGCCGGATCGACGACCGAACCTTCGATCTAATCATCGAGGCGTGGGATGCGCACTCCGCGCTCCTGTTTCGAGGCCAGAATCTGAGCGAAGCCGATCTCGTCTCGTTCAGCCGCCGGTTCGGAGAGCTCGACCTGCCGCCCGTGATGGAGAACGGCCGCACGCCCGTGCCGGGATATCCCGAGATCTATATCGTCTCCAACATCCTCGATGCCGACGGGAAGCCGATCGGCAGCCTCGGTGCTGGAGAGGCGGTCTGGCATACCGACATGTCCTATCTGGAGGTGCCTCCGGACGCTTCGATGCTTTACGCTCTCGAAATCCCGGAGAGGGGCGGCGACACCTGGCTCGCGGGGATGCATGCCGCCTTTATGGCCCTGCCGCCTGATCTGCGACGCGCCATCGAGGGTCGGAGCATAAAGCACGACGGCACGTACAATTCCGGCGGATATCTGCGCGCAGGCGTGACGCCTTCCGACGATCCGGTGACCTCCGTCGGCACGCCGCATCCGATCGTCTGCAATCATCCCCGCACCGGACACCCGGCGCTTTATCTCGGCCGGCGCCGGAACGCCTATGTGATGGGCCTTCCTTTGGACGAGTCGGAAGCGCTCCTCGACGCGCTCTGGGCGCACGCCACACGTCCCGAGTTCTCGTACGCCCACCGTTGGCAGGTCGGCGATTTGCTGCTGTGGGACAACCGGGCCACGCTCCACCGACGTGACCCGTTCGACCCCGCGAGCCGACGCCTCATGTACCGGACGCAGATCAGGGGCAGCACGGCCCCACGTGCGGCATGAACTAAGTGGGTGCGACCAACCAGATGCCAGTCTCGCCGCTGCGGACCTAGCGTGGCAATTCGGCCCTTGGCGTCAATGTAGCGAGTGTCCTAAATAGACCGTCGGTGCACGCACGCGCACCTCGACGAAATCCGGCGGGCCTGTAGTTCAGCGGTCAGAACGCACCGCTCATAACGGTGTTGTCCCAGGTTCGAATCCTGGCGGGCCCACCACTTCGCCTTTTCCAGGCGGGGTTCGTCATTCTGCGAAACCCTGCGTGCAAACGTTTCGTTCACCATAACCCTTGGGCCTCCGTTAAGGATCGCGGCGTTAGCGTGCATCCTTGTCGGTTCGCCGACGATCGCGAGTGGATCGTGCGCAGCCCGGTTTGGCGCAAGTAGCGCGGGTGTTCGAATGACGCTGTACATCTCTCCCGAAGGGGAGTTCCTGATCCCGGGAACGCAGGCATTCTTCGACCGCATCGGGTACCGCAACCCGGATTTCGACGCGGGCGATTATTCAGTCCGCAACCTCGGATTCGTCGGCATAGCGCGCAACGCAGAAGGCGCCCTCAAGCTGCGTTTCCGTCCGGATATCCTCACCGGCAAGGCGGTCGACGGCACCTTTCGCTACATCGCGAAGCATCCGGGAACCAGCATCACCCTCGAGTATCTGGCCGATACCTGGATGGTCGAGACGTGGCCGAACGATCCGGCGGCGCTCCACCGTATCGTGGTCCTCTGCGCCCAACCGCGCCAAACAGAGCGCCGGCCGTCGGCACCTTACCGCACGCATGCTCTTCGCCTCGATCAGGCGAGCGAGGACCACGGTAATCCGCTCAAGCCCCTGTTTCAGAAGTGGCGCGTGTCTCTCAGCACGTTCGACGACACGACTTTGCCGTTTCTCATGAAGTTCGGATGCGCATCCAAGCTCATCATTATGGCGGCGGCCAGCCGGGATGAGCCGCTACGCTTCCAGTTCATCGGAGAGGGTCTCGAGTTCTACGACCGAAAGGCACTCTACGAGTTCATCGGCAAACCGATCACCTATCAACCCGACAAGAAGTACGCTTCCTGGATCGCAGAACAGTACAATGCGCTGATTGCGAGCAACGAGCCGCGGCTCGATCTCGTCGAGGCGCTGATCGCTCAACCAAGCGGTGCGGTACGTCGAAGCCGCTACGAACGCCTGCTGCTGCCCTGGTCTTCCCCGAGCGGCCAGGTCATCGTCACGTGCGCGTCCGTTCTCATCTCTGCCGAGAACGATGCGAACGCAAACGACAACCCGTCCGCTGTTGCAACGACGGCTTCAGGCGACGGCGGCCTTCGAACTGTTCGACACGAACGCCTCGAGATTCGCCATAAGTTCCAGACTGCTCTGGCGGGCCAGAGCGATCTCTAGGTCGCCCCAGGGCGAGCCGGGCAGGCTGAATCCGAAGCTCGCCTCGCGATAGCCGTAGGCCTGGTGCATGTTCAACTCGATGAGGTGGCGCTGGATGAAGGCGATCAGCCAGTCCGTGCCCCACGTGGCGGCGCCGTAGGCCCTCGACACCTGTGGCATGAGCCCGCCCAGCCCCTTGCGGCGATGGTCCGGGCGGATCCAGGTGCTGCCGCCGAAATAAACCACGCCTCTAATCTTGTGCGCGGCCTCGCAATGGACATAGCAGGGCAGGGTACAGGCGGGGTCGGGATACATCATCTCCCGCACGTGATCCGCCAGCGATGAGTCGTGCCACTGATAAAGGCGCGCGGCCTGTGCTACGACCGTTTCCCCCTTCTCGTCGACGCCGGAGATCCAGAACGAGTTCTCGGGCGTCAGATGATCGAGTTCGCAATTGAACGGCGGCAGCACCGGATACCAGTTGCCCTTCTCCGTTTCGCGCCGGTTCAGGTCGAGAAGCTCTTCCATGTCGGTTCGAATCCGCAGGCGGATACCTCGATCGCGCGCGATCTGATCGGCCTTCAGGAAGAACCGGGACAGGAGCCCGACCGGTCCGTGGCGGACCGTTACTGCGTCCGGGAGCCGAACGTCTGCCGCCGGGCTATCCGGTCGGTGCAGATCGGTGAACCTCGGCATTTCCGCAACCTGGAGTTCCATTACCCTTAAGCTCCCCTCTGAGTCGCAAGTGCCGACCTTCCCGCGCGGCACGACAAAGGTGGTAAATGGATCATTAAAGAATGTCAAGAACTCGAACGGAGTGATACTTGGGATTACCACCTTATGCGCGAGGAATGTGTTGGCGACATCAAGTTGTCCCGAAACAAAGATGGTTAATATTTGGTTAAGACCACAAAGATCCTCGCATCCCATTCAGTAATCAGACGCAGCTCTGGCGGTGGTGCTTGCCGTAGCGATATCCCGCATCTGTGTCGAGCGATGCCTGCAAGAGCGGCGCGACGCAGTAGAAAGGGGCATTTTATTTGTATTTGGCGATCCTGCCGCGGTGGTGAGCTTGTCGCAGTGGACAATCGTCTCGGCGCGGGGCCTTCCGCAGCATCCTCGTCGATGTTCGTACAAGTCGGCCATAAACCATATTTCAATGCTTCTGCCCTGAGGATGTATCGGAACTGCAGGGCTTTACTGCCATCAAAGAGATGCAATGGCCGCGGGATTAACCCTGATGTCGCACTTCGACGTATTGGCGCAGCTGCCGGTGCCGGTATTGCTGATCGGGGGCGCCGATGGCGATCGAGCATGGTGCAATGCCGCGGCCTCTGCGCTGACCGGTTGTCACTGCCACCCGTCGAGCGCCGGGTGGGTCGACGCGGACCTCGCCGCGCTGGAGGCGGCAGGCATGGCTCTGCCTCGCGTTCCCAGCTCGTTTGGCGACGGCGATCTGACGGCGGAGGCCGAGTTTCGCGTCGGCGGTCGTCTTAAGGTCGTGCGTTTCACCTTTCGTCAAATTTGGGGAGAATCCGACGAATGCTACATCGTCGGCATCGGTGCGGAGCTCGGCTCGGTGCAGCGGACGGAGGCGCCGGTATCCCGCCAAGTTCTTCGTGAAATCGAGGATCTTGCGTTAATCGGTCACTACGTTCAGTACCCCGAAAGCGGGCGCGTGGAATGGTCTCGGGGCCTGGAGCGGCTTCGCGGACTCCAATCGGAAGCGAGGCCTGCAACGTTCGCGGAGTTGACGGAGACGATCTACCCCGAAGACGCTGCCTCCCTGGCGGCGCGGGAAGCCGATCCTGGGTGGATTCGCACAAGCATGGAGTTTCGGGTGATCCGCCCCGACACGACCATCCGGAACATCTATCGCCACTGCATCCGCGACATCGGCCCGGATGGTCGGATCGTTCGGGTGGTCGGCATCGAACAGGACATCACCGAGTTCCGCCAGGTGGAGAGAGACCTGGCGGAGTGCCGGGTCGCCGCCGACGCGGCCGCCAAGTCCAAGGCCGAGTTTCTCGCCCACATGAGCCATGAGCTCAGGACACCGCTGAACGCCATCAAGGGCTTCTCGGAGGTGATGTCGCAGGAGCTCTTCGGATCTCTGTCCGAACGGTATCTCGACTACGTCCGGGAGATGCACAAGAGCGCCGAGGATCTGTGGCTCCGGATCGATCATATCCTCGATCTGGCAAGGATCGAGGATGGTCAGTACGAGCTCGGCAAGGAGCACGTCGATCTCGGCCAGATCGCCCGCGAGGTGACCGGACTGATGCAGGGGCGGGCCGACGAGAAAGCGATCACCGTTAACGTGAGAGCCGCAGGGCCGGAGCACTTCTGGGCGGAGCGGCGCGCCCTGAAGACCATCGTCTACAATCTCGTCGACAACGCGCTGAAGTTCACCCCGGCCGGCGGAGCAATCGCTGTCGAGAGCGGCGTGACGCACTCCGGGGATGCGTTTCTGCGCGTTTCGGACACCGGCATCGGCATTCCGGCGCGCGATCTCGACCGCGTCTGCGACCCGTTCTTCCAGTCGCGCGCGAGCGTGGAAGCCGCAGGCGAGGCCGGGACCGGTCTGGGGCTCGCGATCACCAAGTCGCTCATCGACCTGCATGATGGCCGCATCGAGATCGCGAGCGAGGTCGGCAAGGGCTCCACCTTCACCGCTCTGATGCCGATGCGCAACTACTCCCCCGGCTGGGCACCGCTCATGGGTATCCGGCGGGCCTGAAACTGGTGCACCTTCCAAACCGGCCGAAGATGAGCCGCCTTGCAGAAGGGGCGCGGGTGATGGTCGCGACCTATGCGGCCCAGGGCAGGTCGGGAATGCCAGCCATGCGAAAGTTGCAATTGTGCAAGCGCTTTTGCAGTGCAATATTCCGCGTGTCGCCGGCGCTTGCCGGCTGGCGTTTCCTCCCTGAACTTGGGCCGCTGGATTTCCGGCGGCCTTTTTTTTGGCCCGTGCCGGCGAGTTAGGGACCTATCTCGCTCCCCGAGGACGGGCGGGGGGTGGCATTCTGTCTCACCCCCGAAAATTTCCATCTGCCGCTATTGCAATCAGGGTTTCGCGATGCAATATCCGTCGTGTCGCCGGCACTCGCCGGCTGGCGTTTCCTCCCTGAACTTGGGCCGCTGGTTTTCCGGCGGCCTTTTTTTTGGTTCGGGTCACCCGCCCCGCTCCGTGGCAACCGTGGTCGAGCACGCGGCGGTCGAGAATTCCGTCTCCCATTCCAGTCTGGGGCGCACCGGACCCGGGAACTCCCGTCCGTAGCGTCCGCGTGCGGTCGTCGTCGGATCCGTCGGCTCATGGACGTGAAAGGAGATCGCGTCGTCGACGACCAGATGGCGGTGCATCGGGTCCGGTGACTCGAGAGCAACGCCAACGGAGTAGACACCGACGTTGAGCAGGTTCGGCGGAACCGTCGCCACGACACGGTAGTGACCGGCGCGACGGTTTCCGGATGGACGCACCGCGTCGGTATAGGCGACCACGAACGCCAGCGTTCGATCCTCCCGCCGAAAGTGCAAGGCCGGGTCCACGGCGGTGTCGCCGCCGAAAATCTGGTAGCGGATCTCGATCTGGATCGGCCGATCGACCGCAACGGTGGATGCGACCGAACCGTTCTCATCCAGAACTTTTACGCACACGATACGGGCGACATCGCATTCCAGTTCTTCGCGAGCGACGTCCACAGACGTGGCAAAGCCTGCCGTCGTGCCGGGCGGTTCTGCCGCGCCGATCGCCGGCCGAATGCCGAGCACACGCCGGAGATAACCGGTTACCACTTCTTCCACTGGCCCGTCTTTCCGGATCTGCCCCGATTCGAGCCAGATGCACCGGTCGCAGAAGCGGGTCACCGCATCCATGCTGTGGGACACGAAGAGGAGGGTCCGTCCTTCGCTCGTCAGTTCGTTCATCCGCGCTAGGCATTTCCGCTGGAACGACATGTCGCCGACTGCCAGAACCTCGTCGAGCATCAGGATGTCGGGGTCGAGATGCGCCGCGACCGCGAAGGCGAGCCGCATCCGCATGCCGCTCGAGTAGGCTTTCACCGGCGCTTCCATGAAGCGCGCGAGTTCGGCGAAGGCGACGATGTCGCGGTAGCGCGCGTCGATTTCCGAACGATCGAGCCCATGTAGCGCCGCATTGAGGTAGACGTTTTCCCGCCCGCTCAGATCATCGTTGAAGCCGGTCCCCACCTCCAGCAGCGAGGCGATGCGGCCGCGGATCACCGCACGACCGCAAGTCGGGTGGGTGACGCGCGAAAGGATCTTGAGGAGCGTCGACTTCCCGGCACCGTTGCGGCCGATGATGCCGATCCGCTCTCCCTCTGCGACGTGAAAACTGACGTCCTTGAGGGCCCAGACGAATGCCGAATCGTCCGCCGCGGTGGCGTGGCGTCGACGCCACCACCGACCGATGGCCGGGACACCGTGCGCCTCCGCGCCGAGCCGGTAACGCTTCGACAAGCGGGAGACCTCGAGCGCCGGTGGTCGCGGCATCACAGGCGGTCCGCGAGGCCGCGCTCGATCCTCTGAAACGTCGCGACTCCGGCCGCCAAAATCCCGATGGAACAGGCGAGCGACCATGACCAGGCTGCCCACGGAAACGCGAGGACATCGAAGATTGCGGCGCGGAAGGCCAGGAGCGTCCCGGCCATCGGATTGGCGTAGAGAGCGATCAGCGCTTCTTCGGGGATCATCTCGGGGCCGAAGATCACCGGGGAGACGAACAACCCGACGTAGAGAGCGAGGGCGAGAAAGCGCTCCCAATCGCGGCTCGCCAGCGTAAGCGCGGCGAAGACGAGCCCGAGACCGAGAGCCAGTGCCGAGGTCTGCAGCAACACGAGCGGCAACAGCAGGATCGACCATCCGGGCCCGATCCGCCACCACGCCATCATCGCGACGAGCGGCAGCGATGCGACGGTAAGGCTCAGCAAATTCGCGATCACGGGCACGAGCGGGGTCAGGAGCCTCGGATAGTAGACCTTCCGGATAAGGCCGGCGTCCCGGCGGATCGAGCCGGCGACCCCCGTGACCGTCTCAGTGAACGAGAACCAGTATATGAGCCCCGCATAGAGATAGAGCGGGTACGGGATGGTGACGCCAATCCGCGCCTCGGACAGGTGCCTGAAAAGGCCGAAGACGCCGAGCATCACCAGCGGCCGCGCCATGGCCCATGCGACGCCCAGATGCATCCGCGAAAAATCGAGCCTGATCTGACGCCGGACCAAGGCGGCCAGCAGCGCACGGTGCTTCGGCAGTTCGCGCAACCTGGCGAGATCGAGGCCTTGGGGCGGCTCGATCAGCGTGACTGGTCGGTCATCGCGTGGAACGGAGGCGGCGGAGACTCCCTCAGGCATCGTGGAGCCCGTGCCGTTCGCTTTGGTAGATGAACGGCGCCCCGTTCAGTATGCCTTCGCAGACGACGTCCAACCCCGGGTGCACGCCGGGCATCAACTCTTCGATGGAGCCGAGGCTGAGATCGTAGATCTTGCCCGGCTTCGGCACGAGGAACGGCAATGGAATCATGCGACGAAAGAAGAAGTGATAGGCGTAACGTCGCGCCTCTCGCACGGTGTCGGGCGCCATGCGGTGTCCGAACGGCAACCTTTCGAGCAGCTTGAAATACTCTTCGGCGCTCGAAGCGTCCCACGTCAGACCCTTGTTTCGGATCCAAGCTTCCCCCCCGACGATCACAGGAATGCCGTAGCTGGCGAGCTCCACGCCTGTCTTGGTGCCATAGACGAGGGCCGCATCGCAGGCTTCCATGGCGGCGTAGGTGCTGACATGCGCTTCGGGCGGAACGACGAAGACGTTTGCGGGCAATGTCGGGAACGCCCGACGGATCTCCTCCGTCACCGGTTGACGGCTGGGGACGGTGCCGCGGATCTCGGCCGGATGCACCCGGATGAGGAGCTGGAGGTCGGGGCGACGCGAGAAATGATCGATCGTCGCCACGACCCATTCGAGCATGTTGCTGAAGGCGTTGGCGGGATAATGCAGCTGCGCGTCCCACACGACATTGGTGAGAAGGCCGACGACCGGCTTGGAAGGTGCGAGCCCGATCTCGGATGCATATCGGGCGAAATCCTCGTCGGGCTTCTCGTGAAACCAGATCCAGTCCCGGCCGCCGTGCCGCCGGCTGTCGAGGTAGGACATGATCTCGCTTTCCATCGCCTCGGTCCACTCCAGTGCCTTCCAGGCGGAGAGGGGCTCCTGCATCAGCGTATGATGATAGGTATCGCCGTGGCTGAAGATGAACGTGTTCCGGCGGTATGACGGATTCCAGTTCACGACCGGTATACCGGCCGCGCGGCAAGCCTCGCCGGTCGGGCCCTGGGGCACATAGATGCCGTGGTGGAAGCAGGCGGATGCATAGCGCCGGCGGGTCAGCAGATTCGAGGTTGCGGTCGCTGCAATCAACGCACCTTCGAAATAGCGTCGAAGGACGATTTCGCCGCCATCCACGCCGCGGAGGTCGCCGCGCGCGAAGTATCGGAGCGCTCCGGCCTCCGCATGCTCGCCCACCGACATCTCCCGATGGCGAAACCGCCTGATTTCACCTGCCGGCACCGTCTCGGCGAGATGGCGGCAATCGGCCCGCTCGTAGTCCGAGACGAGATCGGAGAAGACATGCGTCGTCAGGCCCAGTGGCCCGAGCAGCGAACGGCCCAGCGCCACGCAACCCGGACACGTTCGCCCGACGAGCTCGCGCGCTCTGAAATTCTCCGCCGTCGGCATAGTCTGCCGCTCGGCACGCAGGCAGGCCGGCATCGCCGCGTCGCAGGCCAGGAGCTCGACGCGCGCGCCGCGCAGGGTGAGCGCAATCGCGAGCACCGCCTCGAGCAGCGTCGCATGTTGGAAACCGGTGACGTTTGTCGCGATCAGAACGGGCGGCCCGGAGGCTGCCTTCGACCGCGCTCGTGCCCATTCCTCTCGGTGCCGGTGCAGGAGGTTCTCTATAGTCGGCGCCGTTGCCGCAGGCTCGCTCGCCGCTCGCGAGCGCCGTTTCAAGCGGTCGACCATTCGTCGCAGATCGTTTGAGAGCCGGCCTACCATCGTCTCCGTCGTGATCCCCGCGCTCGAGAACGAACGGTGACGCCTCTGCTATCATTTCTGCCGAAGGTTCCGCCAGTTCGGGGTGCGGTCGCGCTCCATCGTTCTGGGATCGAAGACGATCGAGATGACGCTCGAGCACGATCACTCCGTCGACGCCATCAGGGAACGGCTCAGCGCCGGACCCAAAGCAGGCTATGTCCGCGACTGGGTCTACGGCGGCATCGACGGTTGCATCACCACCTTTGCGATAGTGTCTGGATCGGCCGGCGCCGACCTCGGCACCCGGGTGGTCCTGATCCTCGGCTTCGCGAACCTGCTCGCGGATGGGCTGTCGATGGCGGCAGGCAATTACAGCGCCACCAAGGCAGACCTGGACGAGGTGGAGCGGTTGCGTGATGTCGAGCAGCGGCACATTGCGATCGCTCCGGAGGGGGAGCGCGAGGAGCTCCGGCAGATTTTCGCCGCCAAGGGTTTCGAGCCCGAGCTGGTCGAGCGGCTCGTAGAGGCGGTCAGCGCCGACGAACAGACGTGGACGAACACGATGCTGGTCGAGGAGTACGGAGTAGCGCTCGTCGACAAGTCGCCGCTAAAGGCCGCGTGCAGCACCTTTGTCGCGTTCGTCGTCTGCGGACTCGTGCCACTGATGCCGTTCGTCGTCGCAATGCCGACACCGTTCGTCGTGGCGATCGGGCTGACGGGCGTCACATTTCTCGGGATCGGCGCAGCCAAGAGCGTCTGGTCGGTGGCGCCGTGGTGGCGGTCTGCGCTCGAAACCTTTCTGATCGGCATGGGAGCGGCACTGGTCGCCTACGGGGTGGGTTCGGCGCTGGAGGCGCTTATCTGATCATCGGGCCGACCCCGCTCGTGCGAATCCGCTACGCGTGTGACGTGCGTCACCTCCAATCACACCGCCTTCAGGTCTACTGCAGCTGGGAGGAGGCGGACATCAGGGAAGGGGCTTACTACTTCCGTCCGCGATGCGCCGGGTTTAAATGAATGGCTATAATCTTAGTTAGATTTTAATAATTGCAGCCGGGAGCAACGGCTTGCGGCAACCGCACCGGTCGCCGTGCAGCGATCGTCAGGGGCAGCCCGACCTGCACCGGGAGGCGAGGAGGAACGGAAATGCTGTGGTGGATCGAGATCCTGGCGGCCATCGTCGGGGTAGTAGGCGTGATGCTCGCTTTAGTGCTCGGCTACCGTGCGCCCCACGCGGAGGAGCCGGAGTTCGAGCTCAGTCTCGATGAAGGAAGCAGCGATGCCGACGGAACGACCGTCGTGCTAACGGTTCACAATCCGGGCGAGCATCCGCTGCACCTTCGGTCTCTGGTGCTGCAGAACCCGGGACGCGGGATCTACTTCGTCGAGCAGGGGCAGGGCGCTGAGGCAGGCAGAACATTGGAGGCTGACGTCGTCTCTTTCGACACGATGATCCGGCCGGAGACGTGGGAAGAATTCGAGGTCTATCTCGGAGTCGACCGCAGCGCCGCGGCCAGGAACGTCGTGATGGACGTCGAGTTTTCGACCAGCCCGGAGCCGGACGTCGTGAAGGCGGAGACGCTTCGTCTGGCTCTCCCGAAGGTGGGCACCGAGCGGCGGCGGCTGGCGCTGTTCCGAGATCGGGCTAGCGAAGCCGGCTGACGCTTCATCGCCGATCCCCGCGTTGCATCCGCCGCTTCGGTCGAAGCCTCAGAGGGCGGGTCCCGAAAGGATCTCCGCGGGTATCCGGCGCTTCAGATATTGGCCGTCCGCTTCGTCGCCGTGGAAGGCGCCGTCCTCGACGACGATCTTGCCTCTCAGGACGGTCATTACCGGCCACGCCGAAATCTCGTGGCCTTCCCAGGGGCTATAGTCCGTCTCGTGCAGATCCTCGAGGCGGACGCGTCGCTTCTCCCCCGGAGCCAGGACGGCGATGTCGGCGTCGCTGCCGG
>Ga0079224_100009123_pt1 | contig 13492 bp, 13 predicted proteins | sample Stecom2015_FD_80414 | JGI IMG/M metagenome (GOLD analysis project Ga0079224, IMG submission 80414) | Agricultural soil microbial communities from Utah to study Nitrogen management - Steer compost 2015 | ecosystem: Environmental > Terrestrial > Soil > Agricultural land | place: USA: Utah... | reverse complement strand
GGTCGCCGTGACGCTGGCCTCGTTGAGCAAGATCGGCGCGCCCTTCAGCCCATCCGACTGAATATGCAGCACCCGCCCATCAAAGTCGATCTCCGCACCCAGCTTGCGAAAGGCCGCGACATGCGTATCCAGCCGCCGTTCACCAATCGAGTCGCCCCCTGGCAGCGGCAGTTCGACCATCCCGGTGCGCCCCAACAGCGGCCCGGCAAATACCACGCTAGCACGGATTTTTGTCGCCAGCGCCGCATCAAGCGCGGATTGGCGTACTTCGCGGGCATGAACGCGCACCGTCGTTTCGCCCTGCCATTCCACTTCCGCGCCAAGTTTGCGCATCAGATCGATCACCACGCGCACATCACCGATGTTTGGCACATTGTGCAGCACCACCGGCTCACTCGTCAGCAAACAGGCAGGCAGCATCTTGAGCGCAGCATTTTTGTTGCCGCCCGCGCGAATTTCCCCTCGCAGCGGATAACCACCTTCAATCACAAACTGCTGCATCTCACCACCTCATTTCAACCGGGTCGCCAATTTTCGCGCCAAGTTCCAATGCGCCGTTCCCCTGATTCACCGCCAGTTCCAGAAAGCCGCTGCTGCCAATCAACGCCAGCAATTCACCCTGCCCCACCTGGCTGTACGTGCGTGCGATACCGCGCACGTGTGCATGATTAATCACAATCTCAACCCCATTCGCCGAAATTTCCCGCGCATTATTTGTTTCACCAAAGCGCGGTTCCAGCCGCAACGTCTGCTCATCCAGCCACGTCCACGCGCCGATGCTGGTAATCACATTGCCAAAACGATCAATATGGATTACCTCACCACCTATCTGATTTTCGCGGATCGACAAATCCGGTGTTGGCAGCGTATTCAGCTTATCCAACGCCGGGCCAAGCTGCTCGATATTCACCCCTGATGCCAGATGAGCTGCTGCCGGAGCAAAAATATCACGTCCATGAAACGTCTGGCTGACCACAGGCAAGCGATAGGCCGGATTCGCCAGTTCCACAATGCGATTAACCTCGATACCTGACAGCGCATAACTTAACACACCGTTATCGGGTGCGACAAAATAATACCCTGCTGCTTCGACTGCGATAGGCCGCCGCGCGCTGCCTACACCGGGATCAACCACCACCAGAAACACCGTACCGCGCGGGAAATAAGTATACGCCCCCATCAGGATAAGCGCGCCCTCGCGCACACTCTGGGGCTGTATGGCGTGGGTGATGTCGATGAAGTCTTCTGTCGTGCAGATGCCCCGCATCACGGCTTTCATCACCCCAACGTAACTGTCCTGCAATCCAAAATCCGTAAGCAAAGCGATTACCATAAAATCCCCTTCCTTGCGCCCTATTGTATCACCCGCAGGAAGCGCGCACCCAGCATTTATATTGCATTGATGTTGAGTAAACATGCCGTGCAACATCACTTCTTCTATCTGTTTCTTATCTGTTTTACAGATGCTTTTTCCATCCCAATTGGATTCGTTGACAACCTCAACGCAGCCCGTTATACTGCTGCCATATTCAGGAGTTCGCAAACGTGACGCAGCAGCATCACCATCCCAACACATACCTCAGCTTTCCGGTGTTGGTTTAACCGTCACGTTCTGCATGTCTGGTTCACAGTGACCCCGCACCGAAGCGGGGTTTTTTATTTTCAGGAGGACAGGCTCATGCTCGCCGTCATTGACTACGGGGCAAGCAATCTGCGCAGTGTGGTTCACGCACTTGATTATCTCGGCGCAGAAGATATGCGAATTGTACATACCCCACATGAACTACGCGGCGCTGACAAGATCATCCTGCCCGGTGTCGGCGCATTCGGTGCCGGAATGCAGCAGCTTCATAAGCAGGGCCTTGTCAATCCTATCAAAGATGCCGTCTATGCCGGAACGCCCTATCTCGGAATCTGTCTAGGAATGCAGTTCCTCTTTGAATACAGTGACGAAATGGGGAATCACGAAGGTTTGCGCCTGCTGCCGGGCTACGTCACTCGCTTTCCGAACATGCCCGGCCTCAAAGTCCCGCACATGGGCTGGAATCAGCTACAGCCACGCCGTTCATCACCCCTGCTCGAAGGCATCCAGCCGGAGAATTCCGCTTACTTTGTCCACAGCTACCACTGTGTCCCCGCCAACCCGGATGACATTGTAGCAAAGGTCGATTACGGCATCGACTTCACCGCCGTAGTACAGCGTGACAATATCTATGGCGTCCAGTTCCACCCGGAAAAGAGCCAGCGCACCGGCTTGCAGCTTTTGCAGAACTTTCTGGAGATGTAGCTCATGTTCATCATCTACCCGGCAATCGACCTGCGCGGTGGTCATGTTGTGCGCCTGAAAGAAGGCGACCCGAACCGGCAAACCGTTTTCAGCAGTGATCCGGTTGTCACAGCACAGCAGTGGATCGACAAAGGCGCACAATGGCTGCACATGGTCAATCTGGATGGAGCCTTTGCCAGCGCCAACGACAACCGCACCATCCTTGAGCAGGTTGCCAGATTGGGTATTCCTGTGCAATTCGGTGGCGGTATGCGTGCCCTGACCGATATTGAGGATGCTTTTAATCGTGGTGCTTCACGGGTTATCCTCGGCACAGTCGCCATCCAGAACCCCGAAATTGTGATGCAGGCGCTTGAAAAATGGGGAACCGAGGCCATCTGTGTTGGGCTGGATGCTCGTGATGGCAAAATCACCACGCATGGTTGGCAGCAGGTAGCCGACATCACACCCGCTGAACTCGGCAAAACGATGGCTGCCGCAGGTGTACGGCACGCCCTGTACACGGATGTCAACCGCGACGGCGGACTTGGTGGTGGCAACATCGAAGGGACGATTGCATTGGGCCGGGAAACCGGGTTGCAGGTTATCGCATCCGGCGGAGTCACCACACCCGCCGAAATCGAACAGCTCAGTGCCAGCGGTGCAGTTGCCGGAGCCGTCATCGGCATGGCACTGTACGAAGGTAAAATCACACTCGAAGAAGCACTTCAGGCCGCCAGAGGAAAACATGCTCAATAAACGTATTATCCCCTGCCTCGATGTGATGAATGGTCGCGTCGTCAAAGGCATTAACTTCCTGAATTTGCGTGACGCAGGTGACCCGGTAGAACAGGCCGCCATGTACGACCGCGAAGGCGCGGATGAACTGGTTTTTCTAGACATCACCGCCTCACACGAAAATCGCAATACGACGCTGGACATGGTACGCCATGTCGCCGACAGTGTGTTTATTCCGTTCAGCGTCGGTGGCGGCATCCGCACGATTGATGACATCCGCGCCACGCTGCTAGCCGGGGCCGATAAAGTGTCGATCAACAGCGCGGCCATCAAAAATCCTGACCTGATTAATCAGGGTGCATGGGCATTCGGCAGCCAGTGCATTGTCGTCGCAATCGACCCCAAGCGTATAGGAGATCGCTGGGAAGTGTTCATCAATGGCGGACGTTTGCCAACCGGACGCGATGCCATTGAATGGGCACAGGAAGTCGAAGAACGCGGCGCAGGCGAAATCCTGCTCACCAGCATGGATCGGGATGGCACAAAAGACGGCTACAACATCGAACTCACGCGCGCAGTTGCGGAGGCCGTATCCATCCCGGTGATCGCATCCGGCGGTGCGGGCACAATGGAACACTTCCGGCAGGCGCTCACCGAAGGCAAAGCCGATGCAGCGCTGGCAGCCTCAGTGTTTCATTACAACGAAATGCGCATCACCGAACTGAAAGACTATCTCTACGAATTCAATGTGCCGGTACGCACTCGTGGGTGGGAATATGACCAGCTTGGCAAAAATTAAGTGGGATGCAGACGGATTAGTTCCTGCCATCATTCAGGATGTGAATACACGGCAGGTATTGATGATGGCTTACATGAACGCCGAATCACTGGAGCAGACCATTGCCTCCGGGGAGACGGTGTTCTGGAGCCGCAGCCGGGGCGAACTGTGGCACAAAGGCGCTACCTCCGGTAACATCCAGAAAGTGCGCGACATTTTTGTGGACTGTGACGCGGATACCCTACTGATTACCGTCGAGCCTGCTGGCCCGGCCTGTCACACAGGGGAAGTATCTTGTTTTTTCCGCACCCTGCCAGAATTTACGGCGGCAACCGAGGACACTCATGCCTGACATGCTGAACGAACTCGAAGCGATTATTCAGGATCGCAAAGCCAATCCCAGGCCGGACAGCTACACCAATAAGCTGTTTGATAAAGGTGTGAACAAAATCGCGCAGAAAGTCGGTGAAGAAGCAACAGAAGTCATCGTCGCCGCGCTCGGACAGGGCCGCAGTGAGCAAATCGGTGAACTTTCTGACCTGTTCTATCACACGCTGGTGTTGATGGCACAGTTGGGCATCTCACTCGATGATGTACGCGCCGAACTTGCCCGCCGTCACAAGCCGGAATAATTGCGATGCCTGTTCCCAAACCCACGCATATCGAAGAACACGACCCGAAGTTCATCACCTTCCGGCGCGATGTGTATATCAAGTGGGCCGCATGGAGCGTGTTCACGATCATTGCAGGGTTACTCCTGCAAGGCTTCGGTGTAGCGCTGTCGCTGGTCATTCTGGCCTATCTGCTGCTCTCCACAGCGCTGCGTCTGTATCACAAATTGCAGGTTGAGCAGGTGCAGCACTACTGGCAGACCGAAGCCCTGTTTTCACTCTACTCCACACTTAAGATTGCCCATCCGCTGCCGCCAATGCGCCTGTGGGCCGCCTCGCCAGATTTCGTCGTGCTGGCGGTGTCGCTCATTCGGGAGCATCGTCCGCAGGTTGTACTTGAAGTCGGCAGTGGTGTTTCCACCATCATCTCCAGCTATGCCTTGCAGGAACTCGGTGAAGGCCGGCTTATTTCACTGGAGCATGAAGCTCAGTTTGCTGAAGTCACATCATCCAATCTGATCGCGCATCGCCTCGACCACATCGCCAGCGTGCGTTATGCCCCTCTGAAACCTCTAAATCTGAATGGGGCCAGCCAACCCTGGTACGACGTTGCGGCACTGGATAATATTCCGCCTGTTGATCTTCTGGTTGTGGATGGCCCGCCATCGGGGACGGCTGAAATGGCGCGCTACCCTGCCCTGCCGGTGCTGTTTGAACGTCTGAAACCCGGCGCGTACATTCTGGTCGATGACTTCATGCGCGACGACGAATACGCGATGGTCAACAAATGGCTGGATGAATTCAACCTGAAAGTTGTGCGCACTTTTGCCAATGAAAAGGGCGCAGCCATTTTACAGAAATTGGGAGACTAACTTGCCGCTGCAGGATCGCTTTACAGCCGAAGTCACCTTTTACGTGCGCTACGCCGAAACCGACGCGATGGGCGTGGTGCATCATGGCAGTTACATCACTTACTTCGAGGAAGGCCGCAGCAATTATGCCCGTCAGCGCGGCAGCGATTATGCCAGCTTCGAGCGCGAGGGCTATTATCTGCTGGTGGCGGAAGTCCACGCGCGCTACCTCAAACCCGCGCGTTATGGGCAGCGGGTTACTGTGTGCTGCTGGATTAATGAACTGAAAAGTCGCAGCCTCACCTTTGCTTATGAAATTCTTGATGCTGATACCCGCGACCTGCTGGTGACAGGAGAAAGCAAACACATTTGCATTACAAAAGATGGGCAGGTGACTCGACTGCCGGAAAGCTGGCGGACATGGGATGTTTGACAAGGCCTCCTGCAACTCCATATAATGTCTGTAATTATGAATGTTACTTTGAAAATAGTATGGAGTTTTTGAATGGTCACATACGCCGAACGTCCCTGGACGAAGCATTATGATCCCGGCGTGCCGACAACACTGACCTACCCCGACACACCGCTTCACCACTTCCTCACCGAAACCACACGCCGTAAGCCCGACAACACCGCCCTCATCACCACACTCAAACTCCCGGTTTTTGGCCGCGTTCACAGCGAAATGACCTACGCTGAACTCGACTATTATTCGGATTCGCTGGCGGTTGGCCTTATAAATATGGGGCTGAAAAAGGGCGATCCAGTAGCCATTATCATGCCCAACTGCGCCGCCTTTGTGATTGCTTTTTACGGCATTCTAAAAGCCGGAGGCGTGGTCACAGCCACGAACCCTACCTTCCCCCCAGCACGATTACAATTTCAACTCAATGACAGTGAAGCAAAATTCGCCATCACCCTCAGCCTTTTCTACAAAACCCTCAAACAAATTCAACCGGAAACCAGAATAAAAGGTGTCATTGTCAGCAACATCAAAGAATATTTTCCGCCGCTGGCGAAAATGCTGTTCACCCTTGCGCGCGAGAAAAAAGAAGGTCATCGCATCGAAACGCTGGTTGACGGAGACGTTTGGTTGCAGGATGTGCTGGCGAAGTATGCTGGACAAAAATCAGATATTCAGGTTTCGCCGGATGATCTGTGCATTTATCAGTACACAGGCGGCACAACCGGAACCGCCAAAGCCGCCATGTCCACGCACCGGGCGCTGGTCGCCAATACGCTGCAAATGGCCGCTATGTTACAGCCCGAAGAAAACGAAATCTTTATGGGTGCGCTGCCGATGTTTCATGTCTTCGGCATGGTCGCCGTCCTCAGCAAATGCGTCTACGTCGGCGGTAAGATTGCGCTGGTCATAAACGCGCGCCAGATCGACGAGCTGGTTGAGGTGATCGAAACCTACAAACCTACCCTGTTTCATGCAGTTCCGGCCCTTTTTAATGCACTGAACCAGCATCCAAGAATTCAGTCCGGCGAAGTCAGCCTCAAATCCATACGCGCCTGTGTCAGCGGTTCCGCGCCCCTGCCCCCCGCTACCAAGCGTGAGTTTGAACGTCTCAGCGGTGGCAAACTGCTGGAAGGCTATGGCATGAGCGAAACGCCCACCGCCAGCCATGTCAACCCCGTCAACGGCGAAAATCGCACTGGCTCTGTCGGATTGCCAATACCCGATATGGATGTGCGCATTGTCAGCCTAGACGATGGCGAAACCGATTTGCCGGTTGGAGAGATTGGCGAACTGGTTATGTCTGGGCCACAGTTGATGAAGGGCTATCACGGGATGCCCACCGAAACCGCCAACGCCCTGCGGGTAAAAGATGGCAAAACATGGCTGTACACAGGCGATATTGCCCGCATGGATGAAGACGGCTACTTCTATATTGTGGATCGTAAGAAGGACATGGCGCTGATCGGCGGCTTTAATGTCTACCCGGCAGAGATCGAAAAAGTACTCAAAGAACATCCGGCAGTTCTGGAAGTTGGTGTCGCCTCAATCCCCCACCCCGAAAAAGTGGGGCAAGAAGCGCTAAAAGCCTGGATCGTCCTGAAGCCGGGGGTATCTGCTACCGAAAAGCAGTTGATTGACCACTGTAGTCAATATCTGGCCCGGCACGAAATCCCGACCCGCATCGCCTTTATTGATGCGCTGCCCAAATCGGAAGTGCTGAAAACCCTGCGCCGCGAACTCGTCCGTATGGAAATGGAAGAACGCGAAAAGGAAGCGGCGGTACACTAACTGGCATTCGCTTGTTCAGCAGGATCAGGCAGATAGTAACCCCGATAAAAAGCTCTGGCTGGCCCGCGATTGACGTACCAGATCACATAGAGTGCCACCAGCACGCTCATGACCACCCGGCCAACCAGCAGCGAGTCCATAAACTGCGCCCCGGAATCAAGACCCTGCTCCAGAGATGGTGGTTCCATAAAGGACGCCACCGTCAAAAGAATCGTCACAAGGGTGAGATAGACCACGCCAGCCATAAAAACAAAGCGAATAGCCGACGGTTTACCGCGCCATGCCAGCGCCGCGATCACCAGAAAGATCAGGCCGTTGATTACCGGGACGATCATATTGGTGTCAGAAACGATCAGATCACCCCCGATAGCACCGCCTCCGGGCAGAAATTCTATTGACTGGAATTGCTGCCGGAGGGACAAAACGAATATTGCCTGAGCAATAGGCAGCAGCGAGAACAGTACCACACTGATGATAATCGCCAGTGATAATCCCAGTGGACGTCCCGGCTTCTGCATAAGTTCGTCTTTCTGCATTATTGGCCTTCACATTCGTTTGTAAGCGCTGGATAACATTGCATTAGCAAAAGTCTTATATATGTGCTAGAATGTGCTTTGATTATTCGAGTGTATTGCATTTATTGGAGGTCATGAAACTGTGAAATTACATGATCTGATAGACCAATCTTACCAAAACTTTCTTGAGCAGGCCGAAAATGCACGGGTCATTCTGCTGCACCCTCGCAGTCGCTATCGTTCAGTTCTGGTGGCCCGGCTTATCAACTCCCCTGACCTGAAGACGTTTTATTATGCGCTGGGGCCAGATGATATTAACCTCAATTCGTTCCTGTCTGGCATCACCCATGATCTTGCCAACCAGCACCCGACCTTTGGCCGCCACATCAATATTTTACCTCCGAATGACACCGAGAAATTCGATCTGTTGCTTGAGACTTTCGCGAACGATCTCGCCGAAATGAGTGACGAACCGTTCATGCTCATCCTCGACGAGTATGACCGTAGCGACAGCGCCGATGATGTGCAAATGTTTATTGAGCGACTGGTGTCTCGTTTACCAGAAAATTGCAAACTGGTGATTAACAGCCGCACACTGCCCCGCCTCCCCTGGGTCTCGCTTATCGCGCAAAAATGGGCGGTACTATTGCAGGACGAGCGCCTTATCAGCAGCGATTTTTACGACATCTCGACGACGGGCGAAAACGAACTGCAGGTATTCGCGCTGGGGCCGGGTTATATCCTGATGAATAATCAGTCGGTCGATACATGGGAAGGTCACCTGCCCCGCCTGTTGTTCTTCTTCGCGCTGGATCGGCCTAGCATCACCCGTTCAGAAATTTGTCAGGCGTTCTGGCCGGAGCTTGTCACCGATCAGGCCGTCAATGTCTTCCATGTCACCAAACGTCGTTTGCACAAAGCGCTGGATATGGACGTGCTTGTTCATGATGACGGTTATTACCGGGTTAATCCAGACCTTGCCATCAAATACGATGTCATGGATTTCGTGACGACCCTCATGGCTGGACGTGACGAAGAAAATCCGCGCCGGGTGGAAGCGTGGGCAAAGGCTATCGAACTCTATCGTGGGCCATTCTTGCAGGGCCACAACGACAGTTGGATCGTCAGCCGTCGTAAGGATTTTCAGGCTGGTTATGTAGAGGCCCTTACCGAAATGGCGCGTGTGCGTCTGTCAGAAGATCGGCCAGAACATGCGCTGGCGTTCTTTCAGAAAGCGCTGGCAGAAGACAATTCTCACGAGTCGATCCACCGAGAGGTGATGCAGCTATTCGCGCGTTTAGGCCGCCGAAGCGAAGCCGCCGCGCACTTTCAAAAGCTGGCTGAGGAAGTCGAAAAAGCTGGACGCAAGCTTAGTGCCGAAACACACGAGCTTTACGATAAGATCATGTCCTGATTGGCACAATACAAATGCCCGCTGTTTGAGCGGGCATTTTGTTGAGGTGCGCCCTCGGAGGGATTCGAACCCCCGACCAATTGCTTAGAAGGCAACTGCTCTATCCTCTGAGCTACGAGGGCTTATGCAGGCATTGTAAATTGCCCCGTCCGCCCTGTCAAGCAGCAGGCCACACCTAGCAATTCTGTTCTAATCCATATTGTATAAAAGGCCAATTTCAGGTATAATTATCGACAAGTAAAAGTCTTTTCAGAAGGCATCCCCCACCAATCCAACCAGCGTGGTTGTTGAGGCTGCCCATGTATGGGTTAGGTAAGATGCGGTCTGTTGAAAAGGAGAGAGTATGGCGGATCGAACCAGTGCCCCAGCGTATAATGAGGACAACATCAAAGCCCTTAAGCCGATGGAGCATATTCGTTTGCGGCCCGGCATGTACGTGGGCGGCACGGACATTCGTGCGCTGCATCACCTGATTTACGAAGTCGTAGACAATGCCATTGATGAGGCGCTGGCAGGTCGCTGCGACCATATTACCGTTACCCTTCATGACAATCACATGGTTTCGGTTGCTGATAATGGCGTCGGCATCCCGGTAGGTATCCACAAGGAAGAAGGCATCTCCACCCTGCAAATGGTCATGACGCAGGTGGGGACAGGTGCGAAATTTGATGGGCAGGCCTACAAGGTTAGCGGTGGTCTGCACGGTGTAGGCGTCTCCGCAGTGAATGCGCTGTCATCTTACTTCCGCTCCCAGGTCTATCGTGATGGCTACCTGTGGGAGCAAACCTATGAGGCAGGGAAACCAACTTCTAAAGTGCGCAAGGTTCGCCCTCTAGAGCCGGGTGAAGGCACAGGCACGGTGCAGTCGTTTATCCCTGACTTCACCATTATGGAGAAGCATGAATTCGACTATGCCACGCTGGAAAAGCGCTTCCGTGAAATGGCTTTCGTAACCCGGCGCGTTACCATCACCCTGCGTGATGAGCGCGTTCGCCCTATTCCGAAGGAAACCACCTTCTACTTTGAAGGCGGCCTGCGCTCTTTCGTGCGCTACCTCAATCAGAATCGTGGCGCGCTGCACGAGCCAGTTTATGCTGAACGGGACATTGAAATCACACCCGAAGACAAACCGCCGTTCACCATCGGCGTTGAACTGGCCTTCCAATACGCGGACACTTCGACCAAGACAGAACTGGCTTTCGCAAACACGATTGCAACGCCCGATGGTGGTTCGCATCTGACCGGCCTGCGTTCAGCAATCACCAGCGTGATTAATCGCTATGCCCGTAAAGAGGGTCTCATCAAGGAGAAAGATCGCAACTTCTCCGGTGAACACACGATGGAAGGTCTGACCGCGATTGTCAGTGTGAAGCACCCGATGCCGCAGTTTGAGAGCCAGACGAAAGTCAAGCTGCTGAATCCTGAAGTTCAGGGCGCAGTGTCACAGGTTGTTTCCGAAGCCTTCTACGAGTTTCTGGAAGTGAACCCGCGTGATGCCCGGCGTATTGTCGAGAAATGTCTTACCAGCAAACGTGCCAGTGAAGCGGCCCGCAAAGCGCGTGATCTGGTGCGCAGCGGCCCCAGCCTGCTCGAAAGCAGCACCCTGCCCGGTAAGCTGGCAGACTGCTCTTCACACGGCCCGGACGCTGAAATCTATATTGTGGAAGGCGACAGTGCCGGTGGGAGCGCGAAGCAAGGCCGTGACCGTCACTTCCAGGCCATCCTGCCCCTGCGAGGCAAGATTCTCAACACGGAGCGGGCGCGGCTGGATAAGGTGTTGGACAACAATGAAATCAAGGCGATGATCTCTGCGCTGGGCACGGGGATCAGCGAGGACTTCCGTGTGGATAAAATCCGCTACGGGCGCGTCATTATCATGACGGACGCCGATGTTGATGGCAGCCATATCCGCACGCTGCTGCTGACCTTCTTATTCCGGCACATGCAGCCGCTGATTACGGAAGGCCATCTCTACATTGCGCAGCCGCCGATCTATCGACTGCAATCGGGCAAGAACGTCGAATACGTTTATCCTTCGGCCGGCCTGAGTGAAGGCGACTTGCTCACGCAGGCGCTCAAGAAATATGACAGCCCGGACAAGGTACGCGTCAACCGCTACAAAGGTCTCGGCGAAATGAATCCCGATCAATTGTGGGAAACCACCATGGATCCTGCGCGCCGTACCCTGCTGCAAGTTACCATCGAAGATGCTGCCGAAGCCGACCGCATTTTCGACATGCTCATGGGGAGCAGCGTTCCGCCCCGTAAGCGATTTATCCAGACCCACGCCAAGAATGTTCGTAACCTCGATGTTTAGTTTGTCGTTTGTCGAATTCTAACATATTAGCATCTGATATTGACATAACGACACAACTTTCAAAAAGCACCCAGTTGGGTGCTTTTTGTTGGTGAGTGACGAATTTTGCTGAGTTGAAATACACAAAATATCTATTTTGAGTAAGGATATAGATACTGTCTATATTGATCTACGCCTGGAGCTTCAGCTTCCCAACATGGGTCAGGACCAATACTTGTGAATGGTTCATCTCCAATCGACGTGCTCCGGTGCAGTAACAATCTCATGGTCCTTTGATTCGATCTCAGATTGAATAAAAATGTCTAAAGGGTTTTTCCTCTGCTGTAGATCATTCCCTGGTTACTTTATTGCCCCGCAAGACTTGCGCACGATCAGTTCGCTATAGACAATACTCTTGACCGGGATACTTTCCTCACCCTCAATTAAGCGATGCAATTTCCGCAAAGCAAGCACGCCAATCTCATATTTCGGAATATGAACAGTGGTCAGAGGGGGGCGTGTGTAGCCGCTTTCAAATGTGTTGTCAATACTACCGATAGCCATATCATCCGGTATGCGTAGTCCCGCTTCGCGGATGGCCTCCATTGCGCCAAATGCGGTTTTATCGCTGATAGCAATAACCGCTGTCGGTTGTTCAGGTAGCGCCAGGATTTCCTGCATCTGAACATATCCCTTAAGTGGATGTCCAGACACTGGTTGTGGCATCCATTCGCGGCGAACGAGCAGACCTGCTTCAGCCAGAGCGGCCTGGCAGCCGCGCAGCCGATCCACCAGACTGCTGTATTTAGCTGGTCCCTGTAAGATAGCGATGTTCCGATGGCCGAGGTCAAGCATATGGCGTGTAATTTTGTAACCGGCCACAAAATTATCACCTAACACACACGGCAAAGTCTGGCCTTCTATATAGCTCTCGATCAGCACCACCGGCACTTTGGGTATTTTTAATTGGATGACGGTTTCCTGGTTGATATCACCGTCGTTGGCAACTACAAAACCAGCTACCTTCTGAGCAAAGCCGGTTTTGAGCAAATCCATATCCTGCGTATTACGGTCAAAAATCGATAGGATGACGTGATACCCTAGACGTTCTGCTTCAGCCTGGAAACCGCGAATGACATCACCATAGAAAACATCACTAATAGCCGGAATTGAGGACTGTTCGATGAGTAAGCCGACGGAATCGGCCTTTAGTTTTTCACCATTTGATTTAACGACATAATCCAAATCATCGATAGCTGTCCAGACCCTCTCGATAGTTTCAGCAGGGATACCCGGTTTATTATGAATGACCATCCAGACTGTTGACGCTGAGACTTGTGCAGCCTCAGCAACATCGCGCATGGTCGGCTTCGATTTACGCAATGCATCACTCCTCAACATGCAAATCTTGTTTAATAAACATAACTGATAAATTTAGTTAACACAATTTGACAGCAGCCGTTAAACACAGTATATTGACATCATACATTCAAGCATGTCTTCTAATAAAATGCTGAATATAACTTATGAATATTTACGCAAGCATACTCGATCATCCACAACCCAATCCACTGGCATTTCTCCATCTGCCACAACCATATCTCCTGTTAAGGGCACTCGTGCATGAACCGCGTAAAAGTTGATCTTGACCGGCAGATAGGCCATATCAACCCGCATATTCTCGGTGGTTTTGCCGAGCATCTGGGTCGTTGTATTTACGGTTGTATCGATGAGCCAGATTCGCGGCTGGCCGACGAGGATGGATTTCG
>Ga0079224_100009122_pt1 | contig 13493 bp, 6 predicted proteins | sample Stecom2015_FD_80414 | JGI IMG/M metagenome (GOLD analysis project Ga0079224, IMG submission 80414) | Agricultural soil microbial communities from Utah to study Nitrogen management - Steer compost 2015 | ecosystem: Environmental > Terrestrial > Soil > Agricultural land | place: USA: Utah... | reverse complement strand
CTCGATCAAGTATTGGAATCGCAGGCGAGCACGTTTCTAAAATCGCGCGCGCATTTGTGGTTGGGCTACCTGGCGCTGTCGACGGAGAAAGTCGACCAGGCCGAAAGCCACTTCCTCGAGGCGCTTCAGCTCACCCCCAAAGATCCCGCGGCGCGGCGGCGTGAGCTCGTCGAATGCGCGCGCGACCTCTTCTTCGAGCGCGGCTACGAAGCCACCACCGTCAACGACATCATCGCGCGGGCGGGTGTATCGAAAGGGGGCTTCTATCACCACTTCGCCGCGAAGGAGGACGTCCTCGAAGCGCTGTGCGTGCTGCTGGCGGAGCAGAGCGTCGCGTCGTTGCGGCCGATCGTCGAAGCGGAAGGGGTGCCGGCGCTGGAGCGGTTGAATGCGATGCTCTCGCAAAGCCGCAGCATGAAGGTCGCCGACGCGCCGCGCTTGCTCGCGACGTTCGCCACGGTGTTCCGTCCGGCGAACCTGGTGCTGTACCACCGCCTGCATCGGGCTCTCCTCGAGGTCTTGGTGCCCGTCCTGGCGCGCATCCTGGACGCGGGCCGCGAAGAGGGCGTGTTCACGATCGCGGACGCGGAGATCACTGCCGAGCTCATCCTGCAGCTCGGCACCGCCACGCACGAGGCGGTGGCGCGGGCCATCGCCGCGAGGGGCACCGAGCACGCCGCGGCGGCAGCAGAACGCCTGAACGAGCGTCTGCGCGCCCAAGGGATCGCCATCGATCGCATCCTGGGCGTGCCCGAAGGGACGGTCGGGTTCGCCGAGCCCGGCTTCGCCGAAGCTCTGCTGTCGATCTCCGCGTAACGCCCACCACCACGGACGAGTTTCGTTCCGGCACGGGGCGCAGCGTGAACGCGGTACGATGCTTCATGTCTCGCGCGTCGCGTCTCCTCCTGCCTTGGATCTGCGTTTGTTCGGCCAGCGCTTGTGCCGACGACGACCCCGAGTCGACGCCGCTGCCCGAGGCGATCGTGGCGACCGTCAGTCCGACGATGCCCACGGTCGTGCACGTGACTTGGACGACGGCACGCCCGGCGACGGGCGTCGTGCGCTACGGCACGGGCGGGGCGCTCACGCACGCGACCCCGGCCTCGGTCACGCCCTCCACCGAGCACCGGCACACGTTGCTCGGGCTGCGAGCGGATACCGACTACACGTTCCAAGTCGTCGTCGACGAAGACGCGACGAGCGAGCCGCAGATCGTGCGCACGGGCCCGCTCCCGACCGGTACACCGCAGTTCGTCGTCGAAGGCACCGGGCACGACGGCTTCGTCGTCGTGCCGATGATCGGAGCGGCGACGCGCGTGGTGATCCTCGACGCGGAAGGTCACATCGTCTGGTCACGCGAGGTGACGAACGAACACGATGTCTATCGCGCGCGCCTCTCGGTCGACGGAGCCTCGATCCTCTACAACGCCGCTACGGTTTCGGGCGATCCCACCGCCGACACCCGATTGGTGCGCGTGGCGTTGGACGGGAGCGCCGAGACGTCGATCCCCATGCCGCTGCTGGCCCACGACTTCGTCGAGCACCCCGACGGCACGATCGGCGCCATCGTCGTCGAGTATCGCGACGTGGACGGCGTGTCCGTGCGTGGCGACCAGATCGTCGAGGTCGAGCCGACGGGCGAAGTCACCCCCGTGTGGAGTGCATGGGATTGCTTCGATCCCGCGGACGAGACCGGCGACGACATCGAACACGGTTGGACGTTCGCCAACGCGATCGACTACGACCCCGTCGAGCGCGTCTACTACCTCGGCATGCGCAATTTCAGCAGCATCGCCAAGATTCGACCGGACACCCGCGCATGCGAATGGGTGCTCGGTGCCACGGCGCGGACGATCGCGTTCGCTTCCGGGGCGGAGCGCTTCCTCCACCAACATCAGTTCCACGTGCTGGGCAATCGCCTGCTCGTGTTCGACAACGAGGGCGCGATCGAGAACGCCTCGCGGCTGCTCGAATACGAGATCGACTTCGCGACCATGGAGGCGCGCACCGTGTGGTCGTACGTCGCGACGCCCCCGGTGTTCAGCTTCGTCCTCGGCGAGCCCACGCGTTTGCCCGACGGCGACACGTTCGTCACCTGGTCGGCGGCGGGCCAGATGGAGCGCATCGGGCCCGCGGGCGATCGCAAGTGGAAGTTGAACGCCCCCGCGGGCAACGTGTTCGGGTTCCACACGCTGGCCCCGAGCCTCTACCCGGCGGGAACCTGAACGGCGCCGCGCTCAGCTCTTGCAGTTGCCTTGCGCGTCGAAGGTGGTGCAGCCGTTGTGGGGCCGATTGGAGCGCCACGTGGTGCAGCCTTCGACGGTGGGGTCGTTCTGCTGACACTCGAAGAACGGCGCCTCCTCTCCGGCTTGCGCGACGCACTCGCCCCAGGGGGCCCAGCTGCCGCAGTTCGAGTTCGAGTCCGACGCTGTGGCGGGCGGGGTGCTCGGCGCGGGCTCGGGTTGCGGTGGGGTGGGCGCGGGCTGCTGCGGAGTCGCCGTGGGCGTCGTCGTCGGCGTGGCCGAGGTGGTCGTGCTCGTGGGGGCGCACGCCAGGAGCGGAGCGGAGCTCAGGGCGAGGGTCACAGCGAGGAACTTTTCGCGATCGAGGTTCACCATGGCGTACGCCTACGAGATGACGTTTCGCGGCCCCCCGTCAAGCCGACCCGCGCTTTCGTCCACCCCTCGCCGCGGTGGGGCGTTCTTCGGGGGAGGAACGCCGTCCCTGCGGAGCGTCACGGGGCGGGTCGATAGAGACGATCGGTTCGCACCGTCTCCACGGGTCCGAACCGCTCCAGCATCGCGCGATCGATCTTCCGGGGGTCGCCGACCACCATGACGACGACCGGGCGTCCTTCGACCTGCTCGCGCCAGAACGAGGCGATCGTGTCGTAGGTCAGGTCGTCGTACGCGGCGATCCAGCGCGCGCGTGGATCCTCGTCGTGCCCTCGTCGGCGCCACGCCTCGAGCTGCTCCTGCAGATCGCGGAAGAACGGATCGCTCGTCTCCTGGCGATGTCCGAGCGCGCGCTGGATCCCGGGGACGCGGTCGGCTTTGGCGGGCATCTCCGTCACCAGCCCCATCGCCACGTCGAGCGCCTCTTCGGTCTTGTCCGCTTGGCATCCGAGCTCCACGTACGTGTGTCCGCGGTGATGCGCGTGCAGGGGCTCCGCGTAGCCGCCACGCGCCGCGTAGGCGAGCGCACGATACTCCCGGACCTCCTGGAAGACGAGGCCCGCCATGCCTCCGCCGAAGTACTCGTCCCACGCGTGCATGCGCGGCAGGTCCTCGCGCGGGACCGGATCGCCGGCGACGTAGAGGCGGATCTGCGTCTGCACGGAACCACGGCGCGGCACGAACACCACGCGCGTCGCTTTCGGGCGCAGTTTGGGGCGGATGCGTGGCGCCACGCTCGGTCGCGAGGGCGTGAGCCAACCGAAGGTGCGCTCGACCTCGGCCTGGACGTCGTCGGCCGTCCGCTGGCCCACGTAGCGGATCTCCATCGGGTACGTCTGCACCTCCTGCCACGCGCGCTCGAGGTCCGAGACCGACCAGCGCCGCTGCGCGCGAGCCCCCATGCGGCGATACTTCGAGTGGTATCCGTAGACCACGTATTCCCACAGCGCGTTCGCCAGCACGTCGGCTTGGCTGCGCAGCGCGCGTTCCGTGGCCCAATTCTCGAGTCGCAGCCGGCGGAGGCGCCTGCGATCGCGCGCCGGTGCGCGAGCCAGGTCCGCGACGAGCTCGAGCGCCTCGGCCAGGTTCGCCGCGGGTCCCTCGAGGCGCAGCACGAACGCTTCGGGGGTCGTACGAGCCTCGAGCGTCGTCGACAACGCGAACATGCGATCGGCGAACGCGTCCCCGGGGGCCTTCGTGCTGCCCACGCGCTCGAGGTATTCGGCCAGGAGCGCGAGCTCGGGCATGTCGTGGTCGCCGATTCCGAAGCGGAGCTCGATCCGCTCGATCGTATTGAACGGGTTGACGTTGCGCCGTAGCACGCGTCCGGACGGGCCATCGCGGGTCTCCACGTCCTCGGCCGCGACGAACCTCGGGGTCGGGGGCGGGTGCGGAGCGTTCGCGTACTCGCGATAGTAGGCCGAGTGGCGGCCTTCCTTCGGTCGCACCGGGGTCGCCTCCGGCTGGCGCAGGTAGACGCGCTCCGGTTTGCCCATGCGGGAGCGGACCTCCAGGCGTTGCTCGCCGAAATGGCTGCGCGCGACCGTGCGAACGTCCTCGGCCGAGACGCGTTCCACCGATTGCACATAGCGCAGGTAGTCCTCCCAATGGAGCCCCCGCGCCGTGAGATCGGCCAGGAGCAATGCACGCTGCTCGTGATCCTCCCAGCGCCGCTCGAGCTGGTACAGCACGTGGTCCCGCGCGGCGGCGACCTCGGTGTCCGGCGGTCGCTCGCCCAAGGTTTCCAGGGCCCGCACGACGTGCCCCTCCGCTTCGGCGAAGCTTTGGGTCAGGATGCGCGGCGCGTACGCCAGGATCGCGCCGTTGTGCTCGTGGAAGTCGAGCTCGAACTGCATCGCCATCAGCAGCTTCCCGCCGTCGACCAGGCGATCGAGCACGCCGGTGCGTTGCGGGTTCGAGATCATCGTCAACAGCACTTTCGTCGCGCCGTAATTCGGATGCGCCATGATGGGGGTGCGGAACGCGACCGCCCCGACGCGCAGCGGCGTCACGCGGACCGTCGCCTTCTCGACCCCGCGAAACGGCTCGACCGTGCCGTGGTTGCGCTCGGGCGGGGGACCGCTGGGCAGTCGAGCGAACGCACGCTCGATCTTCGGGCGCAGCGCGGCCGCGTCGAAATCCCCCACGAGCACGAGCGCCATGTTGCCGGCGACGTAGTGCTCCTCGAAGAACCGTCGCATCCGCGCCAGCGAGGGAAACTTGAGATGCTCCACCTCGCCGAGCACGCTCCGCGTCCCGTACGTGTGGCGGGGAAAGAACGCCTTCGTGAACGCCTCGTACGCCGGCATGAAGAACCCGTCCATCGCGCGATTCTTCTCCTCGTACACGGCCTCCAGTTCCGAGGGAAACAGGCGAAATACGGGTTTCACGAACCGTTCCGCCGAGACGTCGATCCACGCGTCGATCTGCGAACCCGGGAATGCATTGTAATACACCGTCATGTCGGGGTGCGTGAATGCATTGACCTCGACTCCCCCCATTTCTCCGAGCAGACGATCGAGTTCGTTCGGGATCGCATATTTCGCCGCCTCGCGCCCGGCCTCGTCGATGCGGGCACGGATCGCTTCGTGCTCGCTCGGCGGGGCCTCGCGCAGCTGCTCGAACAGCGCCTCGAGCTGCGCCAGTTTCGGCTCCTCCGCACCGTAGTCCACCGTGCCGAGCCGTTGCGTGCCCTTGAACAGCATGTGCTCGAGGTAGTGCGCCATCCCGGTGTGATCGGCAGGATCGTCGCGACTCCCCGTACGCACCACGATCGCGCCGAACACTTGCGAGCGGTCGTGCGCTTCGCTCAGGACCACCGTCAACCCGTTCGGCAGCACGAACTCGACCACCTCCGCGGCGTGAGCTTCCGCCCAGCTCGATGCGGCGAGGGCTTCGTTCGGCGGGGGTGTCGGAGGCTCTGCGGGCGACGCGGTGGGAGCCCAACCCAGGACGAGGGCCAGCGGGAGCGTCCAGCTCATCGCGGGGACTCTAAAGCACCCCGCCCGCGAGCAGCACCCGCGCGAAAAGAAGCGCGCGGCCGCAGGCGTTCGGCTCCGTATCGACGGCGGTGGAGGCCTGCGCCCGCGGTCGTCCGGCGCGAGCCGGCCCGGGGCTCGTCCGCCGGCCTGCATGGATGCCTTTGCGTCGGCGAGCGAGCCCCTCGAACGACCGGCCCTCCACGAGCCTGGCCACGTCCGGCGCCGGTCGTCATCGACGGTTTTGCGGCGCCGATTGGAAACGTCATGCGAACTCTGCGCGTGTCCCGTTCGAGCGCGATCCGGAGCGCGCCGTCGGACGGACTCCTCGCTGCGATGTCTTCCCGAGAGCGACACCTGGGGTCCGACCGCCGCCGCCTCGTCGTTCTCGCGGATGCGGTACGCTGAGGCGTGGCATCCTCTCGGCTTCTCGTGGTGTTCCTCGGATTCGCGGTGGCGTGCGCCTCCGACGACGACCCCAACGGAGACGAATCCTCCTCCGCCGCCGATACGACTTCCGGCGCCCAAGGTTCCGAGACCACCGGTGACGGGTCGTCCTCGACGACGGGCACGGCCGATACGATCGGTGGGACCACGTCGACCGCGTCTTCCTCCGCCGGGCCGACCACCGACGACGTCGGCAGCGAAACCGCGGGTGAGGCCGACGAAGACCCAGGGACGGAGGACGGAGAATCGGCGAGCGACACCGGCGTGGGCACGGGCGGGACCGACTCTTGGTGCCCCGAAACTGCCTGGTTCTGCGAGGATTTCGAGACTTTGCCCCACGGCAGCTTTGCGGGGGACGAGCGCTGGTCGATCGCGATCAGCAACGCCGATCGGGACAACCGCGATCTCGAGATCGCCTCGGAGAACCCGCACGCGGGCGGCTCGGCGCTTCGCGCGACTACGGCTGCCGGCGCGAACAACAATTGGCAGAACTACCTCGTCCATACGTTCGACGCACCGCAATCCACGTTCTTCGGGCGCGTGTTCATCTACGTCGAGCGCTTCGCCGTCAAGCTCGAGGAGCCCAGTCGGCCCGGCATGCATTGGTACATGCTGGAGCATCGCGCGTTCGGGGTGCACAACGGCATCGAGAACACCAATCCTGGCCATCTCGTACGTCTGCTCAATGGTCATTATGGTTTCGGTGTCCCTTCCGAGACTTCCATGGCGCTGAACTACGTGATCCCCGGGACCGGTGAAGAGGGGACCAGTGCAGGTTCCCATCCCATCTTCGAAGATCGCTGGGTGTGCTTCGAATGGCTCTACGACGCGGCCGCCAACCGCATCGTCCTCTGGCAAGACGGCGACATGTTGGTCGACAGCGAAGGCATCGGTGCCTACGCCATTCCTCCGGCGGAAAACGTGGCGATCGGTGCAGCCACCACCCAAGGGACGTACGAGCCCGGCTTCGACGTGTGGTTCGACGACCTGGCGTTGGGCTCCGAGCGCATCGGCTGCGGCGAGTAAGACCGTCGACGTCACTGCGATCGTGGGTTCACCCAACCGCCTTCGCATGAGGGCGGCATGAAGCCGATTCGTACCGCGTTCCTCTACCGGCACGGATACGCGCACGGGCGCACGAGAAAGAACCCCTCCACCGCGCGCCTTCGTTCCCTCGCTTCGGGTCGCGAAGGCGCGGCGGCGTCGTGCGAGACTCGTTCGGGTCGAGATGCGACCTCCCTCCCCGATCTTCCTCAGTCACAACTCGCGGGACAAACCGGTCGTCGAAGCGTTCGCGCATGCGATGAAGGACGTGGGGTTGGTGCCATGGTTCGATAAGTGGGATTTCCGCCATGGGCGGCCGTGGCAGCCGCAACTCGTCGAAGCCATCACGCGCTGCAGCCTCGTGTGGGTTTTCGTCGGTCCGCATGGCCCCGGGCGTTGGCAAGACATCGAGGTCCAGCAGTCGATCGACGCGGTCGTCGCGGACGACCGACGTCTCGTCGTTCCGATCCTCTTTCGCGGTGCGGACCTTGGGCGGTGGGATTTCCTCGGCTTGTACGACGGCTTGCGCGTCGATCTCTCGACGGAACCCCCCACCGCCGAGGACGACCGCAAGTCGTGGCTGTCGTCGATCCGGGCGGTGGTCGATCAACTCCGAGCCCGGTTGCCGCCGGAGGCCTGCGAGCCGTCGCGTCATCTCGTCGCGGACTCCGACATCGAACCCTACCGCGGTTTGCGAGCCTTCGATGCCGCGGATGCGGAATGGATGTTCGGTCGTGAGGACGAGATCCATGCCCTGCTCCAGCGGTTGAGGGACGGGCAGCGGTTCCTCTGTCTCTCGGGAGCGTCGGGTTCGGGCAAGTCCTCGCTCGTGCGTGCCGGCGTCGTGCCGGCGGTGCGGAGTGGGCAGCTCGACGGGAACTACGCATGGCGCACGCTCGTCGTGCGACCCGGCGCGACACCGTGTCTGACGCTCGCTCGCGCGCTCGTCTCGTTGCGCACCGAGGACGAGCTCTCCGACGCGGCGCGCAGCAAGGAGATCGACGAGCTCGCGCCGACGCTCGTCGAGCGCCCCACCACGTTGGCCAACGTCGCGAGTTTGCTCCGCGAGCGTCACCGTGACGCGCCGAATCTGCTCCTCATCGTCGATCAGCTCGAGGAGCTGTTCACGGAAACGCGGGACGATCGCGATCGGCAAGGATTCATCTGCAATCTGCTCGGCGCGACGACGCGCGCCGACGTGGGGGTGACGGTGGTCGCGACGCTGCGCGCAGATTTCATCGGCGAATGCCTGGGCCTCCCGGGGCTCGATACGCAGCTCGAGCAATCGTTGCGCTTCGTGTTACCGCCCATGAAGCGACATCAGTTGTTCGACGCCATCGTCCGCCCCGCGGCGCGTCTCGGCGTGCAGATCGACAGTGCGGTCCGCGACGACTTGCTGCGTGAGACCGTGGGCCAAACGGGCCAGTTGCCCCTGCTGCAATTCGCGCTCGCCGAGTTGTGGAAGCACCGCGAGGGCGATCGCCTCACCTACGAGAGCTACGCGCGCTTCGGCAAGATCCGCGGCGCGATCGCGCAGACGGCCAACGACGTGGTGGCGCAGATGGAACCGTCCGAACGCGCCGTCGCGATGCGTCTGCTGGGGCGGCTCGTCCATCCCGGCGCTGGGACGGGGGACACGCGGCGGCGCGCGTTCGAGTCCGAGATCGACACCAGCGAAACGACGAAGCGCGTGCTCGAACGGTTGACCCGCAGTCGCCTGGTGACGCGCGACGACGAGACCTTCGACATCGCGCACGAGGTGCTGATTCAGGAGTGGGGCGAGCTCCGCCGTGTCTTGAACGATCGGCGCGAGGCCTTGCCGGTCGAGCAGCAGCTCGCGGCGGATTGCCAGACGTGGCTCAAGAGCGGTCGCGATCCGACCGAGCTGTGGAGCGGTGGCCGGTTGACGCGCGCGCTCGAGCTCGATCGTCTCGGAAAACTCGACCTCGCGCCGAGCGAGCGGGACTTCCTCGAAGCTTCCGAGGCCATGCGCCGGGCCGTGATCGAGCGAGAGATTCGCCGTACGCGGATGATCTGGACGGGCATGCTCGCCGGGCTCGCCGCTTTAACGGCGCTCACCGGCTTCGCGTTCTTTCAGTGGCGAAGCGCCAACGTGGAGCGAGAGCTCGCGCTCGAACTCGCGAACGAGCGCGACGACGCGGCCAAGCGCGAAGCGGTCGCGAATCAGGAGGCGCAACGGCGCCGGCAAGACGCCGAAGCGCGCTCTCTCGCCTTCGCGGCACATTTCCAGCTCGACGCCGGGCGTCCCGTCGAAGCGATGCTGCTCGCGATCGAGGCGACGCGAAACAGGCCCGCTTCCGACGCGTCACGTGTCACGCCGGCGTTCGCAGCACTCCTCGCCGGAGCACATACCCTCGGTACGAGTCGAGCCTATCGTCACGACGTCGCGTTGACGAGCGCGTCGTTCAGCCCCGAGGGGACGCGCATCCTCACCGCGGCGGCGGATGGTACGGCGCGCGTGTGGCGTGTCGACGGCGCTGCAAGGCCGATCGTGCTCGCGGGACACACGGCATCGCTGACGAGCGCGTCGTTCAGCCCCGATGGCACACGGATCCTCACGGCCTCGATGGACGGCACCGCGAGGCTCTGGCATAGCGATGGTTCGGGGACGCCACGCGTGCTCGACGGGCATGCGTCGGCGCTGACGAGCGCGTCGTTCAGCCCCGATGGCGCCCGCATCATCACCGCTTCGCTCGATCGGACGGCGCGGGTTCGGGCGGCGGACGGGTCCGGCGATGCCGTCGTGCTACGCGGTCACACCGATGCTGTCGCGAGCGTGGCGTTCGGTCCCGACGGGACTCGGGTCGTCACCGCTTCGCACGACGGCACCGCGCGGGTCTGGAGGGTCGACGGTTCGGGCAAGCCCGTCGTGCTTCGCGGACACACCGATGCCGTCGCGGGCGCGGCGTTCAGTCCCGATGGAACGCGGGTCGTCACCGCTTCGCACGACGGCACCGCACGGGTTTGGAAAGCCGATGGGGCGGGCAAACCGATCGTCCTCCGTGGCCATGCGGGGAGGCTCACGCGCGCGTCGTTCAGCGCTGACGGAGCTCGCATCCTCACCACTTCCGTGGATGGTACTGCGCGCGTCTGGAGTGCGGACGGCTCGGGCGAGTCCGTCGTCCTTCGCGACCACGAGAGCAAGATCACCGGTGCGTCGTTCAGCGCCGACGGTGCCCGCATCGTCACGGCTTCGGACGACCACTCCGTCCATGTCTGGAGCGCGGACGGCTCCGGCGAACCTGTCGTTCTGCGCGGTCACGAAGATGGACTCGCCGAGCCCTCCTTCAGCCTCGATGGCACCCGGATCCTCTCGGCATCGGCAGACGGAACGGCGCGCCTCTGGGATGCCCGAGGCTCGGGCGAACCGGTCGTCTTCCGTGCCGATGCGGGCTCGGTCGATGCCGCATTCAGCCCGGACGGCGCACGCATCATCATGGCGTCGGGGGATGGAGCGGCGCATGTATGGCGTGCCGACGGCTCGGGAGAGCCCGTCGTATTTCGTGCCGACGGAGATGCACGCACGAGCGTGTCGTTCAGCCCCGACGGTTCGAGCGTCGTCACGGCATCGAAAGGCGGAACCGCGCGTGTGTGGAAGGTGGACGGCTCGGGCGAGCCCATCGTGCTTCGCGGGCATGCGGGCGCCGTCACGGGCGTGTCGTTCAGCGCCGACGGCACCCGTATCGTCACCGCTTCGGACGACGAAACGGCGCGGGTGTGGCGAGCGGATGGTTCGGGAGAAGCGGTGGTGCTCCGAGGCCATTCGAAGGCGGTGACGAATGCGTCGTTCAGCGTCGATGGCACGCGCATCGTCACGGCTTCGGAGGATGGAACGGCACGGGTGTGGCGAGCGGATGGTTCGGGAGAAGCGGTGGTGCTCCGAGGTCATTCCGAGGCGGTGACGCGCGCATCGTTCAGCCCCGACGGAACCCGCATCGTCACCGTTTCCCGCGACGGCACCGCGCGGGTGTGGGCGGCGGACGGCGCGGGAGAGCCGGTGGTTCTCCGCAGCCGCACGGGGGTGGTGACGCGTGCGACGTTCAGCCCCGACGGGACCCGCATCCTCGCGGCGTCGAGCGATCTCGTCGCGCTCGTCTGGAGTCTGGGCGCCGTAGAAGCGCCGATCGTGTTGGGCGGGCACACGGAGCCGGTCACGAGCGCGTCGTTCAGTCCCGACGGAACGCGCGTTCTCACGGCTTCCCACGATCGTACCGCCCGAATTTGGAACGCGGACGGCCTCGGGGAACCCGTCGTGCTCCGTGGTCACGTCGATGAGATCACGAGCGCGTCGTTCAGTCCCGACGGCGCCCGTGTCCTCACGGTGTCCGCCGACGGGTTCGCGCGGGTCTGGACGGTCGATGCGGCTCGCCTCGCCGCAATCGGTTGCAACGCCGCCGGCCGCAACTTGACGTGCGAGGAGTGGCGTCGTGCGACGTCACCCGATACGCCTTACCACGCGACCTGTGAGCGATGGCCCTCGCAAGGGCCGTGTGAATGAGGAGGGAGAGCGCGCCCTCACTCCGAGGAGCAATTGCGATCGAGGCGGATCGTCCTCGGTGGCAAGGCGCCGTAGAGGCCCGTTTCGAGGTCTACGAAGAAACGGTGGACGCCCGTGTCCTCGGGCGTGAACGTCATCGCTGCCGGGTTGCCGTGTGTCGTCAGATGGCCGAACTCTCGCAGCGCTTGCCAGTCGCGCGCGAGCGGGTCGCGATTCCGGGTCAGGAGGTCCTTTCCGTAGCCGTCGAGCTCGTAATCGGCGAATGTCCATAGCCAAGGAAGACCATTGGCCCGATACTTGTACCCGTACGTGGTTCCCGCTTCGAGTGCGACGTCGATCGTGAAGAACGAACCGTCGCGACGCATGATGTTCGGTTCCCAACCGGTCATGTCGCCGATGAGCTCGAGCGTCTCGATCTTCCAGATCGGTTCCAACGCGGAGGGGACGCTGGATTCGATCGAGAACTCGTCCGTCGCGAGCTCGTAGCGCACCGTGACTCGGGTCGGCTCGTGCACGCGGAGGAGGACGTTGGGTTCATTGGGCTTGCCGTGCCACGCGCGCCCGCGCAAGACGCCGGATCCATCGTCCGCCAGCCATGCACCGAGCGCCATCGTGTCGAGGAAGAGCTCGTTGCTGAGGGCAAAGTTGAGCACGTGAACGCCGGCGTCGACGTCGACCGTCTTCTCCCATCCGTCGCACGTTCTTTGCATCTCCGTGATTGGATCGCGCGGATCGAAGATCTGACGCCCGTAGAAACTTCCCAAGAGCTGCATCGATCGGATGCCGTTGAGGCGTTGGGGCGGTTGCTTGCCCTCCTCGGCCGAGACGCTGAATCGAAAGTCCTCCGGGTACAACCGAAACGTATAATTCCCGTTCTCCAGGACTCGAATCGTGATCGCGGAGTGGACGCTACGCCCGCCGCTGCTGCCGAAACCGGTGCCTCCTGCCAGACCTCCCTCGCGTTCGTTGTCGGCGCCAAAACCCCAGTCCTCGTTCTGATTGATGGAGAACAGGAACTGATAGACGCCGTCTTTTCGGAACGAAATGCCACCGTCACGAAGAAGAGGAACCGTCGTCACCCACGACGTACCATCCCAGCGCATTCGATGGCCAGGACGCGTCTCGTCGAACTTCTCGAAATCCGACTCTTCGTCCCAAACGAACCCATTGAGCTGTACCGATTCGATGGCCGTGAGATATTCTGGAGCAGGATCGATCGAATACGTTCTTCGGACGGGATCGAAATCGACGCGGTATTCTCCCGACTCCCTCACGCGAAACATCAAGTTGTGGGCGCGTGTGGCATCGTGACCGGACACGAGCGTTGGTTTCCCCGCAGTGTCCAAAGTGGACAGATCGAACTTCCAACTCTTCCGGAGGTCGTGGTCCACGCCGAAGCGCAAGGAATAGATCCCGTCCCCGTGGCGTCCGCCTCGCCCGGAAAGCGATACCGTGGCCGAGAAACCGTGTTCCGACGGTCGCATGTCGTTGTCGGGGAGGAACGGGTTCCAGCGTCCACGCCGCGTATGAACGGTTCCGAGCAGCTGTGCGGTTCGTTCTGAATCGTCACTGCGGAGTACCGGAACCGTGACACCGTAGGTCTTGGCGTTCACATCATGCACGGGAAAGGAAGAACGAGTAGAGCTCATGGAATCCTCCAAGCTGTACCTGTGAGGGGAAGGCGCGTCATGGGACGTCGTTCGCAATCGACGATCCACTTCGCAGCGTAAAGGTGATCGAGACGCGTTCAACGGGTTTCTGCCGCAGCGCGCGTGGACTTTTCTGGGGCTTCGTTTGGACGACACGATGTCCAAGTGGCCACATAGTACG
>Ga0079224_100009121_pt1 | contig 13494 bp, 11 predicted proteins | sample Stecom2015_FD_80414 | JGI IMG/M metagenome (GOLD analysis project Ga0079224, IMG submission 80414) | Agricultural soil microbial communities from Utah to study Nitrogen management - Steer compost 2015 | ecosystem: Environmental > Terrestrial > Soil > Agricultural land | place: USA: Utah... | reverse complement strand
TGGTCGGCCCGGTACTCGCCGGTGACCTCCACCGGGACGCCCAGCTGGTCCGCGTGGAACGTCGTCTGGGGCGTCAGGACGTCTTCGAGGGGGCGCACGTCCTGGTCGAGGACGGCCTGGTGCTCGGCCTCGGCCTGTTCCTCACCACGGACGCTCGCCCGGTCGAGCTGCCAGGCGCCCAGGCGCACGCACACCGCCGCGGCGGCGAGGAGCAGCACCAGCAGCCCGAGCATGCGCGGGGTGAGCGCGGAGCGGAGGACGTCGCGAGCCGTTCCGTCCGCCGCGGGCTGCTGGCGGGGACCGGGGGTCGTCACCGCACCAGGTTACGTCGGCCCAGCCGCGGCCACGGGGCACGACGGCGCGCCCGTCGCACGAGTGCGACGCGCTCTCGGCCTGCCGACCTGGCGGATATTGGGCCAGACTGGGCGCGTAGGCCCGACTGCCCCGTCCCGGGGCGGCCGACCACGACGACGAGGGAGATCGGCATGACCACGACGACGTCACCGTCCACCGGTCGATCGGGAGCCACCTGGCCCACGCGCGCCGACGCGAATCCGGGCCCGCTCGAGGATGCCACCCTCGAGCAGATCGACGCCTGGTGGCGCGCGGCGAACTACCTGTCGGTGGGCCAGATCTACCTGCTGAACAACCCGTTGCTGCGCACCACGTTGCGCAAGGAGGACGTCAAGCCGCGTCTCCTCGGCCACTGGGGCACCACCCCCGGCCTGAACTTCCTCTACGCCCACATGAACCGCGCCATCGCCGAGCGTGAGTTGAACGCGTTCTACCTCACCGGGCCGGGCCACGGCGGGCCGGGCCTGGTGGCGAACACCTACCTCGAGGGCACCTACTCCGAGACCTATCCGGAGATCACCCAGGACGAGGAGGGGATGCGGCGCCTTTTCCGCCAGTTCTCCTTCCCCGGCGGAATCCCGTCGCACGTGGCACCGGAGACGCCCGGCTCGATCCACGAGGGCGGGGAACTGGGGTACGCGTTGTCCCACGCCTACGGCGCGGTGTTCGACAACCCCGACCTGCTCGCCTTCACCGTCGTCGGCGACGGCGAGGCCGAGACCGGGCCGCTGGCCACCTCCTGGCACTCCAACAAATGGCTCAACCCCGCCCGCGACGGCGTGGTGCTGCCGGTGCTGCACCTCAACGGCTACAAGATCGCCAACCCGACCGTGCTCGCCCGCATCCCCGACGACGAGCTCGCCGAGCTCATGCGCGGGTACGGCCACAACCCGCACTTCTTCTCCGGTGGCTTCGACGATGAGGACCCCGCTGCGGTCCATCGCCGGTTCGCCGAACTGCTCGACACCGTCCTCGACGAGATCGCGCAGATCAAAGCTCAGGCGGCGCAGGACCCCGACGGCGAGCGGCCCCGCTGGCCCATGATCGTCTTCCGCACCCCGAAGGGGTGGACGGGCCCGAAGACCATCGACGGCAAGATGACGGAGAACCACTGGCGCTCGCACCAGGTCCCGCTCGCCTCCGCGCGCGACACCGACGAGCACCTGCACGACCTCGAGCAGTGGCTGCGCTCGTACCGCGCGGAGGAGCTCTTCGACGCCACCGGCCGGCTCAAGGCGGAGATCGCCTCGCTCGCACCGGCCGGCCACCTGCGGATGGGCGCCAACCCGAGCACCAACGGCGGCCTGCTGCTCAAGGATCTGCGCATGCCGGACTGGCGGGACTTCGCCGTCGACGTGACCACACACGGTGCTCCCATGGCCGAGGCCACCCGCGTCCTCGGGGAGTTCCTGCGTGAGGTGGTCCGGCTCAACCCGGACAGCTTCCGCATCTTCGGCCCGGACGAGACCGCCTCGAACCGCCTGCAAGCGGTCTACGACGCCACCGACAAGCAGTGGAACGCCGGGTACCTGGACACCGACGAGGGCGACCACCTCGCCCGCGCCGGCCGGGTGATGGAGATGCTCTCCGAGCACCAGTGCCAGGGCTGGCTCGAGGGGTACCTGCTCACCGGCCGGCACGGGATGATGAGCTCATACGAGGCGTTCATCCACATCGTCGACTCGATGGTCAACCAGCACGCCAAGTGGCTGAAGGTCACCAACCACATCCCGTGGCGCCGCCCGCTCGCGTCCCTGAACTACTTGCTGTCCTCGCACGTGTGGCGCCAGGACCACAACGGGTTCTCGCACCAGGACCCCGGCTTCATCGACCACGTGGTGAACAAGAAGGCGGAGATCGTGCGGGTCTACCTGCCGCCGGACACCAACTCCCTGCTGTCCACGTTCGACCACGTGCTGCGTTCCAAGCAGTACGTCAACGTCGTCGTGGCCGGCAAGCAGCCGGGGCCGAGCTACCTCAGCGTCGACGAGGCGATCAAGCACTGCACGCGCGGCCTGGGCATCTGGGAATGGGCCGGCACGGAACGGCCTGGCGAAGAGCCCGACGTCGTCCTCGCCTGCGCCGGGGACGTGCCGACGCTGGAGACCCTCGCCGCGGCGAGCATCCTGCGCGAGGAGATCCCCGACCTCAAGGTCCGGGTGGTCAACGTCGTCGACCTCATGCGGCTGCAGGACGAGAAGGAGCATCCGCACGGGCTGTCCCACTCCGACTTCGACGCGATCTTCACCGCCGACAAGCCGGTGATCTTCGCCTACCACGGCTACCCGTGGCTCATCCATCGCCTGACGTACCGGCGCAACGGGCACCCGAACCTGCACGTACGCGGGTACAAGGAGGAGGGCACGACGACGACGCCGTTCGACATGGTCATGCTCAACGACCTGGACCGCTACCACCTGGTCATCGACGTCCTCGACCGCACCCCCGGGCTCGTGGAGCGGTACGGGACGTTGAAGCAGCGGATGATCGACGCCCGCCTCGACGCGCGGCAGTACACCCGCGAGTACGGCGAGGACATCCCGCACGTGCGCGACTGGGTCTGGCCCGACGTGGGCGAGACCGCCACCGAGCTCGGTGGCCCGAACGCCAGCCAGGCCACCGGCGCGGACAACGAGTAATCCTCGATGGGGCGCAGCATCTACATCGCCTCCTCCGAGGGGCACACCGGAAAGTCCGCGATCGCTCTCGGCCTGGTGCAGCTCTTCGCCGCACGGGTGGAGAGCGTCGGGGTCTTCCGGCCGGTCACCCGCAGCCGGTCCGGACGGGACACGGTGGTCGAGCTGCTGCTCGACCAGGGCCTGGACCTCGCCTACGACGACGCGTTGGCGGTGACCTACGACGACGTCCACGCCGACGCCGACGGGGCACTGAGCCGCATCGTGGACGCCTTCCCGCCGGTGGCGCGTGAGCACGAGGTGACGATCGTCGTCGGGTCGGACTACACCGACGTCGCGGCGCCGGCGGAGCTGGCGTTCAACGCACGCGTGGCCGCGAACCTCGGCGCCCCGGTCCTGCTGGTGGTCTCCGGCGTCGATCGCACCGCCGAGGAGATCGTGCGTGTGGTGGAGGCCTCGACGGCGGAGATCGCTCACGAGCACGCCCGGACGGTCGGCGTCGTGGTCAACCGGTGCCCCCCGGACCTCGTCGAGGAGGTGCGTGGCCGGCTGTCCGCCGAGGGCCGGGCCGCGTGGGTGCTGCCCGAGGTGCCGTTGCTGTCCGCACCGACGGTGCGTGACCTGCTCGCGGCGCTGGACGGTGACCTGCTGCTCGGTGACGAGGCCCTGCTCGACCGCGAGGCCGAGCACATGCTCGTCGCCGGGATGAACACCGAGCACATCCTCGAGCGGCTGCACGACGGGCAGCTGTGCATCGCCGCGGCGGACCGGCCGGAGGTGCTCGTCACACTGGTCGCGGCGCACGCCTCCGACCAGTACCCCACACTCGCCGGCATCGTCCTCAACGGACGGTTCCGTCCCCCGGAGCAGGTGCTGCGGATGGTCGAGGGGCTCGGGCAGCGCCTGCCGATCATGACGACGCCGCACGACACCTACCCGACGGCGTCCCTGGTGGCACGCACGAGGGGGACGTTCTCACGCGGCACGCAGCGCAAGCGCGACATCGCCCTTGCCCTGTTCGAGGAGCACGTGGACTCCGACCGGCTGCTGGCCGCGCTCGAGGTGCCGGTCTCCGAGGTCGTCACGCCGCTGATGTTCGAGTCGCGGCTGATCGAACGAGCCCGCGAGAGCCCGCGGCACATCGTGCTGCCGGAGGGTGACGACGACCGGATCCTACGGGCCGCCTCGACACTGCTCTCCCGCCGGGTGGCCGAGCTGACGCTGCTGGGCAACCCGACGCAGGTACGCGCCCGCGCCGCCGAACTCGGGCTCGATCTCGACGGCGCGGAGGTGATCGACCCGGCCACCTCGGGCCTGCTCGGGGATTTCGCCGGCGAGTACGCCAGGCTGCGCGCCCACAAGGGCATGACGGTCGAGCGGGCCCGTGAGGTGGTCCAGGACGTCTCCTACTTCGGGACGATGATGGTCCACACCGGCGCGGCGCACGGCATGGTCTCCGGCGCCGCGCACACCACGGCACACACCATCCGGCCCTCGTTCGAGATCATCAAGACCTCCCCGGGCACCTCGATCGTCTCCTCGGTGTTCTTCATGTGCCTTGCGGACCGCGTCCTGGTCTACGGTGACTGCGCGGTCAATCCGGAACCGACCGCCGAGCAGCTCGCCGACATCGCCATCTCCTCGGCGCAGACCTCCGCCCGGTTCGAGGTCACCCCGCGGGTGGCGATGCTGTCCTACTCGACCGGCGAGTCCGGCTCCGGGGCGGAGGTGGACAAGGTGCGCACGGCGACCGAGCTTGTCCGCCGGCGACGGCCGGATCTCGTGGTCGAGGGACCGATCCAGTACGACGCCGCGGTCGACGCCTCGGTGGCGGCGGCGAAGCTGCCCGGCTCGGACGTGGCCGGCCGGGCCACCGTGTTCGTCTTCCCGGACCTCAACACCGGCAACAACACCTACAAGGCGGTCCAGCGCACGGCCGGCGCCGTCGCCGTCGGGCCGGTGCTGCAGGGGCTGAACAAGCCGGTCAACGACCTCTCCCGCGGGGCCCTGGTCCGCGACATCGTCAACACGGTGGCGATCACCGCCGTGCAGGCGCAGGCGCCCGAGGACGGGAGTGCGGCATGACCGGCGGCACCGGCACGGTCCTGGTCATCAATTCGGGGTCCTCCTCGATCAAGTACAAGCTGCTCGAACCGGGATCCGGTGACGTGCTCGCCTCCGGCCTCGTGGAGCGGATCGGCGAGGACAGCGGCCACGTCGAGCACACCGCCGGGACGCGGACCACCGAGCGATCGGACCCGGTGCCCGATCACGGCGCCGGGCTGCGCACCGTCCTGGACCTGTTCGAGGAGGCGGGGCCCTCGCTCGCCGAGGCGGGCATCGTGGCCGTCGGCCACCGGGTGGTCCAGGGCGGGCTGCGCTACGACGGGCCCGTCCTCATCGACAATTCCGTGACCCGCGAGATCGAGCGCCTCTCCCCCGTCGCGCCGCTGCACAACCCGGCGAACCTGGCCGGTATCGAGGTGGCCCGGGAGCTGCTGCCGGACGTCCCGCACGTCGCGGTCTTCGACACGGCGTTCTTCCGGTCGCTGCCGGCGCGTGCGGCCACCTACGCGCTGGACCGGAAGGTGGCCACGGACCACCGGATCCGCCGCTACGGGGCGCACGGCACCTCGCACGAGTACGTCTCGGGACGCGTGCACGACCTGCTCGGCCGGGACGACCTGCGCCAGGTCGTGCTGCACCTGGGCAACGGCGCATCCGCATCGGCGGTGGTGGGCGGCCGTGCCGTGGACACCTCGATGGGCCTGACGCCGTTGGAAGGGCTGGTGATGGGCACCCGCACGGGCGACATCGACCCGGCCGTGGTCTTCCATCTCGTCCGGAACACGGACATGAGCCTCGGCGAGGTCGACGACTTACTCAACCGCCGGTCCGGCATGAAGGGGTTGACCGGGCACAACGACATGCGTGAGGTGTGGCGCCTGGTCGACGCCGGCGACGCCGACGCCGCGCTGGCGATCGAGGTCTACCTGCACCGGTTGCGCAAGTACGTCGGCGCCTACGCCGCCGTCATGGGCGGGATCGACACGCTGACGTTCACCGCCGGGGTCGGCGAGCACGACGGCCGCGTCCGCAGCGGGCTGGCCGAGGGGCTGGAGTTCCTCGGTGTCGAGGTGGACGCCGCACGCAACGAGGCGGACTCGGCCGGGGAGCGGATCATCTCACCGGAGGGCGCGGCGGTGACCGTACTGGTCGTCCCCACGAACGAGGAGCTCGCCATCGCCCGCCAGGCGGCCTCGCTGCGCTGACCCGCCCCAGCCCGCGACTCGTCAACTCTGTGCCGACTCGTCAATCCTGTGCCGACTCGTCAATCCCGTGCCGGTTCGTCATCGCGTACGGCGTGGCACGGTCAATGGTTATCCCCACTGGTACTGTCGATGGCATGCGCACAACCATCGACCGTGCCGGCCGCGTCGTGGTCCCGAAGCACGTCCGGGACGCCATGGGACTGACCCACGGCGGAAGGGTGGACCTGACGTACGAGGACGGCCGGATCACGATCGAGGTGCCGCCCGCGGAGCTCGAGGTGGTGGTCGAGGACGGCCTGCCGGCGATCCACTCGATCGACGCCGACGCGGCCCCGCTGGAGCCCAGTACAGTCCGTGACACCGTGGAGGCCGTCAGGGACGAGCGCGATGCCGGCCTCGTGTGACACCAGCATCCTCGTCCCCGCGCTCCTGGCCTGGCACGCGCACCATCGCGCCGCGCGGGAGCAGCTGGCACGGACGGACGCGATCCCCGACCACGTGCTTGTCGAGGCGTATGCGGTGCTGACCCGGCTCCCGGACGCACGCCGTCCCCCGGGCCCCGTAGCTGCCGAGGCGCTGCGGGCGTTGCCGCACGGCGTCCTCGAACTTCCGGGTCGAGATCGCCTGGACCTTCTGGAGCGTCTGGGCCGGCACCGGGTGACGGGCGGCGCCGCGTACGACGGGCTCGTCGCAGAGGTCGCCCGCCGCCACGGCCATCGGCTGCTCTCCGCGGACCACCGCGCTCGCGCCACCTACGACGCCGTCGGGGTCGACTACACGCTCATCGACCTGTCCGCGTGACGGAAGCCCCGGCCCGCTCCGGAGCCGAGTCGGGAGCGTCGTGCTCGCGGGGCGGTGCCTTGGGGTGATGTTGCGGTGGTGCGGCGAGCCTTCTTGCGCTTCTTGACCATCGGTACGCGGCCTACGTAGTGGGGAATGGTTGTCACGGGTCAGCGAGGGCCGCGAGCCATCGAGTCGGGCGTGCCATCTCAGCGTCGTCGTCAGGGCCGAACCAGCAGACGCCGCATCGCGCCGACGTAGCGCATGGCCATGTACTGCTGGCCCAGCCGGCCGGCGGTTCCGAGCGCCATGAGGGCCCGGTGCTCCGTGGCCGACCTCGAGGAGACGTCGAAGTGCAGGCGCCCGCCCCCGCAGGCCGGCGCGCCGACGGACTCGTCAGCGCACTATCGCGGTCCAAGCCCGCGCGAGGTCGGCGGCGACGCCGACGTCAGCCCCGTATGCCAGGAACGCCACGGGACTCGACGGCGTGATCCGCGTCAGCCCTGGGCCGGGCCGGTCATCGACCGCACGTCCAGCGCGGTGTCGAGCTGCTCGGCGGTGACCTCGCCGCGCTCGACGTAGCCGAGGTCCTCGACGGCCGCCCGCACGGTGATGCCCTTGGCCACGGCGTGCTTGGCGATCTTCGCGGCGGCCTCGTAGCCGATGATGCGGTTGAGCGGGGTGACGATCGACGGTGAGGACTCGGCGAGCTGGAGGCAGCGCTCCTCGTCCGCGACGAGGCCGTCGACCGTTCGCTCAGCGAGGACCCGGGAGATGTTCCCGACCAGCGTGATCGACTCGAGCAGGTTGCGCGCCATCACCGGCAGCGTGACGAGCAGGTCGAAGTTCCCCTGCGCGCCGGCGAAGCCGATGGCGGCGTCGTTGCCGATGACCTGGGCGGCGACCATGACCGTCGCCTCCGGGATCACCGGGTTGACCTTGCCCGGCATGATCGACGAGCCCGGCTGCAGGTCCGGCAGGCGCAGCTCCCCGAGCCCGGTGTTCGGGCCGGACCCCATCCACCGAAGGTCGTTGGCGATCTTCGTCAGCGAGACGGCGATGGTGCGCAACGCGCCCGAGGTCTCGACGAGGGAGTCCTGTGCGGCCTGGGCCTCGAAGTGGTTCGACGCCTCGACCAGCGGCAGGCCGGTGTGCTCGGCGATGAGCTCGATCACCCGCTGGGAGAAGCCGGCCGGGGTGTTGATCCCGGTGCCGACGGCGGTCCCGCCCAGGGGCAGCTCCGCGAGCCGCGGCATGGTCACGCGGACGCGGTCGACGCCGTACCGGATCTGGGTGGCGTAGCCGGAGAACTCCTGCCCGAGCGTGATCGGAGTGGCGTCCATGAGGTGCGTCCGGCCGGACTTGACGACGTCGGCGAACTCCTCGGCCTTGCGCTCGAGCGAGGCGGCCAGCGTCTCCAGCCCGGGCAACAGGTCGTCGACGACGGCCTGGGTGGCGGCGATGTGGATCGAGGACGGGAAGACGTCGTTGGAGGACTGCGAGGCGTTGACGTGGTCGTTCGGGTGCACGGCGCGGCCGAGCCGGGCCGAGGCGAGGTTCGCGACCACCTCGTTGGTGTTCATGTTCGACGACGTGCCCGAGCCGGTCTGGAACACGTCCACCGGGAAGTGCGCGTCGTGGGTGCCCGCGATGACCTCCTCCGCGGCGGCGACGATCGCGTCGGCGACGTCCTGGTCGAGCACGCCGAGCTCCGCGTTCGCGATCGCGGCGGCACGCTTGACCTGACCGAGCGCGGAGATGTGGTGGCCCGACAAGCCGCGCCCAGAGATCGGGAAGTTCTCCACCGCGCGCTGCGTCTGCGCCGAGTAGAGCGCGTCACGTGGGACACGCACCTCACCCATGGTGTCGTGCTCGATGCGAAAGTCCTCGGTGCTGGCGGTCTGCTCCTGGCTCACCTGGCGCCTCTCCTCGTCGGTCTGTCGCGCTGAACGGCCCGGCCATTCTTTCACCCGCAGCGCGCCCCGGCGACGGACGACGGACCTGCCTCGTCCCGAGTCAGCTGTCAAGCTCGCGCGTGATGAGGTCGGCGAGCTCGTCGAGCACCTTCTCTGCCCGCTCCCCGTCCGCGGTGAGGGTGACCTCGTCGCCCTGGTTGGCACCGAGGGTCATCACGGCGAGCACACTGCTGGCGTCGACCGGGTCCGCGCCGGACTTGGAGATCTTCACGGCAAGCCCGCTTTCCGCGGCGGCCTTGCTGAACACGGCGGCGGGACGGGCGTGCAGCCCGACCTTGGCGGCGACGACGGCACTTCGCTGGGCCATGGACGGTCCTTCCTGTCCGGATGCGGTCCGTTCCGCACCTGGTGACAGGGAGGGTACGACAGACGGGCACGTCCCGGGGAACCGGCACGACGCCGGCATGGCACCCGGAGCTCAGCGCGGCTCGTCTGCTCCGGGAGCCACCGCGCCCTGATCGCGCGACGGTGCGGCACCTCGACGGACACTGATCCGCCGCGTCATTCCCCTGCCGGGAGCCAGCGCCCGAGCACCGTGACGTGCTGGCGCTCGTAGCCGAGCCGCTCATAGAAGCCCGCAGCCGGGTTGCCGTCGCGGACCATGAGCTGGACCTTACGGGCGCCCGCCGACGCGAGCCAGCGTTCCGCGGCCTGGGTCAGCTCTGCTCCCACGCCCGTGCCCTGAACCTCAGGGGTGACGGCGAGGTAATAGATCCACCCGCGGTGCCCGTCCATGCCCGCCATGACGGACCCCACGACGACGCCGTAATCCCGTGCCACAAGCACCGTGGAGGTGGCGCCGCGACGGGCCTGGTCGAGGTCCGCCGTCGGGTCGTTCCACGGTCGGGTAAGACCACAGGTCTCCCACAGCCGGACGACGGCGGGCCCCTCCCCCTCGGTCATCTCACCGATCACGGGCACCGAACACACCGATCCGTCGCCGCCTCGCTCAACCCCGCCGCAACGGTCCGGTCTGGCCACGGCGGCCACCGTCAGAACGGGCTGTACGGCGAGACGACGACCTCGACGCGCTGGAACTCCTTGAGATCGGAGTAGCCCGTCGTGGCCATCGCCCGGCGCAACGCACCGACGAGGTTCAACGTGCCGTCGGCGCTGGTCGACGGCCCGTGCAGAATCTCCTCGAGCGTGCCGACCGTCTCAACCCGCACACGCTCGCCACGCGGCAACTCGGGGTGGTGGGCCTCCGGCCCCCAGTGCCACCCCTGCCCGGGTGCCTGCTCGGCCCGCGCGAGCGCCGCGCCGAGCATGACCGCGTCGGCGCCGCACGCGACCGCCTTGACCAGGTCACCCGAACGCCCGACGCCGCCGTCGGCGATGACGTGGACGTACCGGCCGCCCGACTCGTCCAGGTAGTCGCGCCGGGCGGCTGCGACGTCGGCCACCGCGGAGGCCATGGGCGCGTGGATGCCGAGCGAGATGCGGGTGGTGTGCGCCGCTCCCCCGCCGAAGCCGACGAGCACGCCCGCCGCGCCGGTGCGCATGAGGTGCAGCGCCGCCGTATAGGTGGACGCGCCGCCGACGATCACCGGCACGTCGAGCTCGTAGATGAACCGCTTGAGGTTGAGCGGCTCGGCGCGGGAGGAGACGTGCTCGGCGGAGACGGTGGTCCCCCGGATGACGAACAGGTCGGCACCGGCCTCGACGACGGTGCGCCAGTGCTCCTGGGTACGTTGCGGGCTCAGACTGCCGGCAACGGTGACGCCGGCGTCGCGGATCTCGCCGAGTCGTTGGGTGATGAGCCCGGGCTTAATCGGCTCGGCGTACAGGCGCTGCATGCGCGCCGTCGCCTCCTCGGCGGGGACCTCGACGATCTCCTGCAGCACCGGCGTCGGGTCCTCGTACCGGGTCCACAGTCCCTCGAGGTCGAGGACCCCGATACCGCCCAGCCGGCCGAGCTCGATGGCCGTCGCGGGCGACATGACCGAGTCCATCGGCGCGGCCAGGACGGGCATGTCCACCTGGTAGGCGTCGATCTGCCAGCTCACGGAGACGTTCTCCGGGTCACGGGTGCGGCGCGAGGGGACGACGGCGACGTCGTCGAAACTGTAGGCCCGCCGGCCGAACTTGGCCTTGCCGATCTCGAACTCGTTGCTCACCGTGGCAGGTTACCTGCCGCCGCCGGCCGGCTCGTGGTCGGCGGGGAGCGCGGCGATCTCCCACACCCCGCCCGGGCCTCGGCGGATCGCCACCTCCCGCCCCGGGTCCCACGGACCGGCCCAGCCGAGCTCGGCGAGCACGTGGTCGAGCAGGTTGGCCGTCATCCCCCAGACCAGGCCGTCGGGCAGGAGGAAGCCGGTCGAGCGCCGGCCGGCGAACGTCGCCGAGCACCGCACCTCCGGGGCGACGAGCCTCGCCACCGGTACCCGGATGGTGTGGAGCACCTCGCCCGGTTCGATCTCGGTGGCTGCTCCGGGGTGGTCGGTCCAGCCGAGCACGGGCGTGACGACGAACCGGCTGTGCGGCATCGCCAGGGGCGCGATGGGGCCGATCACCTCGACGAATCGTGGGTGCAGGCCGATCTCCTCGTGCGCCTCCCGCAGCGCTCCGGAGACGGCGTCCTCGTCGACCTCCAGGCGGCCGCCGGGCAACGCGATCTCGCCCGGGTGCTGACGCAGCTCCCGCGAACGCTGCACGAGGAAGACGTCCGGCAGGCCGGTGCTGTCGTCCTCGGCCGAGGCGGCCTGCCGGCGGGCCCTCGCCGGCCCGGACCCTGGCGTCGTCGTCGTGAAGAGCATGAGGACGGCGGCCTCGCGGTACCCGGTGACGGCCTGCGGGTCGTAGGTGTGGATGCCGCCGAGCGGCGCGAGCGTCCCGGCCCGGGAGCGCGCCACGAGCTCGGCGAGTTGCGCCCGCCACTCCTCCGCGCTGCTCGACTGTGTCATGGCTGTTCCTCCCACCGAGAGGCATTCGACCACAGGTGGCGTCACACCCGCTGGCTCCGGTACCCGCCGCCGACCGAGGCAGCGAGGGTGCGACATGCCGGTCAGCGCGCCCTGTTCGGCGATGTGGGCGGGTGCTGGCACAGTGCTGGGCAAGGAGGTCCACGTGAGCAGCTGGTGTGACGGCGAGTTCCTCGGCTTCGACACCGAGACCACCGGGGTCGACGTCGCGTCGGACCGGATCGTCTCCGCGGCCCTCGTCCACCGTGCCGGCCCGAGCACCCGGGTCCGGACCTGGCTGATCGACCCCGGTGTGCCTATCCCGACGGCGGCGAGCAAGGTCAACGGCCTCACCACCCGTCAGGTCCGGGCCGAGGGCGTGCGGTCGGCGGTGGCGCTCGAGGAGATCGCCACGGCGATCGCCGCCGCGCAGCATGCCGGCGTGCCGCTGGTCGCCTACAACGCCACGTTCGACCTCGCCCTGCTCGACCACGAGCTCGACCGGCATCGCCTCCCGCGGTTGACGCAACGGGTCGGCGGACCGCTGGCGGTCATCGACCCGCTCGTGCTGGACCGTGGTCTGGACACGGAGCGGGAGGGGCCACGGACGTTGGGAGACCTGTGCGGGCACTACGGCGTGCAGACTCGCGCGGACCTGCACGCGGCCGACGTGGACGTGCTGGCCACCTTGGACGTCCTCACCGGCATCGCGGCCGCCTTCCCGGGGATCGGCGAACTGACGGTGGCGGAGTTGCAACCGTGGCAGGCGCGTCAGTACCGCCGTTGGGCCGAAGGGTGCAACGCCCGCCGCCTTGCCGACGAGCATGCGCGCCCTCCGGTCGACCCGTCGTGGCCACTGCCGGTGGCGCTGGCCGCCGCAGGCTGACGAGCGGCTCAGCGGCCGGTGTAGTTCGGCGCCTCGACGGCCATCTGGACGTCGTGCGGGTGGCTCTCCTGCAGGGACGCCTGCGTGATCCGGGTGAACGTGCCCTTGGCCTGCAATTCCGGCACCGTGCGCGCGCCGACGTAGAACATCGACTGGTGCAGGCCGCCGATGAGCTGGTGCGCGACCCCGGCGAGCGTGCCACGGTAGGCGACACGGCCCTCGATCCCCTCGGGGACGATCTCGTCGTCGCTGGCGATCTCGGCCTGGAAGTACCGGTCCTTGGAGTAGGACTTCTTCCCGCGCGAGGACATCGCGCCGAGCGAGCCCATGCCGCGGTAGGCCTTGTACTGCTTGCCGCCGACCAGCACCGTCTCACCGGGCGACTCCTCGCATCCGGCCAGCAGGGACCCGAGCATCACCGTGTCCGCTCCGGCGACCAGCGCCTTGGCGATCTCACCGGAGTGCTTCATTCCACCGTCGGCGATGACCGGGACACCGGCGGGCCGGCACGCCCGGGAGGCCTCGTAGACGGCGGTGACCTGCGGGACGCCGACGCCGGTGACCACGCGCGTGGTGCAGATCGATCCCGGTCCGACGCCGACCTTGACGGCATCCGCCCCGGCGTCGACGAACGCCTGGGCCCCCTCGCGGGTGGCGACGTTGCCGCCGATGACCTGCACGTGCCGGGTG